>MDSW01093032.1_pt1 | contig 13185 bp, 3 predicted proteins | sample 811171 | NCBI WGS metagenome assembly MDSW01 (sample SAMN05326641, study PRJNA326480) | marine metagenome | isolation source: seawater | place: Atlantic Ocean: North West | collected 2012 | reverse complement strand
ATACAAACAAGAGTGCGTTTTTTGCGCCCGCTTCGGTTGGCACAAGGTCGTCTACCAAGTGAATCTTTTCTTCGCGAAGCTTGCCTCGGTTGTGGTAGTCGCTGTCGCAAAAGACAAGCATTGCAAGGCTGTATTTTTTCTCGTGTGCCAGCTCGGAATAGTAGCGCACAAATCCGAGCATACCTGCGTCCCCCACGTTGTGGTTCAGCGCGGAAATGTACGTTTTGCAAATGATGTTTTGATCGTTGATTGGTTCCGGCTCACACTTAAGCCAGTCCTTGAAATGATCTCTATAGTTGACCAAAGCGTTTGCCTCTTCCATAACCTTGATCAACGCTTCTTGTTGCTCCGCATTCGCTTGAAGCAGAAGGGTTCGTTGTTCTTCCGTCACATTGCTGAAAAGATTCAGGAGCAGTGTACTCTTTTCAGCATCCTCTGCCTCGTTGATCTTTTTATTGATCTGTGCCTCCCTTTCTCTTCTTGTCGGCCTTCTTTTCTTTCGCAATTCCTCTGCCTGTTTCCAGAGAACTTCTGCTTCTTCCTCTGCCTTTGCTGCCGCTCGTCTCCGCAATTCTTCCTCTTCCTGTTGTTGCTGTTCTGCTGTCTTTTCGAATTGCGCAAGCTGTGTTGCAAGCTCCGTTTCCTTTTCCTTTAGCTTGGAGCTGATGCTTCCTGCCATGTCTAAGAATCTGCCTTTCCACGTAGTCAGATACTTTGCTCCAATGTAATTCTGTGGTATGTTTGGTCGGAGTGCCAGCACGAGCTTTGGCAGCAACCGGGCGCCAACGCGCCCTCTAGAGATGGCATCAATGTCGGCTGCAGGCGAAAAGCCGGCGTACAAGTTTTGGCGCACGCTTCCCAAGAAGCCCCACATTTCTTCCTCCAGAAGTGTTGGGAAGTGGGTCGCAGTAACATTGCAATTCAGACCATACAGATTGCCATAGTAGTGCCTCAAGTAGCGAAGGGTGTCCGGGACAGTAGGGTCGTCCTGCACGCCGGCAAGATGATCGTCTCTGTCCTTCTTTGCAAGCGACTGCGCCTCGTCGCGAATGTGGAAGACTATGGTGTTCGTGAGCATTAGATTTCCAAGAAGACTTCCCATCTTTTTTGCGTCCGAGACTGGTGTGTCCGAAGAGTACGCAATCATGTCCACGCGAGGTGATCGACCTGTTCCTTTGATGGCATCGCTGTACGGGTACTCCGCCTTGTTTTTTTGCGTGCGGAACATTGCATTGTCAGAGGTGATGATGCGGAAGCTTACATTCTGGAAGTCTGGCAGGACTTCCGTTTTGTTGTCTTCGAGGGTGTCTTCCTCTTCTTCACTTGACGCAGGCGCAAAGCCAAGTGGTGTAAGTTTGTTCTTCTCACGTGCCGACAACCTTTCCCAAAGTTCGTCATACTGCTTTTGCAGTCGGCCCAATTCTGTGTCGGTGTCGTATCTTTTGCCTTCCTTTTCGTCGGAAGTGCCAGATTTCTGTCCCTGCATAAATGCAGCGACTTGCTCTCCCCTTTCCGTCTTTGTATTTCTGCTTCGTGTTGTATCCGTGCCGGGAGTCCATCCGATTCGTTGCAGTTTCTGTGTCAACTCGAAGATTGGCTGTACTTTGTATGGCGCCACCGAGTACAGACACAGCATGCCAAGCCGCTTCGCCAGGCTTGCTGTCATCAATGCTGTGGCAGATTTTCCAACGCGTGGCGGTGCAAAGATTCGCAGTGGTAAAAAGTGCGGCTGTGACGGCACCAGCGGATCCGGCAACCTTCCGCGCGATGCTAAGATCATTCGCTGTGCTTCCAACTTGAATTCAGGACGTACTTGCAATTCCCTCAACTCCTTTTGACTGTTGTTTGTTGTTACACCAGACTGCGAAGCCTGCTCAAGTTTTTTGATTTCGACCTTGTAGTTCTGCTCGTCGTTGAGTAACATGAGCTTTGCAACAATCATTGTGTTTCGGTAGCGGAGCATGGACTCGAAGAACGGCAGTAGTCTATCAACACTTCCTTTCAAGTCCGTCTCATTCTTCTCTTGCAAACACGTGCCAAGTTTTGTAAAGTTTGTCTTACGTTCTCCCTCGGTTGTGACGCGGTCATCGAGCGCTCGAAGCAGGGTCAAATGCTGAAGCAGGAGGTGTCTGGCGTAGGGCTTGTTGAAGATTGCTGGTCTGATACCCATAATCTGGCTGCTTTGCAGCACACCGGACGCGCCGTCTTTCGCAAGATCCCGCGCAAACAGAGGGCTTACTGTAAGGTCAATGTCCACAGTTGGGTCAGCTTCCCCCTCATTGTTGTACTTGAGGTTGTCCTCGTCTAGAAACAAGAGCTCAAACTGTTCCGGGGTGAATTCCTGGAATGCATACTTTTTGCCGTAGGTTGGGGCTTCGTGTTTGTCACGCCTCAGCCACTCCTCTACTTGAGCTTCGGTTGAAGGATTCTTGGTAGCATTGTCAAACTTCTCTTGCGCTTCCTGGCGGTCCGCTTCGAAAAGCACGATTGCCCCCGCAGCCTCTGCAGCCGTGTCTCCCAAATCCCTCCGAAGCTTCTGGGTGATCGCTCTGTGTCGCTTCGTTTTGACCGTTTTGTCCCTCGCTTTCTCTTCTTTGTTTTTTGCGCTGTTTGCTTTCTTCTTGTCCTCCTCATCCTGTTTGGTGTCAAGGGCGTCCTTAAGATCCTCTTCGTTGTAATCGGAGTCGGGGTCGTCACCCCGGTCGCGCGCATCCTGTTTCCGTTGTGCCCGCCGCATTTCTCTGTCATTTTTTGTTGCTTTCCGCGTTTCTCTGTCCCTTTTTGTTGTTTCGACAAAGCTGTCGTACTTCTCTTTTTCGCGCGTTTGAGCATCCGCTTTGAGTTCGTCAAAGGTTTGCTGTCGATATGTGTCAAGGAGCCCTAGCTGCGTGACCGCCTCGTAGGTTTTGCTTGTCTGTGCCCTTACCCAATTCGTATGAACCTTAAAGAGTGTTTGCCAGTGATCGTAGTATCTGTCATTGTAGTACCCATGCTTCGCTCGAACCGCGTCCACTTGTGTGTTGATGTCCAAAAACGAGATTTCCTTCAGAGCTGCCTCTGTGTTTTTTGCCTTTTGTACTTTTTCATCCTTCTCTTCCTTGTCTGCCTTCGCCTTCTCTGCCTTGGTTGCCTTGCTCGCATTGTCTGTTTTGTCTGCCTTCTCCTTCTCTGCATCATACGCATTCACAAGAGTGTGCATTGCGTCACCTTTGACCGACTTGGCCATGTCCCACTCTTCGATCGTGAGATAGTCTGCACAGGCACGCTGCAGCACGCTGTCTTTGGAGGACTTGTTGCCAAGTATGGACTCTTCAAAGGCTGTAATGCTCTCCTTTGCATGCGCCATGGCCTCGTCAATCTGTTCTTTTGACAATTGCTTGACCGTCTGTGCGATTTCGCGCATCACATCTTTGTCGTGTTTCAAGTCACGCGTCGATGCAACGGAATTGTTGAACGATTGTTGCACGCCAGAAGACGTTGACGCCGACAAACACACCTCGCTTGCCTCAAACACCACTTTTTGTTCGGGGAGTTCGGGGGTCCCTGGCGCCATACCTTCATAGTGCACTGGGAACAAGTAGAGGAGACGCAAAGGCTTGTCATCCGAGGCACCTGCGTTGATGGGGTGGCCGTAGATTGTGTCACCGTTCACCACCCGCGCGTTTTGTTTTTGATAGACGTGGAAAGTTCTTTTCAGGCGCATCGCATTGATTTCCAGGTCGGTCTGATCGGCCCACGTTAAGTCTTGCCCTCGATATTCGGCATTGTACTTGAGGAGTTGTCTGGTCATTTCCTCATCCGCCATGTCGCCCCATGGATGCTCAGGTTTCGTTGGTTTTTGATTGCCCGGTGGGTAGTAGTCATGTGTGTTCCATTTTTCCCGGAACTTTTTCACGAGCTCTTGGTCTTTCCCTTTCATGAAATTGACAAAGCCCATGTCTCGAGTAGTTGGCTTTTCGTATTCCCCCGGTATCTTCTCACGATTTGGGTATTTCCCTTCGTTCAACAAGTAGTTCACTATGAGCTCCTGGACAAGCGTTTTTGAAAGCAATTTCCGCACACGCTTCATTTCCTTGTCTGTCGGATCTTGTTCTTGTGCTGCGCGTTGGATGTACTTTTTGTGCGAGTCGCGCTGAACTTCGGCATACGACTGCAGAGAATCTCCAAGCACATGGTAAAAACAGTTCCCATCCGATGGCACCGGATGCCATTCGAACTCCGTTGCTGCAAACTTAAGAGACCGTGTCGAGCGACCACCATATTCTTCAACTGTAATGTAGACTCCACCAAACTCCTCTGTTGAGCATGGCTGCGGCTGCGCAACACCGCGGAGGGCGGATAGCAGCGTGCGAGGTGTTGTGGACTCATACCATTCGTCGTAGTACGCCTCGAACCAATCGTTTTCTGCCTTGGACCACCACTTGTCAAAGAGACGCATCTTTAGTGGTTTCGGAATATCGCCCAACTGCTCCGATACCCTGTTGAACCCGGCAAATACGGACGTGCGCTCCTGTTGATTTGCCTGGCGTAGGTACAAGTAGTCATGAGCCACAGTCTTCATGTCCGCCGCAGCACGTTCCTTGTCGCCGTCCTCCCTGACAAAATGCACATAGGCATCCTTCAAAGAAGGACTTGCGTACTTGAGGACAAAGTCGACCCACGACAGAATTTTGTCACGAACGGAATCGTACCAACGATCGGGCGGAGTGTCGTCTGCGTCGTATTTACGTGGCTGTGTCAGGCTTCCCAGCTTCTCTTTGTTCAGGTAATTGACACGCTGTTCCATGAAGAACTCCAGCCATTCATCTGCCGCCTCCTGTAGTGTCGGGTCTGCAGTGTCCAACAATTTGCCAGCCTCGCGCTTTTCGGGCTCCAAGTCCTCGGGAGTGTCTGAGGTGCTGGCGGCAGGTGTCGTACTCTCTTGTTGTTCCGAAATTTCTTTTTGCACCTCCAGAATTTCCTTCGGTAGCTCCATCTTGGTTGATGCATCGGTAAGAGAGCTCTTTGCGTCAATGAACAACTCCATGCGTTCACACTGGGTCTGGAAGTTACCAACTGTCACCTTGACCTTGTTCTTCCAATCTTTCGATTGCAACGCCTCTTTCTTGTTGCGGAATTCCTCGATCTCAAACTCAAGGCGGTCCTTCAGGTAGGTCTTAATCCGGGCGAGGATTTCGTTGTTTGCGACGTAGTAGCCTAGAGCGAGTTTGAGCAAACTCGCAACTCTCTTCGCGTACGTCTCTTCTCCTGTCTTTGTTCGTCCCTTCAAGTCTTGAAGAAGCTCATTGCGACGTTCGTACCACCGCAGAGCTTCGAGGCGATCCGCACGCTGCACGTCGAGCGTCTCCTGATTGGACGCCTCTCCGAATTGGAAGTCGCTGCGTTCAAATTTGAAGTATTCGTACATTTCGCTGACTGGGTCTGCCTTGTCGTCGTCCTCCCGATCCCCTGTACCTTTTGCATTTTTTGCATCTTTTGCCTCTTTTGCAGTGGCTGGTCTGCGACCTTGAAGAAACAGCACCAACTCGTTCCATTGTTCCGACGGCATGAGATTCTTAAGATCATCCGCATACGCAGGCAAGTTGGACGCGCCCAAGTAAGCAGCCTTGAGTGGACCAGCACCCCCTTTCTGTGCCAATGTTGTGTAAGGCCGCTTGTTCCTCAAGGTGCCCGGGATTGCCATCTGTAACTTCTCGTCCAACTCCGTTTGTTCCTTCAATTTCGTCTGGATGGCCGCGAGCATCTTTTGTTTTATTGTGGTCTTCTCCACCTCATCCAGAGCGTCACGCGGGCCCAGCGCTGCGTTGTCCATGAACAGCTTCAGACGTTCGTAGCTGAGGTCCGAGCTCTTCATGACATCCTCTTTACTTGGCACTTTGACCGCGCTTTGCGCCTTTGGCTTCGCCGAGCCTGGCTTGGCTGAGCGAGCCTCAGCAGCTTGACCTATCGAGATGCTGTACAGGACCAGCTTGCGCAAGAAAGGAAACGACGTTCCTGTCGCAAACTCACTTGTTGTGTACTTGTTCACATTTGCGGCTTTTGGATCGTAAACCACTTTCAACATTGCAAGCACCTCGTTCATCACACCCGACTCTTCTTCAGACTTTGCGTATTTCTTTGCCGACTTGATGGTGGCGATTGTTCCATTGTGGTTATCCTTAAATGTCTTCAGTGCTTCTCGATACTTTGCCCCATCGTTCACGTCATCAAAACCGTCCGGCAGGTCCTCTGCGTTTTTCCCATTGAGCTCAGCTAAGATACCCCGCCAGTTGTCATACGCCTGCTGTTTCCCCAGCTTTTCCGCGAAAGCGGTTCCTCGTTCATCGCTTTCTTTCGACATGTTCTTCTCGCGCTCTTCAATCTTGCCTTCCAACGTTTGGCACAATGCATGCAGCTCGCAGATGACCGCTTTGAGTCGCTCTACGCTGTACTTGAAGTCTTCGTGAAAGGCTTGCTCTTTCAATTTTGTCAATTGTTCTTGTGTACAAGTTGTGAAAGCCGTGTAGAAATCTTCAACGTCTTTGGCTGACCATGTGAGTTTCTTCGATGCCGATGCAAGAACTTTAGTCTTAAAATCATTTGCCATTTGATCCACATCTGCAATCGAACCACAATGCTGCTGAATCTGTCTTTTAAACTCCGTCATGATGGATGCTTCATCTGGAGCCGTTAATCGCTTATTTTTGTATTCGCGTATAAGCTCCATGGCATTGTGCTGTTGCAGCCTCAGGTACAAGCTGGAGAAGGAAATTCCTCCACTTCCGTCCGTGTTCCTTTGGGCATAGAACGGCACTACATAGTTCCCTTTAATTGCTTCACCATCACTCCATCGGTTGTAGATGGCAGACGTGTATACCCCTATCTTCTTACCCCACGAAGTAGTCGAGCCGAACGCCGTTGTTGCAGGAAGTTCAGCCTCCAATCGAGCTTGCAGTTCAGCACCAGCAAGTTTCCGCGGCTTCTTCTTGTTCGGGTCCGTGGGGTCTTCCAGTAGCTTGTCCCAAGCGCCGGATTCCACAAAGACAACGTTGTTGTTACGCTTGCCTTCCGTTTGGAACTCCACGGTTGTGTTCTTGTCATCACCAATTTTCTTCAGCTTGCCGTCCTTTGGAAGTCGACTCCAAACAGCGTCGAAAAGCGTACTGTATTCAGTCTTCAGCGCAACAACGTCCTGAGTAAACTTGTCCGCGTCGACCCCAAAGTGTGTCAACATCGTTGTGTCAAAGTAATTCAAGACAAATCGGATGCAGACGTACGTTGTGCCGTTAGAATGTTTGTACGTATGTGGGAAGTTCAAGTCGTAGAAGACCTTCACACCCTGTTCTTTGAGCCATTTCTCGTCATTAGCTTTAGTACTCGTGTCCCGTAACGGGAACGCATCGTCCAGTTTGTAGAGATCTTCGTTGGCAGTCTCGCAATATTCTGGACGATCTCCACATGGATCGTCTGACACCTGTTCACGGCTTCGCTTCGGGTTTCCTCCGCCTAGCCCCATGTCGTCGTCTGCGTCCGTCCCCGTGCGCAGCTCACGCTTCAGACCAAGCTCCTTCAGGTTTGGAAGGGCCAGGTGCAGCTGCTGCGGTTTCAACGACGACAGCACTCCGGCCACCCCACCCGGTTGCGTCGCCGCCTCGCTGGCGGGGCGGTACGACATGCAACCCCCTCTGCTTCACGCGAAAGCAGAGTCATTTTTAGGACTGTAACAATGTCATTATCTGTTGGCACTCCCCGCTTCCTTGCGCCCCGCTCACCCTCCCGCCTCCCACTGCTACGCGCTGCGGCGAAACAGGCTGGCGCACGCCGTGGCATCGCCATCAGCGCTGCTGCTGGGCATGCCAGTGCGCACACGCTTTTGCGCCTCGGCGTCGTCCAAGAACGACGCCGGCCGCTTCTTGATGTGCTCCTCGCCGTCCTCGTCCGCAGACGAATCAAAGCCCCCCACCGGCGGCAAGACAGGCTCCACCGGCTGGACCTCGAGCTTCGCCGGTTCCTTGTGCTTCTGCTTGTGCTTCGCCTCTGCCTCAGCCGGTGGGGCGGTCGTGGCAAACGAGGACACCAGCGACGATGTGCCGCGCAAAAGACAGCGGCCCGTCGATGGCGGCTGCGTCAACGCCGCTGCAGAGAGAGCTGCCTTTGCAAATGTTGCGGCGGCGGAGGCTGCTACGGCGGCGGCGGCTGCCGTTGCCTCCAAGGCTTCCGCCATGGTGGTTGACGATGCAGCAGGCGCATCCGCAAATGCTTCCGCGACGGGGGCTTCCCCAATGTCTGGCAGGCGCAGCTCGCGCTCCCCCGCCGAGGAGGCGCTTGTTGCCGCTGTCGCCGCCTCTGCCGCCGCTGCCGCCGCGGCCGCCGCCGCCTGTGCCTGCGCGTGCGCCTGCTCCGCTTCGCGGAGCTTTCTCCTCTTCTCGCGTGTTTTTTCGGTGATGTAGCCCAGCCCAACCTCGAGAGCCTTCTGCAACTCCATGGAACCATCGCCAAAATCCACACCCAGCGTGGTCTGCCCATCTTCATGCTGGATTCGCGCAAGCTTCAACTGGGACAGTTGCTGCAGGTCTGCAATGACTTGAAGCGAAGGCAGCATCAGAATCCGGCGAAGGACAACGCGTGGCTCTTTGTTGTCGTGCGCTTGCAGCGCTTGCGCCCAATTCTCCTGAAACGCCGCATCGGGAACGACACGATCCGGAGCTTTGTCAATGCTGCCCGAAATCTTCTCACCCGCCGGCGTGAACCGCACAAAGCCGCGCCGCGTTCGAAACCACACCAACGTCGGCTCGTTGGATACGATGGCAAAGTAGACCCGCTCAGGAGCGTTGCCCTGCATCACCTTGTCGGCCTGTATCGCCCGCGCGTCCGCGAACGATATCCCAGAGTCCTTCCGTAGTACGTAAATCTTCGGCTCGTACCGCTCCGAGTCTTCAATCTTGTCCACCTTGACGCGCGTGTCATCAATGACGTAGGTCTCCACCTTGAGCGAAAGCACCCCTTGCTGCTCTGCGATCATGCGCTGCATCGTGATTGCATTGTCAAACTCGGAGAAGAGCTCCTGTCCAAGTTTAAACGGCGCTGCGAGCAGGCGGTTCATGAAGCGCTTGCCGTCCATTTTGGCTGGATCCGAAAAGCCAAAGCTTTCGAGATGGCCGCGAACGACAGCATCGTTCTGGTAAAGCTGCAGCAATGCCTTCTTCGCGTGGACATCGACAAACTGCTCCGCGTCTCTGCCCTCTGCGCTGCAAAACTCGAGGCACGATTGCGACGTCAACGCGCCACGATCCCCTGACGAAATGGCGCCAAGCTCGGACAGCTTTGCGGACACGGTCGAGAGAAAGCGCACGTCTGCTGCTTGGTTGGTCGCCATGAGCACATACTGTGGCGCAGAACTCTGATTTGAGCGATGCGACCGGCCAAGCTGCTGAATGATTTGTTCGGCCGACCAGGGCACCTCCGAGAGAAAGTGCACTCGTTGCGCCGAGGAGGGTGTGCCGGCGTGGAGGCTCTGCCCGGTGGATTCCGCCAGGGAAAGGAAGACAATCTTCTTGGCTCCGGAATTGAAGCTCTCGCGTTCAGCTCGCTTGTCTGCAGCGCGTGTCTTGCGCTGCATCCGCTGCCACTTGCCATGGACAAACTCCATGACGCGATCGCGACCCGTGAGCTCCGCGACCATCTCCGAACCTCCCAGCTGACGTTTCATCTCGTCGAGCGGCGACGCTTCCGGAAGCCCAAGGTGCATCGTACGGCGAACTAGGACTTTGAGGTCGTGCTTCAGAGTGCGCCGAAATGCGTCGTTTGTTGGGGTGTTGGCCAGCACCGCCAGGTAATGCAGAGGCAAACGACACTGCGATGCTTCGTACCCGTCGTTGCGGCGCAGACCGGTGCAAACCTTGACCACAACCTTCACCTCCTCCACCGCTTCGTCATGGGCACTGGGTTGCTTGTAATAGCTCAGCGCATGACCCACCACGCCATCCAAGTACGGCCTTTCTTTGTGCGCTTTCAACGTCAGTAGCACCGGCACCGGCACCGCCTCGCCATCAACGCGTACAGACAGAAGCTCCAAAAGATCTGCGCCATGCACAATCTCCAAATCAGCATCCTCGTCTGCGGCGTGTGCACCCTCGACCACCTTCTGCGCGCGAATCTCCTCGGCTTTTCGGAGCAGCTCCAACAGCGTGTCTCGCACCCCGAAGCTGCTGAAGCCGCTCTCTCGGGTGCTTTCCTCATCTTCGCCTTTGACCGCCGCGCGCATTGCAGAAGCTTCGCCGGTGCTGGTAAGGGACACGATGGCCTGGTAGCCCTCGGCGACCTTCTCCTTGATGACCTCCACTGTGCGGTTCACCTTGCCACACAGCGCCAGGGTCTTGAAGAACCGCAGCTGTGACCCGAAGAAGAAGCTGCTCTCCCGTCCATCAAACAGGCGTGTTGCATAGACCGCCGCAAAAATTTCCGCGGCCTTGTCGTGCTGCACTATCCAGTCTGGTGGCAGCGTCACCGTCTCGACAGTGAATGTCACATCGTCGTACGACAACTTCCGCGCAATGAGTCGCCCGCGACGCACCAGCTCGGCATTCAGAAACTCCAACGCGGGCCCTTTATTGCCCTGCAGCGACCGGCTAAACTTGCCCTTGAGCTGGTCGAACGATTGAAAGGGCGCCTTCTTCGGATCGTCGCTCACAAACCCGATGAATGGCGCATACAAGCGCAGGTCGTCAACGGTGGATGCAAATGTCGCGGAGAGGAACGTCAAGCGAATGCTGTCCTGCATGTTCGTGAGGAACTGCATCACTGCCGCGCCCACCTTTGAATCTTTCTGGTTCTTTGCATTGTGGCACTCGTCGCAAAGCACCGGCACGACCTTTGCATTGGGAGCCTCGGCGATGCACAGTTCGATAAGCTCCTGGTGGCTCTGCACATCACCCGCGCCCGCAGTGGACGCCGGCGTCCGGTTGATCCACGTGTACGGCACGAAGAGCACAGTGTCGCGCGACCGGTCCCAGTTCTTGGGAAACTGGGAGCCCCCCACATCGATCACTTGTGCCTTCAAACCCACCGCATTGACATCGCGCTTCACGCTGTCGAGTACACTTTTGACCGTAATGTAGATTGCCAGGCGTCCGCGCACATTGGGGGAGTCGAGCTCAAAGGTGTTGGCGGCAATGGCAATTGCGATGGAGCCCTTGCCAAGCCCTGTCGCGTCTCCCACAATGCAGGCCTCGCCCTCCATGTGCGCCTTTCGCGCAAGCGCCACGGCGTCCAGCTGCACCGCACTCGCAAACCCGAGGGGGTTGCAACGCGGTGACACAAGTGCGTCGAACTCTTCGCGTGAAATCTTGTTGGGTGCCGCAAGCTTCGAGGTGTTCGAGTGCAGCACCTTTCCCGGGTGCTCCTTCCCGGGAGAGAAGGGAATGTAGGGGTCCATGGCAGCAAGCGGACGCGACCAAGAATCGGGTCCGACCGTGGCGTCTGAACTCATATCTCGCGCGAGATGCGAGCTGAGAGCAGACGCGGTGGCGGGAACGGCTGTGGCCAGGCAAAGCAACACGGTGCCACATGGCAAAGCGCAGCCGGGAGGACGAGAAGGCGCCCTTGCCGCTGTGGGCCTTGTCGGCAATCCCCATACTTCGCTCCTTGGCGGTGGAACACCCAAAAGAATTTCTAGACCTTCTCGAGACAACGCCAAGCTGGCCGTGGTGGACGTCGCACGACATCATCAAATGGTGCCAGCGTCCCTCGCCCCAGGTCTCTGAGAAGGATGTGTTCGAATGCTTTTTTACCGACAGCGGTCGGCCTCCACAGTCCATGCACTTTGGAGAGCTGCGGCCGGTGCAGCAGGCCATGATGAAGGAGCTCTTCAAACGCGTGTGTCGCGCAGAGGTGGACAGTGGTTGCACGCCAGAACCGGCTCAGCGTGTGACCCGGATTGCCACCGGGACCTATGTGTTGATCTTCAAAAACACCAACCAAGAACGGTTCTTCTCCGACTACCTCGCGGAGCTGTACCTGTATGTGGTTGACGAGGCCCGGCGGGAACTAGAAGCACTAGCAGAAGAGCGGGCACATGCAGAGGGGGGCGTCGTGGATTCGGACGCCTCGGACGACTCCGAAGCATCCTCTCATTTTTCTCCTTGTGGTTGGCCTACGCCCAAGAGCGAGGCCTGGATCATCGACGCGAATGGTGGGCATGGCAGCGCAACAGAATTTCACAGAATGTCCGATGCCGCAAAGCTGCTTGCTAAGACGTTCCACGAACTCGACTCGCGGAAAGACGAAGGCACTTGTCGCACTGGCGACCGCGTCTTCATGCGAGTTCCCAGGCTGCGCATCGAGTTGACGCGATCCACGTTTGCGGGTTTGTCCTAAGGGTTTAATACAAACTAGAGTCTAAGCAGCGGCATTTGAGAGCCGACTCGTTCGGATGTTTCGCCCGCAAGGACGTAGCGAGGGGCGCGCCGGTAGCCCATCCATGTTTGCGCGCCCAAGTCAATGGTATTTCGGCGGGTGCGCGAGAAGCGCGATCCCACAAAGAAGAAGGTGAAGGTCAAGGCAGAGCCCATGGCAATGCCTACAACCGGAACCACAGGAGAGCCCGAGGGCGGCGGCGCCAAGGGTGGCGGCGACGGCGGCGGCGGGCTTGGCGGCGGCGGGCTTGGCGGCGGCGGCGTTGGCGGTGGGCTTGGCGGTGGCGGCGACGGTGGCGGCGACGGCGGCAGGTCCTGGCCTGTGGCGGTAATGTGCGGATGTGCCTTCCAGCCGTCGGCTTCTAGGATGCAGAGGATTTGCGTCTCCTCGTGGTCGTCGATGGTGATTACCACCTGCTGATTCTCGTCCGTCACACCGGTGTTTTGCAAGTCGTCGCATGCGGACCCGAAGCCGACCGTCGCTCCCGCCGGGACTGGGTGCACGCTGCCTGTGAAGTCGATCGTTGTCGGCACGTTGGTCCAAATGTCAATCTCCTTGTCGGGATCGTTCTCGGGCGCGTCGCCAAGGGGGATCAAAATGATGTCGGGCGGGGGCGACGGCGGCGGTGACGGCGGCGGGCTGGGCGGCGGTGGCGACGGTGGCGGAGGCGCCGGCGGTGGCGCTGGAGGCGGCGGGCTGGGTGGCGGCGGCGATGGTGGCGGACTTGGTGGCGGCGATGGCGGCGGTGGGCTGGGTGGCGGCGGAGCAGGCGGCGGGCTTGGCGGCGGGCTT
>MDSW01074236.1_pt1 | contig 13185 bp, 11 predicted proteins | sample 811171 | NCBI WGS metagenome assembly MDSW01 (sample SAMN05326641, study PRJNA326480) | marine metagenome | isolation source: seawater | place: Atlantic Ocean: North West | collected 2012 | reverse complement strand
TATACACATACTTTCTCATAAATTTCCCTCACCTTTGCTGATGATTCTAAACTTAAACCACCAGAAAATTTTGTATTTGAAAGAAATTCTGACTTTGCAACAAATGTTGAATCGAAATTATAATTTGTCATGATAATGCACTAATTGCCTTGGATGCAACAGAAACTGCTGCCGCTGCACCAGGTCCACCTGCCGCTGATGCTGCTGCTCTTGCAATTCCCTCTGCGTTTAATCCTTTATATACCTGATTCAAGAAAGATTTTGCATTATCTTCGGTTGCAATACAATCTGGTCCATAAGAATGTGGTGCTTCACAATATGCTTCTTTTGCATTTAAGTCAATCTTATTTCCAGCATCTACGGTAAAATTTTCACCACACTTGAATTTTATATTTTTCTTTGCGTCAAATATAATATCCTTTCCAGAGACTCTAACATCACCATTCTCCATTGCGCTGATAACAACGCTACCTTTCATTCCAGTGATGCAAACGTCTACGCTTCCTCTTCCGTTGTTTTGACCACCAATAATTTCAATCGTTCTGTCATTATAAAAGTGATAGATACCACCCTGACACATTCCCATTAAAGAAACATCACCAGAATCTGTGTTTCCATACAGGTCGTAAACACTAGATCCATTAAATCCTACATTTGGATTGCCTGAATCAATCCTAAAATTTGGACCGAATGATTGGAATTGTCTCCTCTCAAAATTTGGTAATGCCATCTATATACCTCCTCCCTGATATTTAGTAACCACCACCATATCCGCCACCTCCAGAACTTGGTGGTGGTGTTGGTGGTGATGGGGGTGGTGTAGGAGTTGGAGTGGGAGTAGAAGACGAAGTTCCTCCTCCACCACCACTAGATGTGCTGGTTGGTGGTGCTGTTGATGTAGATGTAGTGTCTGTTGTCGCAGTAGTGGTAGTTTCTGTAGTCGGAGTAGATGTGGTAGATGTGGTAGTAGGAATACTTGTTACTGTATTAACTTGAACAGAACCTAAACTTTCTTCTGGAGTATCAAAAATATATTGATGAGGAGTTTCTGTATGGAAAGCACCAACCATCTTTCTCCCTGTTGACGGATGAATATGGAAAGGTCCAGTGTAAGGTTTGCCGTTTACATATCCAACAATATCATCTTCTTTAGAGATACAATCAATGACTTGCTTAATCTCACCTTGAGGTGCTTTTGGTCTCTCAATAAGTCTAGGACGCAAGATAGCGCCAGAACCTTTTTCGGATATTACATTAAATTCCAGAGTATCTTGAATTGATTGACGTTTTACAGATGATGTTGGTCTACCACCACTATCATCTCTGGATATATCTTCTGTTGGAATCCTTATTATCTTAGTTATGCTTCCATTAGAATCAGTATTAATTGAATATTCACCACCTATATTATCCTTGATAACATCATCTTCAGAATTATAATTTTTTCCAGGTTTAACAATGATTGGACCATTTTGATCATCGGTTATATAGTCCTTAGTATCTTCTGACGGGGTATATCCTTCACCAGGAGACTCAACGTAAATATCAGTAATTTGTTGGAATGTATCAGAATCTGGGTCATAATCTACAATTGCTCTTGCAGTACCGCCGCGGCCACGACCACATTCATCAACAATCTCAACAAATGGTGGGAATGTATATCCACCACCACCATTTACAAGGTCAACACCAATCAAACTACCCGTCACACCTCTACCAGCGTCGGACAGTTGAAGGATAGCATTTGCAACACCACCGATTCCTTTTCCTCCACCGAAAATTTTAACCTTTGTTCCTCCACATCCACCAAGTTCTGGAAGACCAGTAAAACAATTACCAAGAGCACTCTCAAATCCAGGAACAGATACACTTGGATTTGCAAAATCAAACACTCCCAAAGAACCAGTAGCAGCAGCAATATCTTGAACCACGTTAATTGCAGACTCTCCAATAGTCAGTGCATTATTTGCAGTCTCCAAGATTTCATTTACTGGAACACCAACCTTATCACTTGTACCCTTTCCAATAACCCATTCATTTGATGCAAGATCAAATTCTGGTGCAATTTCATTACAACCAAGTTTATCACCCAAACCTAAAATTGCATCTGCAGTGCTTCTCAAGAAATTGAGTGGGCTAAATCCCATCAAAATCTTATCAAGACCACCTAGTAAAGGTTGTATAAACTTAGTTACTCCACCAATAATATGATTCATCAACGCACCAACAACTTGGTCACCAATACATGAAACAAAGTTAGTTACATTATCAACCACGTTAGTCAACACGCCCTTAATCATATCACCTAGTCCATTGATGATATTATTTGCCATACAGGGGAATGCATCGGACAACTTTTTGACTGGTCCAATCAAAAGTGCTTGTGCAACTGTTCCTGCTTTCGTTGCTGCAGGATCACTCTGTGTTGCAGCAAATACTAAAGCGTATGTTTGATCATATAAAACCTGTAATCCACCATTCAACACTGGAATCATAGCATCACTAAGATTCTTAGTCATGTCCTGAACCATGCGTGTAGCACTATTCTGGACATTTGCAACCATTCCATCAATTTCACCTAGAATTAGTTGCTTCTTTTCACCAATAAATTGATTGGCACCATCAAGAGCACCTTGAATTCCATCCGTGATATTAGTTACTCTACTGACAAAGTTTTCTGTTTCATTTTTAATTTTCTGAACAGCACTGTCTTTATCAGTCGATGCTACTGTTACCTTTTGACCAATAACATTAGATGCTGGGTTGACCTGCAATCTAGGATCATTTTCTGGATTTGTTTCTGCATTTATTTTATCAGCAGTCTTTTTGTCTACAGAAACCGGTGAAGGTTGAGTTGTCGAATTTTGCTCATTTGATTCACTATTAGCAATCAATGCACCATCATTTTTAACTCTTTCAGTCCTTCCAGTGAATGGAACGAAAGGACTTGCAAAGTCTGCAGATGGAACTTGACTGGTTCTACCAAAAACACCAATGATTACAGGTACTTGTGCGTTATCGCCATCAAGAAAGAATCCAAATACAGTATCTCCAGGTGAAACCTTTACGGAAGTTGCCTGATTTCTAGCACCTGATCCTGCAGTTGTACTAAGCAGACACTGTGCCCAAGGTAAATCTTTATTGGGAAGTTCTACTACACTATAAGGGTGGTAACCTAAGATGCGAACCTTGACACGGTTACCCCATCCACCACCATTGGATTGTCCCTCAGTGTACTCCCCATTAGGTGCAACCTGACCGACCCACCATCTGAATCCGTCTCTGCCCAGGTAATTAGTTTTAAATAGAGATTCTTCTATCATTACTTCTTATTGTTTACTCCGTATTTTCCGAAGGTGTCTCTGATTAATTTGACAGCAGTATATGATCCTTCCTTGTCATAGTGATGACAAAGTTCCTTAATCATATATAGACCACTTTGCTGATTATCATCAAATTCCTTGACTTTTTTGACTGTAGTTTTGGGGAAATTACACTCAATAACATCACCTGCTCTCAAATTACTATTGAGTGGTAAAGTTGCTGATATTGACTGTGTGAATAGTAAATTGTATCTCATAATTGTTTGAGATTGATACTTAAATGGGTCAGCATTCTCATCTACAGAAACTCCCTCTTCTAAAGTTCCCAAATCAACGATACCCGTTATCATTCTTGATGGAATATCACCAAGATTTCTTTCACTTCCCTTAATTGGAGGAAGACTTAGTTTCTGTCCCAAGTTATTAGAGTCACTCACATAATCTTTTAAGGAGAACTTTCCCTTTTCTGGGTGAGTGAAACTAAAATTCAAAGGATTGAAATATGAACGCTGAGAGGAATACGTTCCCAGTCTAAGTTTTTTAAGTAAATCATTGTTCCTGTTTACATTATACGATAGAATAATTCTATCGTTTCCCTGCTGTTCCTTACCTTTTCCCACAGCATCCTGTGCATAATATGTTGCTACAGGTTTTTGTGCAATTAACTTATCAATTGATTTAAAATGATATCCTTCTTTTGTTTGGTAGAAGAAGTATCCTGCTGTACCATCACCACTCATTTCTGGTACACCTTTTGATGCTAACCAGGTTAAAATAGTAAATGGTTTTCTCATGTTACCAATAAAACCATACTTATTCATAGTTTTATCAATATCAACTGGTTTGTTATGTGCCAGATAATCTTTAATAATTTTCGCTACAGATGTGGATATTGGTGAAGACGTTGGAAACTTAATAGGAACTCTAGAAGTTTCATTGGATATTGCTTCCCTTGAGCAGAGATTAAGAACAAATGTTTCTGTATTCTCTGTGGTAATTACATTTGAAATACTGGACACATATAATTGATCACCCTCTCTTGAAAAATCTAGAGGAACATTTGTTTTAGTGTTTTCTTTTATTCTAATAGAAACTCTTTCACCACCTCTAAGTGGCAATCCCTGATTGACGGTAGTACCATTGATTACGTCACCTGTTGTGGTGACCAGTATTTTCGCTGTAATTGTTGGCGATAATACATCCTCATAGTAATCCAATCTTTCAACACCAACTCTTAAGTCTACGGTGTCACTTGCATTTACCGTTGACTCAATAATTATTTCTTCATATACTGATCTTTCTGACGCTGACATTATACCTGTGCGAGTTCGTGGATAAGGAGGTCTGTTATATTTAACCCACCAGAACTAGAGGCAATATTGATGGATCCTTGAGGCATTGAAGAACCAGGAGGATTATATCTACTAGCACTTTGTGAAGGTCCAGTTTGTGACTCTGGTGATTGAATAACCGTTGGTTGTTTTTGTGGTCTATTGAAATTCTGTGCAATATTTCTTGATGGTGGTGTAAATGAATTTGGATTAGATTTACTTGGAGGTGTTAAATTTGCTGCTGTTTTTTGACCTTCAACCTTTGCAGTTGTGAGTTTGATTAAAGAAACATACGGAGCAGGATTTTTATTACCACCATACCTCATCTGACCTCTAACAGTATCTGCTTCAAGGTGTATATGTGGTCCAGTGCTTCTACCAGTGCTACCAGTAGTAGCAAAAGAAGTTCCTGCAGGTAGTTTTTTACCTGCAGTAGCATGAACAAAACTATTACAATGTGCAAATCTTAATTGAATTCCCATAGATGGAACCCAAATATCAATGACCTTACCATAATTGCCACCATCAGCGACACCAACAACTTCAGCGTCAACTGTTAATGCAATGAATAAGTTTGGATCAACTCCAATATCAATACCACCATGACTACCATGTGGTCTAGATGAACCAGGAACATCTGTGATTGTTGCTGGAGCACCAATGAATGAAACATCATCTCCTTTACGATAACTCGTTGAAGGATTAATTTGTGGGTCTGCTGCCCTTTTTGATACTTGTTGTGGAGGAGGTGATTGTTTTTTATATTCAATTTCAACTGGTGGTGTACCTTTTACCTTCTCAAATGCTGCTTGTGCTCCAGGGAGATAATCCTTATATGACTCATTAGTGTATGCACCCCAAGCGCCAAGACCTTGAGAATTTAGAATTGCAAGTGCTGCTTTAGCATTTACAACAGGATCATAAAGTTGTTCATTTGAAGAAATACCAAATTGTTTTCTTCTTTCTTCACCCATGCGACCAAGCATGTTAATTTGCCACAGTCCTAATGAAAATTCATTTTTCTTTTCTGGGTCTAATCCAGACTTTACAGTATCAATCGTAGGATCTCCACCAGATTCTGCCAATGCTATGGCAACCATAGATGAAATCTTATCCTCAGGCATTCCAACACTTCTAGCCAAATTTGTTAATTTCTCTGCGTCATACGATTGTGTTGCTGGATATGTTACTTGTGATGATTGTTCATTAACACGCTGATCGGGATTTTTGGTACCACTTTTTTCTTCAGGTTCAAGACCTAAAATCTTTTTAACTTCTTTTACAATGTCAAAATTTTTGAACTTATCTGCCATCAAATTATAATCATTAACAATCCTATCAAGACCTGTTTGAACCTTCTGCGTATTTTCCTCCATCAAACGTTCTTCATTTTTAGCATCAAATAATGATGCACCATCAATGGATTTACTACTTGATTCTAATTGTGAATTAAACGTACTATAAAATTCTGTTATCCCGTCAAACCATCCTGTTAAAAATCTAGAAGCTCTTTGTATTCTACCAATTAAATCAGAGACACTTTTAATAATTGTTGGTAAATTTGTTAAGACCCATCCAAGAACAATGGTCCCAACAAAGTCCATCACTCTACCTAAGAATCCCTTTGTACTTCCAGAAATAGCTCTAGATGCACTCGATACAAGATTTCCAACTTGTCCAGCTTCAACAACAGACTCTCTTTCCTTTCTTTGAACTGCTGCCCTTCTAATATCAAACAGTTCTCTTTTTCTTAGTAATGCTTGTTCTTTCTTTCTATTACCACTGTCTAAACTCGCTGCAATATTAGTAGAGGTTTTAGTTGCAACAGTCAACCCTTTACCAAAAGACTCAAAGGACTTTGTTATTTTTCCTAAACTTATGCTATTTTGTAGTAAGGTATTTTCTAATGCCATTAGGAAGTAACGATATTAAGAAGTGAAATAGTCGTCAAGACATACATGTTACCACGATTATTACTAGAAATACTAGGAATATCATTAACGGGACCACCTGCAGCAACTGAACTTGGTTGTGGTGCAGATGCTGCCATTTGCTGTTCAGGTGCGGATTGAACAATAACCACAGGTTGTTCATCAGTTGATTGTGATATTACCTCAGAGACAGTGTTATCTCTAGGCATTGGTGTCATATTAATTCTTGATGGTGTAGGAGGTTGTGATGGTTGAATTGTTGTTGAAGGACTAACTTCAGGTGCTTTTTGTGCTTCTTTATCCAGTGCTATTTCCAGCAACATATCCTCTCTTGCGAGAGTTGCATCTAAAGAGCGATCAACACCAGTATTTGCCCTATCATTTGTAAAATCTGCAGTGCTCATTATCAGATCTTCAGGCAAATCTGCATATCCACTATTAACTACATTGGTATTCGCAGAAGTTACCTGACCATTCTGTATCATTCCAGATACTGATCTTGTTATTGATTCACCACTTTCAGTTATTTGTCTCTGAACATCCGCATATGGTGCCATCAACCTCATATTTTCTTCCATCTTGAATTGTCTGAATTCCATCAGTGCTTGTTCAGCACCAACTTCTTTCACTCTCTTATCAAGACCAAATTTATCATACAGTGCTTGCTGTGCTCCTGTTATATCAATGGTATTGATTGAATCCATCAATCCAGTACCAAAAGCATCTACAGCAGGTTTTCTAATAACATATTCACCAGCAGTCAAATTAGCAGGTACGTTATCAATACCTCCAGGACCTTCTACCACACCACCCATATTTCTTGGAATTGGCTCTGGTAGGGGAGTATTTGGATCTTCGTTCGACTCTACTGGAGATGGTTCTTGTCCTCCCGACTCTGGTTCTTGTTTTTCTCCCGACCCTGGTGCTGGTTCTGGTTGGGGAGTATTTGGATCTACATTACCATTTCCACCACCAAAATTATTATTCCACCAACCTTGAATACCTTTTAGTGCATCTGAACCCGCCTGTGCCAAGAAGTTCAATAACTCTTGTCCTGGTCTTGTAAAAAGACCTGCTACAGCGAAACCAGCAAGACCAATCCCAAGTAATCCAAAACTTGCAATCATTTTACCGATTACAAGTTTTGCTCCAATGAATAATGCAGTAATTGCACCAAGACCAAGTAAAGTCTGATTTTTTATTTCTTCTAATCTATCTTTATTACCTGATGATAATGCGTTAAGAGTATCCAGTCCCTTATCAACTAACCATCCACCAATCAATGTTAGGAAGAAATTGCCCAATCTTCCCAGAGTAAACTGTGCCTTTGCTGCTAACTTTTGTGCTGGAGCGATAGCAGCAGACTCAATTTTCTTTTCAATTACAGATTCTTTTCCTTCTCTAAGTTGCTGTTGTGCTAACCTAGCTTCTAATGCTTGTTCTTGTGCTTCTTTTTGTCTCTCTAACGATTGTGATGTTGCTAAATTTCTACTAATAGATTGTAACGATCCTGAGAGGACATTCATCTGCCCACTCAGATTTGCAACAGATCTTGAGAGGTTCGTTAACTGAAGAGAGTTTCTAGTTAAAAGGGCAGTAGTTATTTCAGATTGAGCTGGAGCGGTCTGTCCTCCCGTTACTGGAGATCCTGTTGTTACTTGTGACCTTTCTTCAGCCATTCTGTTGTGCCTTTAAGTTTTCCTCTTCAATATATTGCTTGAGGAAAGATAGATAGACTTCTTTCTCCCAAGGTATCATATTTTCTAACTCCGTTAAGCTATATTTATGATGCTGCATCAAAGCAAAATTGATTCGGAAGTATGACTCAAGGTCAGTATGAGCCATACTCACCCGAAAAAACTTGCTAATCCCTCAAGAACGACTTCATTATCTACACCAGTATTGGGGTTCGTAACAGTGATGTTATGAGAGAGTTTGGGCATCGTTGTAAAGAAGTTTTCAATGTCTTTGAACTGTTTGGAACTCAGACCTTCTACAAATTCACGAAGTTCTTTCTTAGTACAATCTTTGGTTGTCCAAGACTCCTCTTCATTATAAATCTGCTCAATGGATGACATAATCACATTGAAAGTTTCATCAAGATTTACATCAGAAACACTGAAGTTGTTCTTAACAAATTCTTCCATTGATGGATACTTCATACGCATCACCAAAGTATCATCAAGACGAATATCTCTTGAGTGAGATTTATCAAATTGTACTTCAATATCATCTAATGCAATGATGACAGGAACCTTAGTTTCACCGTCATCAGGGCAGGTAACCAAAACTTCAACTTCTTCACCAACAGACTTGCCTCGAATGTTGAGGAACAAATATTCAATATCAAAAGTAGAAAGTTCTTCTACTTTCACACCTCTTGAGAGAATACACGCTTTGATTACGTCTTTGACTGCAACAGCAATCTGCGATGGATCTTCACTCTCCATCGCAATAATTAAAACTTTTTCCTCCTTAACCAAAAATGGTCTATACTTAATTTTTTTCTTAGTAGAAGGAATCACCAACTCATACGTTGGTGTAGCAATCTTAGGTAAAGGCATTACGATTCATGCACGTCAGTAAAATTATTTAGAGAGGTTATCAGATTCTTCTTTGACCAATCAGTGATCTAGAAACTTCACTGTCTGAAATTGTTGAACCACCTCTCAACCAATCAAGGTTGTCTACTTTGCCTTTAAGTTTAATCCCAAGGTCATCATTTAAAATTTGGTCTTGTCCAAGTTTTATTGGTAGATTACCATAGACATTAGTTGCATACGCTGAGGAATTATCTTTATTTCCTCTACCGTTTCCAGAGTCAGGTCCATCTTTATTTCCATCTGTTCCATTGAAGACATTGAAGGAACGTGATTGTCCAGAAATGTATCTATCAAAATGGAATGATGCAGTTGCTTTTAGAATGTTTGTCCCTTCATAAGAAACAGTTGTTGAATCAAGAGATATTGGAAATAAACCCCAGAATCTATACTCAATATATCTTTTGTAGTCTTTCTCAAATTTTGTAATCCTAGTCTCATCAGACTTGTATGCTTCTGGGTATTGCATTCTATAATAATAGTTTTCATTAGTATATGCAACTCTATCAGTACCCACAGTTGAACCACTGGCAATGAATTCCATCCAGTGTTCTATAAACTTTAAACTCTTATATCCCGTATCCACGTAGAATTCCATTGTCATTCTAGTGAACAATCTACTGTGCGCCATTTTTTCAGCAACACCTTGATAGTTTCCTACAACATCTGCTGTTGCGAGTCCACTACCAGGAAGTTGTGCTCTACTGCACAGTAAACCAACACCCTCTGTTACAAACCTTGCATCAACACCTCTATCTTTCAGATAATCTCTCAAAGATTTCTGATGTAATCCAAACTCCACCATGTAATGGGAAGTTAAAGAAACATTAGAAACTAGAGGTTTTATCTGTGATATTTTTTTGGGAAGCGGTCTAGGCACTCTAAATATCTTATATTGATTGTTTAGTTATTTAGATGTCATATAAGGGAAAATACAAACCATCATATCCAAAGAAATATAAGGGTGATCCGACCAATATTGTATATCGTTCTCTCTGGGAACGCAAGTTTATGGTCTACTGTGATAATAATCCAAACGTTTTAGAATGGCAGTCAGAAGAGTTTTGTATTCCATATCGTTCCCCTATTGACAACCGAGTTCATCGTTACTTTCCAGACTTCTTCATCAAGTATAAAGATGTGAGTGGCAAGACCAGATCATCTTTAATCGAAATCAAACCAATGAGGCAGTGCGCTCCTCCACCAAAACCAAAAAGACAAACAAAGAAATACTTGAACGAGGCATTTGAATATGCCAAGAATCAAGCGAAGTGGAAAGCAGCGCAAGATTATTGTGCTGACAGGATGTGGGAGTTCAAAGTCATGACCGAAAAAGAACTTGGTATCAAGTAATGGCACAAAAAAAGAGGGAAACACTCTTACAGTCACAACGAAGAAAACTTGCTGAACAGAGAGCAGCAAAAGCAGTAGCAGATGCAGCTCAGAGACCCACAGATACAGATGAAAATCGCAATAGAATCCGTAAAGTAGTAAACAATGTAATCGGTGTTAGAGACCCAGATATTGTTATGGACCAACTGCTTCAGGTTTTAGAAAAGTCTGAAGCACCAATACCAGGAAAATTGTATGTTTATAAGTATGTTGCAATCACACCTGGCATTCGCTATGATAGAAATCCTGTAGTACAGATACGAAATATATCAGACAATGGTTGGGTAGGTCAGAACTTTCATTGGTTGGGAAAAGGTCAGTCAATAAGAAATTATCTGGCAAGTGAAGTTATATCTGATGGCATTTATGAAATCTATCCATCAGAACTTAGGGACGTTATGATGCTACCAATAAGAGATTTCAAAGTAGGCGGCTAAATATTTAAAAATCTCGATATAAATGCCCGCAAGAGATCCCTACCTTGGAATGCATCCCAGGGAAAGACAACAAGCAAGATTTAAAGAATGGAGAGCGTCCAAGGCTGCTGAAAGGGCGAAGAAGATTGCTAATGCACAAGAGACTGGGGGTGGACAAAACCCAGAACAACCTGCAAGTCCTACAAGGAATGCACCATCAAATACGGTAGTATATAAGTATCCATTAAAGAGGATTGATGCCACTGGTGACTATCTAAGAATTCAAATTTTTGAGCAACTCAGACAAAATGATATCTTTGGATTAAAAGGTAAATTTTTTGAACCCAATGGCACAAATGATAAAGGGGGATTAAACTATCAACTTAAAGATTCAATAAACCTTACAGATGTTGCAAAAATACCAGCAATAAATGATGTTTGGAATGATATAAAACCAGATGGTAGTATTGGTGGTGATGCATCTCAACAAGCTGCAATTGAGAAGGTTCGCAAAAGTGGTTCAATAGATATCATTCTACCCATACCACAACAAGTTTCTGATAATATATCAGTTGCTTATGCCGAAAGTTCACTCAATCCTTTTGAAGCTGCTGGATTGAATCTTGCTGGGGAAGCATTAACCTTTGGTAGTAATGATAAAATAGAGATGCCATCCCGAGAGAAAATTGTTGATGCAATTTTTGATGATCAATTTGGAGGTACTGGAGTAACGGCAGGAACAAGAAATGCTCTACGTAGTGTTTTTGCTGGAAAAGCACTGAATACTTTAGGTGCTAATGTTTCTGCCGATTCTATTCTTTCTAGAGCAACTGGACAAATTCTTCAATCAAATCTTGAACTTCTCTTTAGTGGAGTAAAATTAAGGACGTTTCCCTTTATCTTTGATTTTACTCCAAGAGGTCCAGATGAAGCAGAACAGGTGATGAATATTATTAGAGCATTAAAGCAATCTGCCGCACCAAGAAGGCAAGGAAGTGGTGGTCCTCTTTTCATTGGATCTCCAAAGATGTTCCAATTACAATATATCTCTGGAAATAGAGAACATCCTTTCCTGAATAAGTTCAAACTCTGTGCATTATCAGATATTAGTATCAACTATACTGCATCTGGAACATATGCCACATATCCCGATGGAACTCCTGTTCATATCAGAATGCAATTGACATTTAAGGAGATGAATCCAATCTACGCTGAAGATTATGATGAAAAAAATCTTGGTCCAGGCGTCTCTCCAGAGCACTATAACAGAACACAAGGAGGAGTAGGATTCTAATGAGTTACTTTAGAGAACTACCAAATATACTTTATCAATCAAACCTTTTACATAAGACCTCATCAAGAGAATATGTAGCGGTAAAGAATCTTTTTCGTAAAGTAAAGATTCAAGATTGGATTGAAGATAGTGTAAACTTCTTCAATGATTACACGATTCTTGATGGACAAAGACCAGACAATCTTGCAGAGATTATGTATGGTTCTTCTGAATTTGATTGGGTTGTTGTATTAACTTCTGGAATTACAAATATTAAAGACGAATGGCCATTGAGTAACTATGACTTATATCGTTACTGTGAAGAAAAGTATGGACTGACAGATTTAAATGCAACACATCACCATGAAACAATTGAAGTAAAAGACAATAGAGGAAGATTAATTTTACCTGGTGGACAGATAGTTGATTCTGATTTCAAAATTAAAACTCCCTTTGATGCTTCATCAACTAAGTTTTATATCAGTGATCCAGATATTGGTGGTGGCGGTGGTGATGGTGCCACAGAATATAGAGGTGTAAGTCAAGAAATAAATCCAGTAACAGCAGTTTCAAACTATCAATATGAAACTCTTAAAAATGAATTGAAGAGAGATATTAAATTGATGAAACCAATGTATCTTCAATTGTTCTTACAAAATATGAGAACATTGATGAGTTATGAAGATAGTTCTGTAACAGTCAGCCCAAGTCTAATCTATACTGGGAGAACAAGATTAGTTGGTCCATAAGAGTTCTAGACTCTTATCAAACACCATTACATATCTGTGTTTGCGAGACCTATCTCTCCATTCACCCTCTGCATCTCCAATCTTTCCTCTGGAATGCTTGGTGCCGTCTGAAAAGTAAAAGTCTTTTTTTGGGTCTGATAGACCACAGTACCTAAAATTACAAGCGCGAT
>MDSW01178362.1_pt1 | contig 13188 bp, 9 predicted proteins | sample 811171 | NCBI WGS metagenome assembly MDSW01 (sample SAMN05326641, study PRJNA326480) | marine metagenome | isolation source: seawater | place: Atlantic Ocean: North West | collected 2012 | reverse complement strand
GACGTCCTTTCCTGCATTGCAGTCCTTCTTGATTCGCGCTTTGGATGTCGACAACGCGCCTGCCTTGCTGCAACTTGGGTCATCGTTGCACCAAGTGAAGCTTGCCGCTGCCGCCACGCACGTCATTCTTGGCAGCATCGACACGGTGAAGGTGACCCCAGAGTTTGCGGAGCTGGAGCCAGACGTGCAAGAGATGGTACGTACGCCTTGCTTGGAACCCGCTTGCTTCGCAAGTTGGCACTCATCGGCTGTGTTGGTGTCCAGATACTGCTCGAGGCTAAGAAGACTGCGGACTACCCAACGCTTGACGAACGGCTGGCCGCGTACAGGAAAGGATGGAAGCCTGCGGCGTTGACTCCTGAGCAATCCAAGCAGCGTGAGAGGTCCCTGCGACGGCCAGCAGGTGCAGGGCGACTGGGGTATGGCGGCCATGATTCGGACGACGACGACGACTACAGTAGCGATGACGAGCAAGAGTAGGGCCGTGGTCTCTGATGGCCGTTACGTGGTTGGGTGCAAATGAAGACAGGGGCGCTACTGGTTGTTGTTATCGCTGTTTGTTCCTTCTCAAGCTGCTGCACGGCACGGCGAGTAGTTGTGAGGTTGGGAACCACACGCACGCTACAAGTGGAACCGCCTCCGTGTGGTGTCCATCTCATGCCGCTTGTGCACCCACTCGTAGTCCCCCTCCTTGGTATTGAACGTGCCGGCCTGGATCCACCGCGGCTTGAGCGTGAAGCGAGGGCCCAGCTCCTGCAGCTTCGCACCCTTGAAATCCTCCGTGAACATGTACCTGTGCTGGCGGATGAAGATGAAATCGCGCTGGTTGTGGAACGTGACGACGCGCCGCCCGTTGAACTCGGGTCTCTGCGGGAACACCGACGCAAACATGCGCCCGACGCGATGGCCCAACCGCGTGCTGAAATTGTTCAGGATCAGCTCCGGGTGGTGGTTCGTCGCCCGCCCGTGGTTCCGGATTTTTTTCGTCAGCACCAAGGAACTGAGCCGGTACAGGCACGAGGGCCCGTCCGGGAGATGCACGTGGAGGAGGCCGTTCACTCTCGCGCCGTGGCTGAATTTTTTGTTCTCGTTGAACACGAGCAAGTCCGTGAACTCACGCTTCTTCGCGAGCTTCACGATCTCCTGGACGTGGTAGGCGCGCCGGGAGTAGTAGTACGCGTTCGGGATGACGCTGAAGAGGTTCTCGAGGAACTTGAACATCTCCCCGGAGGGTTTCCTGCTGGTCGTGATGATGACCTTCGGCGACGACGCGCCGCTGAAGTAGCTCGCGAACTCATCCTCGGCATCCTCCTCCGCCACCTCGTCGTCGCCCGCCTCCACGAACGTCTCGTCACGCACGCGCTGGTTCTCGATCGTCTTCGGGACCTGTCTCGGCTCGGGCGTCTCCCCGGCTTCCAACGCGCGCGCGTGCGCCTTTTGGCGGGCCACGCGCAATTTCTTCTTCTCCAGCGCGCGAACGTGCTTGAGCTTGCCGTACAGCTCCGAGCGCGCGATCTTGTTCTTGATCCCGCTCGTCATCTTCCCCACCGACGCCTGCTCGCGCCGAGGCTTCTTGGGCACCGACCCGGCGGACCCCGCCGCGGCGCCGTCCCCGCCCGCCTCCTCGTCGCGCGAAGAAACCTTGCGCTTCGCGGAAGAAGAGCCGCCGCCGCCGCCCTTGGCGACGCTCTTCGCGCGGCGCGGCGCGCCGCCGCCCATGACCGCTCCCGAGCGAACGAAGACCGCGAGGACGCGGCGTGCGCCCCGACGAAAAGCGCGCGCCGCGACGAACGACCGGAGGCGCGCGGCGGTGGATGCGTGCCGGCGCGGCGCGACACTGGTCACCCGCGCGGGTCCCACGAGAATCTCACCGAAGGCGGGCGGCGGAAAAGAAACCGCGCGCCAGCAGCCGGCCAACAGTGTGACCGACTGCCGCGCGCGCCGGTCGATCATCGATGAGAGCAACAGCCTCCCCAGCCAACTTGAAAAATTTCAACGTGACGACGAGGGAAACGCTTGCGTCTTGCGTTCTCGGGTCACGTTCGCTCCTCTTCCCTATGTCCGACTCGGCTCCGCTCAGTCGTCTCTCTGTCCCTTGAGCCTGTCCTTCCCCACGAACTGCCTGTACCCGAACCACTCCAGGTCCCCCGGCCACGTCCCCTCCCCCTCCGGCAAGCTCGCGTCGAACGCGCAGTCCTGGTAGTACTGGTTCACGCCGCCGTGCAGGTGGTACAGGTTCCGGTACCCCGCCTGATACAGCTCGAACGCCCCCGGCAAGGACCCCGCGCCCTTGGTGTCGTCCGTCAACCCGCGGTTCTTCGGCGGTTCCCTGACCAGAGAACCGCCCCAGATGCACGCGAGGACGATCTCGGTGTTCTTGTCGGGCACAAGTCGCTCCACCTGGGAGACGAAGTCGACGTTCTTCTTCTTGAACCCGGGGAGGCGCATCTTGGCGAGGACGCCGCCGGTGACGTAGGGGACGTGGACGGAGCCCGGGATGGACCACTTCTCGTAGTCGGGCTCGAAGCGCACGTCCAGAAGCACCGCGTTGCGCTTACCACCGCCGAAGCACATCTTCGCCGCCTCGGCCGAGTCGAGCGTCCGCATCCGCTTCTCCTCGTTGAGCCACAACCACACCTCCGGCCACTTGGGCATGCCCTTCCCCACGCCGGGGACGATGCCGTTCGCGTCGGGAACGCCCGACGGGAACGGCGCGCGGGGGTTTTGGCGGGCGCCCGAGGAACGGTCGAAGAACGCGGCGACGGGGGGGCGGGGGGCTCGTCCCCGAGAAGAGACGACGCGAGAAGGCGCGCGGCGAGATTCGAAGACGGCGTCACGGACGACGACGCCTCCCCGTCGCGCCGAGAGATCGGACGCGGCGAGGGACGCGAGGGGGGCGAGAGTGACGGCGGAGGCGGGCATGGTCGGCGTCCGCGACGACACGAAGCTTCGAGCGGGGGGGGGGAGAGGCGCCGTGCCCGGACGCGCGACGCGGAAGTGGCCGAAGGGGACGCGCGACGGAGCACGAGCCCGCGCGTGACCTGGCAGAGACAAGTGGCGAATGACGATCACGGCGACCGAATGCGCCGCGCCGGGTGCCGGCTCGAGATCATCAGAAGTGTCGAACTCGAAGTGCGCCGCGTCGTCGGGACGTCGTCGGGTCCCGTAGACCTGAAAGGCGCCGGATGTTCTTCCCAATCTCGCGCGCGCGTCGCGCGGCGCCTGGCGTCCACCGGGCGCGATGGGCGACGGCATCGTGTACGGCTGGCACCGGCGCGGCGTTCCGATCCCCCACGTCGTGCTCATCGCGGTGGCGCTCTTCGCGTTCGGGCGCATCACATCCGCGCCGGCCGCCCCCGCGGGCGCGCTCCCCGCGGCGATCCCCGGCGCGGCCTCGTCGGGGACGCCCGCGGCTTCGCGCGCGCCGACCCCTCTGCCGCACCCCGGCGGGGCCGACGCGAGCGTCGGCACGACCGAGGAAACCGCGGCGCTCCGCGAGCGCGTCGCGACCGCCGAGCGCGAGCGCGAGCAGTACAAGACCCTGTACCAGGAGCGCGAGGCGAGCCTCGGGCGCGCGCGCGCGGATGCCGAGGAGGCTGCTCGTCGCGCGAGCGGCGACGACGACGACGACGACGCGGACGACGACGACGCGCGCGCGGTTCCTCGAGCGCGCCCCTCGTTCGCGCCCGCGGCGCACGGCGCGAGCGGCAACCCGAGCGCGACGACGATGGACTTCCAGGTCCTCTCGTGGGAGCCTCACGCGGTGCTCTACCGCGGCTTCGCGAGCGCGGCGGAGTGCGATGCGGTGCGCGAGCTCGCGGCCAAGCGGCTGGAGCCCAGCGGCTTAGCCCTTCGCAAGGGCGAGCGGCGCGAGAACATGAAGAACATCCGCACGAGCAGCGGCACGTTCTTGGCGAGCGCGAGCGACCCGAGCGGGACGCTGGAGCGCATCGAGGCGCGCATCGCGGACGTGACCCACGTCCACCGCGACCACGGCGAGCCGTTCAACGTCCTGCGGTACCGGCCCGGGGAGAAGTACGACTCGCACTACGACACCTTCGACCCGGCGAGCTACGGCCCGCAGGTGAGCCAGCGCGTCGCGAGCGTGCTGCTCTACCTCACCGACGTGGAGGAGGGCGGGGAGACGCACTTCCCGCTCGAGGGCCGGGAGGGGCTCGAGCGGCTCAGGCGGGGGCACATCGATTACAAGACGTGCGAGGGGGGATTGCGGGTGGCGCCGCGCGCGGGCGATGCGCTGCTGTTTTGGAACGTGCACCCCAACGCGACGCTCGACAAGAGGGCGCTGCACGGGGGGTGCCCGGTCGTGCGCGGGGAGAAGTGGGTCGCGACGAAGTGGATACGGGATAAGAGCTTTCGGTGAAGGGGAGGGACCCGCGCGTGGAAGAGGGGGAGGAGGAGAGGCGGCGACGGAGAGCGGGACGAGATGTTCGGGAGTCGACGCGCGAAAAACACGAGCCAAACGATTTTTACCATTTCGCCCTCGTCGCGCGGCGGGCGGCCTGAGCGCATGCGACGACTACGACGATATCACGCGCGGGTGCGACGGCACTAGCTAGGTTCGTTATCCACGTCGCGCTGGTCAGACGCGCCCTCGCGCGCGGTCCCCGGGCGTGCGCGCCGGTCGATTCACCTCTCGCGCTCTCGGCGATGTCCTCCTCCGTCGCGCGCCTCGGCGCGCTCGCGGCCTGCGCGTCCCCGGGACCCCGCTCCGTCTCTCGCCGCGCGTCCTCCGCGACGCCTCGATCGACGGCCGGGCGGCGATTGGGCGCGGTCGCGACGCGCGCGACGACGGTTCCCCGCGGCGCGGCGCGGCCTTTTCGTGGCGTGTCCTCCGCCGCTCACGCGGGTTCTCCCTCGCGCGGGCCCTCGACGCGACCGCGCGCCTCGGACGCGGCCGCGGCGGACGCGAGCGGCGGGGTCCCGGACGACGCCGCGCTCGCCGCCGCCGACGCGGCGGATGCGTCCGACGACGAATCCTCCCCGAAAAAGTCTGCGTTTTTCGTCGGCGTGCTCTGGTTCTTCGCGCATCAGCTCATCGGCGTCGGCAACGACGTCATCATGAAGTACACGGGCACGACCCTCGGGGTGTGGCAGGTGGTTTTCCTGCGCTTCTTCTTCGCCACGCTCACGATGCTCCCCGTGATGCTCGCGAGCGGCGTCTCGAGCTTCAAGACGGATCGGATTCCTCTGCACGTCACGCGCTCCGTCTTGCTCGCCGCGGGCATCGCGCTGTACTGCAACGGCCTCACCGTGGCGCCCATCGCCGTCGTCACCACCCTCAACTTCACCATCCCCCTCTTCACGCTCGTCATGGCGAGGGTGTTTTTGAGAGAGACGGTCGACGCGACGCGGTGGATCGGAACCCTCGTCGGCTTCGCGGGCGTGATGGTCGTGATGCAGCCCGGCGGCGCGGCGTTTGACCCGCGGTGGCTCACCGTCTTGCTCAGCGCAAGCGCGTTCGCGTCGCTGGACGTTCTGAACAAAGTCTTCGTCGGGAAGGAGTCCTTCTGGGCGATGATCTTCTACACCGCGCTCTTCACGACGCTCATCGCCGCGGTTCCGGCCGCGCGGAGCTGGGTCGCGGTGAGCGGCGCGCAGCTCGGACTTCTCGCCGTCCTCGGCGCGGGCGCCAACTTGCTCCTGTACTTCCTCCTCAAATCCTTCTCCCTCGTCGACGCGTCCGCGCTCGCGCCGTTCAGGTACACCGAGCTCATGTGGTCCGCCGCGGTCGGGTGGCTCTTCTTCGCGGAGGTGCCCGCGATCACGACCCTCCTCGGCGCGGCGGTCATCATCCCGTCGACGCTCTACGTCGTGTGGGCGGAGAACCAAAAGAGCAAAGAGAAGTGAAGGCGGCGCGAGCGAACGCGGCGCGGAGAGCGAGCTACGAGCTACGAGTGATCTATATATCACGGCTAAAAGAATACCACGCGCGCGGGAGGCGCGCCCGTCGTCGCGCGTCTCTCTAGAAACAACACCAGCAGTCGAACGGACACTTTCCCTTGGGCTTGCCCTTTTCGCTCGCGGGCGGGGCCTGCCCGCACGAGATGTCCGAGAAGTCGTCGTACGACTTGTACACGGGGAGGCCGTCCTCGAACCGCCTCGGGGCGTTCACCGGCACGAACTCCGGGGCGTCGCGCTTTCGCTTCTTCTTCTTCTGCCCGGGGAGTAACACGCGGTCCTTCTCCTTCGGCGGGCGCGCCGCCTCCGCCTCCGCCGCCTCCGCCGCGCGCTTCGCGTCCGTCCGCGCCTTGGCCTTCTTCCCCGCGCTGAACAGCGCGTCGAGGTCGAAGTCTCCCGGGGGGGGCGAGGAATCCGCCGGCTTCGCGGCGGGCCCTCGCGCCGCGGAGGGCGCAGACGCGGTGACGGGCGCGAGAGGGGGCGTGGGCGAGGGTTTCTTACCCATCCAGCGACGCGCGTGTTGCTCCGGGGAGCAACACGGGGGCGGGCGCGGTTGGGAGTGCGGCGGCGGTCGGGTCGAGATTTGAGCTGCTGTGGAGTCTCGCCGCCGCCGACGACGACCGCGGCGAGCGCCAGTCTCAGTCATCAAATCCCGCCGCGCCGGCGCGATGATTCCCGAAGTTTCGTGGCCACGTCGCCCGCGCTCGCGTTATCTTGCCCGCTCATCAGCGAGGCGCCGCACTCCCCTCGCGCGTCGCGGCTTCGCCCGCGCCTCGCTCCGAGCCTCACAGCGCGGCGCCTCACGCGTAATCCTCGGCGGCGATGAGCGCTTCGGTCCCCGGCGGGCTCGCGAACGGCGCGAGCGTGAAGCACGAGACGGTGAAGCTGGTGGAGATGGAGAAGGGCCTCGCGCCGGCGAAGACCCCCGCCGCTTCCTCTTCCTCCTCGGAGGCGCCCTCTGGGTACGACGAGAAGGCGAAGCAGAAGGCCGAGCGCGCGGAGGAGAAGGCGAAGCAGAAGGACGCGAACTTCTGGCAGCAGCACAAGGACGAGCTCTGGGAGATGATCCCGTTTCTGTGGCCCGCCGAGCGCCCGTTCATCAAGCTGTGCATGGTGCTCTCCATCCTCTTCCTCCTGTGCTCCAAGCTCTGCAACGTCGCGAGCCCGATCGCGTTGAAGTACGCCGTCGACGCCGTGACCGAGGGCGAGTACAGCGTCGAGAGCATCCTCGCCTACGGTCTCCTCCGCTTCGCCTCGGCTCTGTTCACGGAGCTCAAGGACAACGCGTTCGCGTTCGTGAGCACGCACGCCAGCCGTAAGATCTCCCTCCGAACCTTCACGCACGTCATGGCGCTCTCGTTACGCTTCCACATCGCGCGCAAGACGGGCGCGGTCATCCGCGCGTGTTCGCGCGGGAGCGAATCCTTCGCCGCTCTGCTGCGGTACATCTCCTTCCAGGTGGCGCCGATTTTCCTCGAGGTGGCGTTGGTTTGCGTCTACCTCTGGATCTTCTACTCCTGGTACTTCGGGCTCATCACCTTCCTCGTCATCGTCGCGTACGTCGCCTTCACGATCCCCTTCACGGAGTGGCGCAACAAGTTCCGCCGGCAGGAGACGGAGGCGGACGACGTGTTCAACCAAAAAGCCACGGACTCGCTGCTGAACTTCGAGACGGTGAAGCTCTTCTGCGCGGAGCCGCACATCGCGCACGTGTACGACGTCGCGCTCGCGAAGAAGCAGGCGTGCTCGCTGCGAACGACGCAGAGCCTCGCGGGGTTGAACCTCGGCCAGAGCGTGATCGTGACCGTCGGGATCACCCTCTCGCTGGCGCTCGCGGCGCGGGAGGTGTTGGACGGGGAGATGACCGTGGGCGACTTCGTGCTGGTGAATACGTACATCTTGCAGCTGTACGTGCCGCTCAACTTTCTGGGCACCTACTACCGCATGATCAAGCAGTGCATGGTGGACGTGGAGGCGATGTTCAGGCTGATGAACGAGAACCTGGACGTGACGGACGAGCCCGAGGCCAAGGACCTCGTGCTGACGACGCGGGAGGAGGCGAAGGTGGCGTTTCGAGACGTTCGATTCTCGTACAGCCCTGGGGTGGACTCGCGGCAGATCCTCAAGGGCGTCTCCTTCGTGGTCGATCCGGGGGAGAAGGTGGCGATCGTCGGGAGCTCTGGGGCGGGGAAGAGCACGATCAGCAAGCTCCTGTATCGCCTGTACGACATCCAAGGGGGCTCGATCGAGATCAACGGGCAGAACATCGCGGCGGCGACGCAGAGGAGCGTGCGGTGCTCCATCGGCATCGTGCCCCAGGACTGCGTCCTGTTCAACGACACGATCGAGTACAACATCGCGTTCGGGAAGCTCGGGACGAGCGCGATGGGTACGATCGAGGAGGTGGAGCGGGCGGCGAAGGCGGCGCAGTTCTCCAAGTTTGTCGACGAGCAGTGCAAAGACGGGTACAAGACGCTCGTGGGCGAGCGCGGGTTGCGCCTGAGCGGCGGCGAGAAGCAGAGGGTCGCCATCGCGAGGGCGCTCCTGAAAAACCCGCCCATCATGATATACGACGAGGCGACGAGCTCGCTGGACACGCACACGGAGAAGGAGATCATGGCGAGCATCAACGAGGCGGCGAAGGGGCGAACCAACCTCGTCATCGCGCACAGGCTCAGCACGATCATGGACGCCACGTGCATCATCGTCCTCAAAGACGGCGTCGTCGCGGAGCGCGGAGACCACCCGAACCTGTACGACGACGAGAACGGCCTGTACCGGTCGATGTGGGACCAGCAGTTGCAGAGCGCGCTGGACGCCGGCGCCAGCCAGGCGGACCTCATGCTCCAAACCCCGGGCGCCGCGAAAGCAGCCGCGGCGCGCGCCGCGGACGAAGGAGAGACGGGAAAAGCCAAAACGGAGGAGCGGGGGACTGCCGCGAAAGATGCGAAGAAGGCGCGCGAGGACGCGAGATGATGCGCGCGAACGCAGTCGGCGAGAAACCAAACCCTACGGTCGTTCATCGCGCGAGGCGAGGCGAGGCTCGTCTTCGCGCGCATTCGGGCTCAACCCTCTCGTCGACCCTCCGCCGTCCCTCCGGGGCCCTCCCGCCGCCGCTCTCGCTCGTTCGCTTCCAAAGAGATCTCCGCCAAAAAGATCTCGTCCCGCTCGGCGTCGTACCAAAACGCCGCGTTCGCGTCCGCCTCGGGCGACCCCGCGCTCGGCGGCGCGGTCGGGAGGTCCACCGCGGCCGCGCCCAGGCCGAATTCCACCGCCTCCGCGACCCCCCGCGCCAAACGCCGGGCGACGTCACGATACGGGGAGGCGGCGGAGGCGGCGCGGCGAGCGGCTCTCTCTCGGAGGAGCGCGTCTCGGAGCTCGCGGGCGTCTCTCCTCGCCGCCGCCGCCGCCTCCTCCGCCCTCTCGCGCGCTCGCCTCGCCTCCTCCGCCGCGCGCGCGTGCTCGCCCACGCGCATCGCCGCGATGTGCTGCTCCTTGATCTGTTCTAACCGCACGCGGCGCACCGCCTCGTGCGCCGCCTCGCGCATGCCCTCCACCCGGCCGAGAAGCGCGGAGGCGTTTTCGTCTTGGGCGTTTTCGTCGGCGCGCCCCTCCCTCGCGGTCTCGGCGTCTCGGAGGGCGTCTCGCTCGGCGGTCGCGGCGTCGGCGCGGGCGTTCGCCTCGTCCACGAGGGCGAGCGCCGCGCGGATCTGCTCCGCCATCTCGGTCGCCTGCTGGGCGGAGACGGCGGCTTCGTCCGCGGCGACGGCGAGCGCGCGCTCGACGCCGACGCGCTCGGCGCGCGAAACCTCGAGCTCCAAGACGCGCTCGCGGATCGCCGATCGCTCCTCCTCCGCGGCTTCCAGCGCCTCGCGCAAGGTTTCGCGCTCCGCGACGAGCCGCGCGTTGTGCAGCACCGCCTCGCGCAGGCTCGACGCGAGCGCCTCGTTTCGCGCCTGGAGCGCCGAGTGCGACGACGACGCGTTCTCCTTGCCCGAGACGACGCGAGCGCACGCATCGTTCGTCGTCCCGGACGAGGTCCCGCGAGCGGAAGACCCGGGGGGAGGCCGCGCGGCGTCGCGGAGCGCGGCGCGCGACGCGACGCGATCCGCGCCGTCGGCGGACCTCGGCGCTTCCATCCTCGCGCGCGCCGAGACGATTCCGCCGCGCCGCACCACCTGAGACGGGCGCCGAGGGGAATGGCCCGTCGCCAGCTCGGACGAAGGATTTGAACTCCCGAGGCGCGCGCGCGACCGGCGAACGCCAGACACGCCCAATTTATTTATCGGACGCGCGGCGACAATAATCATAACAAGCCGGCGCGGGTTCGGCCGCAGTTCTCAGGTTTGCTCTTATTTTACCGGGTGACTCTCGGGCAGCAACTGCTGCCTTAAAAAGGCTCCGAGGGGATAGCCTCCGTCGCTTTTCGCCCTCGCCCATCCTCGCTCGCGCGATGGGGCTCACCGATCGCCGCCGCGCGATCGTTTTGTTCGGCGATTCCCTCACGCAGCGCGGATGGGAGCCTAACGGTTGGGGCGCCGCCCTCGCGCACGCGTACGGGCGCTCGTGCGACGTGTACAACCGCGGCTACGGCGGATACAACACGCGTTGGTGCAGGCACATGCTCCCGCACCTCTTCCCGGCGACGGAGTCCCCCCTCCTGGTCACCGTCCTCCTCGGCACGAACGACGCCGCGCTCGCGGACGTCGAGCCCTCGGCGCACGTCCCGCTGGAGGAATACGCGGAGAACCTCGCCGCGATCGTCGAGCACGTCAAGCGCCGCGCCGCGCGCGTCGTCCTCATCTCCCCTCCGTGCATGGACGAGATCGGCCGCATGGCGCACCAGCGCGTGAAGTACGGCGAGAAAGCCGCGGGGCGACTCGACCGAACCAATGCCAACACCGCGCGCTACGCCGAAGCCGCGCGAACCGTCGCCGCGGACGCGAACGTCCCCTTCGTCGACCTGTTCGCCATCACCCGCGACGCCATGGCCGAGCTCGAGGACGCCTCCTTCGGAGGGATGGGCGACGACGGCGACTCTGACGACGACGGCGGGAGCTTCTCCGCCTCCGTCGCCTCCCCGGCCGCCGCGTTGGCCTTCCCGGCGCACCGCTCCATCTTCGAGGACGGCATCCACTTCGACGCGCGAGGGCAGCACGCCGTGTTCGACGCCGTGATGCGAACCGTCGGGGCGTTCGACGATCTGCGGACGGCGCTGGACCCGGAGCGTCTGCGGCCGGACTGGCCGTGGGGGCCGGAGATGCGAGAGGGCGCGGCTTCGGCGTGGCGAGAGAAGTTTGCGGCGCACGAAGACGCGGCGCGAAGGGAGGAGAGGGCGAGACGGAGGGAGTTGGAGTGGAAGGGCGGGGTGGGGCTCGGGAGGACGTGGAGGGACGGCGCGATGGCGTGCGGGCTCGGGCTCGCGATCGGCGCCGCGGTGGGGGTGATGGCGGGGAGAGCGCTCGCGACGACGCGGGGGTGATGACGAATGCAAACGAAAAGTTGTCGCGAGGATCTGCACTGATGAGAAAAAAATTGATGAAACGCGGGCGCCGGGGCGAACGTGCACCCGCCGGGCGCTGAACACAACGAAACGTCGGGTGCCGGCGTTGCGGATTCCCGCGTTTTCGGGATCGTCCGCACTGATCTCGGCGCCTCCGTGGGTTCCAAACGACCCGGACTCGCGCACTCGCCCGCGCCTGGAGCGAGAGGTTCGACATACACGAGAGATGGCGAGCGACGCCGAAGCCGCCGGCTCGAAGCGCGAGCGCGAGGAGGACGATCGCGAGGAAGAGGCTCCCGCCGCGAAGGAGTCTAGGGTTGATGCCGACGCCGCCGACGCCGCGGCCGAGCCCGAGGCGCCCGACCCCGCGGCCGACCCCGCGGCCGACCCCGCGGCCGACCCCGCGGCCGATGCACCCGCGCCCGACGCGGGGAATCAGCTCGCGGAAGCGATGGAAATGCTCGCGCCCAAGGTGACGAAGCGCCTCGATCAGCTGCACGAGTCGGGGCTCGTCGGCGAGGGGGAAATCGACGCGCAGACGCTGCTCCAGCTCGGGGAGCTCACGCCTAAGGAGGCGGTCGACGTCATCGACATGCTCACCAAAGAGAGCCTCGAGGTGCGTCTCGCTCGCGTCGCGCCCGGAACGGCGTCGCGTCGACGCCGTCCCGCTTTCAGTCGCGCGGCGTCCGCCGCCGATCGGGGGGGGAACCCATCCGCGCGCATTTTTTTTTCCCGCGAACGATTCGTCGTCGAGCGTCCCTCGGCTCGTCCGTCGCGCGCCGCCGAAATCGCGCCCCTCGTCGTCTCCTCGCTCGGTTCGTCGCGGGTACTCCTCCTCTCCTCACTCGCGTCGTATTCTGACTCCGTACCTCCCCTCCTCGCGCCCCGCCCCCGCCCCCCGCCCCCGCCCCCCGCGACCGTCACCCGGGTCTCCCTCACTCCCGCAGGGCGTCGAGAACAAGAGCGCTCACGTGCAGGAGCTCATGCGACGACACAAGGCGGCGGCGGCCCCCGCCCCCGCGGCGGCGCCGGCGCACGCGCCGGCGCCGCCCGCGGTGTCCTCCGGCGAGGGTATGACTTTACGTAACGGGCAGACCCTCTCTCCCGTCGTCTCCGACGCGTTGCAACGCCTCTGGGCGACCGGGGCGGTGACGCAGCCCCAGATCGACGACCGCATGCTCGAGCACCTCGCGCAGATGCCCGAGCAGGCGGCGGCGGCGGCGGTGGACGAGCTCGGGCGCTCGGACCTCGCCGGCATTCGCAACGTCTCCGCTTTCTTCAAGTCGATCTGTCGGCGTCACGGCGGCGGCGGTCCCCCGGGCGGCGCCCCCGGGGGAGGTTTCGTCGCCGGGGGCGGTCAGCCGGCGCCCCCCGAGGCGTTTTTCGAGATTCAGCGGCGGTACCAGATGGGCGTCATCACCCAGCCCGTCGCGATGCGCCTCGAGCAGTTCTTCGCGGACACGGGCGCGAGCCTCGACTCGGGCGCGTGGGATATCATGCTGCAGCTCAACGAGATGGCCGCCATGGCCGCCATCGAGGAGGTGCACGGGGCGTGCCGCGGCGACCGGGCCGTGCGCAACCCCTCCGCGTACTTCACGGGCATCGCGAGAAAGCACCTCGCCGCGATGCAGAACGGGATGCCCTTCGCGGCGCCCGGGGGGGGCGGGTACGGCGGGTACCAGCAGCCCGGCGGGTACGGCGGCGGCCCGCCGGGCGGCGGCGGGTACGGCGGGTACGGCGGCGGCCCCCCCGGCGGCGGCGGCGGG
>MDSW01042353.1_pt1 | contig 13188 bp, 13 predicted proteins | sample 811171 | NCBI WGS metagenome assembly MDSW01 (sample SAMN05326641, study PRJNA326480) | marine metagenome | isolation source: seawater | place: Atlantic Ocean: North West | collected 2012 | reverse complement strand
CTGGTGCTGATCTTTTTGCCATAATAATTTATTTTTTTACAATTTTCTTGATTCCCGAAAACATCATTGATCCAAAAGCAATGAAAGTAAGTATGTAAAAAGATCTAATTCCTGTTCCAACAAGTCTAGAACCTCCTGCAGAAAGAACTTGACCATCTTTCATAGGAGTTTCAATACCTTCAGATAAAGCATATGCAATAGCGACTACTAACAAAAACAAACCAGTCGTCATCAATGCTTTTTTTAACTTACTAGAGTCTGAAGCTAGGTTCATTATTGAAAACACAAGGGTTACTATTACAGCGATTGCCAAAATAATAAGAGCAAGGGTGATAAGAGGAGATACTGATGAAAAATCTCCCATACTTGCATCCATCTTAATTTGATCATCTCCAAGATTCATAATTCTAAATAAAAAGAGTACGCCTATGACCCCTAACAAAGCACTAACTATTTTAATAATATTTTGAAAATTCATTTTTCGAAAAGTATTTGTTAAACTATTTTTTATTGGCTACTAAAATATCAATTAAGGTTATTGATGCATCCTCCATGTCATTTACTATGCTATCTATTTTGGCAACAATATAATTATAAAATACCTGGAGTATAATTGCTACAATTAGTCCAAAAACAGTTGTTAAAAGAGCAACTTTAATACCACCGGCAACTAAAGAAGGTTGCATATCTCCAGCTGCTTCAATTTTATCGAAAGCCTGAATCATTCCAATTACAGTTCCCATGAAACCAAGCATCGGAGCTAAGGCAATAAAAAGAGAAATCCACGAGACATTTTTTTCCAATTGACCCATTTGAACACCTCCATATGCAATAACAGCTTTTTCAGCACTTTCAACCCCTTCATTCATTCGGTCAAGACCCTGATAAAAAATAGATGCAACAGGTCCTTTTGTATTTCGACATAATTCTTTAGCAGCATCAACCCCACCAGAAGCTAAAGCTTCTTCTATACCCGAGGTTAATTTTTCAGTATTGGTAGTTGCTAAATTTAAAAAAATAATTCTCTCTATAGCAATAGCTAATCCAAGAATTAAACAAATTAAAACGATTCCCATAAAACCAGGACCACCCTCAATAAATCTATTTTTTAATTCTTGAGTAAATGATGGTGCAGCCATTTCAGCTTCATCAGTTTCTTGAATGTTAAAAGTATTTTCAATATTATCTGTAGAAAATGTATTTGCCACTACAATATTATTTAACATAAAAACTAAGACTGTAGAAAAGGCAATTAATAATTTTTTCATTTTAAATTAATTTTTGTTTTTGTTTAATTATAAGCGCTAAAGATAAAAAAAAATAGATACGTTTTAAAAATTTAATTTAAAGTTTACGAATCCAAATATTTCTATAGCTAACTAGGTCCCCATGATCTTGTAATAAAAGAGAACGGTGAGTCAATTGATCCTTTTCAGATCCCGGCATAGCATTAAGTCCTTTTTTAGGTTTTCCAATAAATTCAACTGTCCCTAAAATCTCAACAGAATTTTGAATTAATATACCATTATGAAAGACAGTAAACCTTCCTGCTTTTGTTTCTTCACCTAATTCATCATATTCAGGAGCATTAAATACAATATCATATGTCTGCCAAACACCTGGTGGAAGCGACGCATTTACCAAAGGTATATGTTGCTTATAAATTGATCCTGCTTGACCATTAGAATATGTTCTATTTTGATAACTATCCAAAACTTGAACTTCGAATCGTCTTTGAAAAAAAATTCCACTATTTCCTCTGCCTTGCCCCTTACCTTTAATAATAGTTGGTGTTTTCCATTCTATATGTAATTGAATTGACCCATGTTCTTGAATAGTTTCAATTCCTCCTGATCCTGGTTTTACCGTCATGCTTTTATCTGAATTTAAAGTCCACATAATAGGTTGATTCTGAATTCCACTTTTCCATTTAGAAAAATCAGTGCCATCAAAAAGAATAATGGCATCACTTGGAGGGCTATTAAGTGTTCCTGAATTTACTTTTTGAGGCTCAGGGTCCCAAACCTCTGTTTCTTCAGGTTTCATTTGAGTTTGACAAAAAACAAAAGATGATGTCAATAAAAAAATATAATATTTCATAATTAGTTTATTTTAATGAATATCCGTTATAGTATTTACTCATAAGATATTTTGAATTAATATTTGAATTAGAAAAATTATTGGTTTTACTATTCCAAAATAATTTTTCATTAGAACGATAAGAAATATTTCCCATCTGTGCTACTTTAGCAACGCTTGCTCCTTCTTCAATAGAGCAATTAACTTTTTTTGGGTCATTTGATCGAATAGCATCAATAAAGTTTAGAGTATGCTTATCTAAACCATTATCTGAAGCTCCAACAAATGGCTTTGCAACTTTTTTTTCATTGCCATTTTCTTCAATAACTTCCCACCCTTTTCGACTTAATAATAAGGTAGCATAATTGCCAATAAATGCAATTCCATGATTTCGACCATAGGGGCCATTATCTAATCCCATTGCTGATTCCCATATTAAATTAAAATGATCAAATTCATAAAGAGCTGTCAATGTATCAGGTGTTTCTTGTGCATGATTAGGATATGCAAATTTACCCCCTATACTTGAAACTGTTTTAGGCAAAGAAGCTTGCATTCCAATTAATGCAAAGTCAATTAAATGAACACCCCAGTCAGTCATTAGACCGCCAGCATAATCCCAAAACCATCTAAATGTAAAATGAAGTCGACTTGCATTGAATGGTCTTGTTTTAGCTGGTCCAATCCAACTTTTATAATCCAGTTCTTTAGGGGGGCTACTATTTGGTACAATTGGATCAGGTTTAAGTGATCCAAAATAACACCAAGTCTTAACAGTTCGAATTGGTCCAATAGTTCCATTTTTTATAAATTTAACGGCATCTTTAAAATGATTTTGACTACGTTGCCACTGACCAACTTGAACTATATTTCCATATCGATTTTGAGCATCAACCATAAAACGACATTCCTCAATTGAATTTCCAATGGGCTTTTCACAATATACATGCTTACCTGCCTGTGTAGCATGAATCATCATAAGAGCATGCCAATGGTCAGGAGTTCCAATTACAACTGCATCAATATCTTTTTCTTCTAATAATTTTCGATAATCTTCATAAGTTTTAACCTTAATACCTTTAGCATCCATTTCAGCTTTTCTTTTTTCAAGAACATTCTGATCAACATCACATATTCCGAATAAATTCACATTTGGAATCCTCAATAATGATTTAGTATTCCACCAGCCCATTGAATTTAAACCGATAGTCCCAATATTTATAGTGTCATTTGATCCCAAAACACTAGCTCCTTTTTTTAAAGATGAAAATCCAGGGAGGATTAATCCTGCTCCAGCAATTATTGCAGATTGTTTTAAAAAATTTTTTCTATTCAAAAAAATTAATTTTAAATTACTTAAATTAAAAAACTTTTTTCCTTAATTAAGAATCAATTAAAAATATAAATTTAAATTTATGAATAAAATTATTCCCTTTTCACTTTTAGTATTATTTTTTGGATGTAATTATCCAAAGAAAATTAATTACGAATTTTTTTCTCCTGCAAAAGAATGGCTGGATAATAATGGTGTTCATATTAATGCTCATGGAGGTGGAATTTTATTCCATGAGGATTTATATTATTGGTATGGGGAGCATAAAATAGAAGGAGAAATTGGTAACACTGCTCAGGTTGGAGTTCACGTTTATTCTTCAAAAGATCTATATAATTGGACGGACAATGGAATTGCTTTAAAAATAAATGAAACAGATCCAGAATCTGAAATTACTAAAGGTTGTATTTTAGAAAGACCCAAGGTTATTTATAATAGAACTACTAATAAATTTGTAATGTGGTTCCATCTTGAATATAAAGGTCAAGGTTATCACGATGCGAGAACCGGCGTAGCTGTATCTGATAGCCCAGAAGGTCCATTTTCTTTTATTAAATCATATAATCCTAATGCAGGAAAATGGCCTGTTAATGTTAGAGCATATCACAAGTTAGCAGTTAATAATTCCGTGAAAGATAATTATTGTGGAGGACCAGAATGTATGCCAGTTCACGTAGATAGTTTAAATATTTTAGGTAGAGATTTTGAAACTGGACAAATGTCTAGGGACATGAATTTATTTGTTGATGATGATGGAAAAGCATATCAATTATATTCATCCGAAGAAAATAGCACTTTACATATTTCTGAATTATCCGATGACTTTCTTTCTCATTCTGGCAACTATAAACGCTTTTTTGTAAATAGATTTATGGAAGCTCCAACTATTATGAAGAATAGTTCTGGAAAATACTTTATCATTGCTTCAGGGTGCACTGGTTGGGCGCCCAATGCTGCACGATCTGCTGTTTCTGATAATATTTTTGGACCATGGACTGAGTTAGAAAATCCAGCGATTGGTAATAACTCTGAAACAACATTTTATTCCCAAGGAACATTTATACTCCCCGTTCAAGGAAAAAAAGATGCTTTTATTTTTATGGCTGATAGATGGGTTCCTAAAAATCCCATTGATGGAAAATATATTTGGCTTCCATTAAATCTTTCTGATAACAAGATTACTTTTAAATGGGCTGAAAAATGGGATTTAAGTGTATTTAATTAAGAAACTAATTTAAATGCTTAAGGCAATTTAAACAAATCTTCAACTTTACAATTTATCGTTTTAGCAATCTTTAAAGCTAAAACAGTTGATGGAATGTAAATGCCATTTTCAATTGCATTAATGCTCTTTCTTGACACCTGAGCTTCAACTGATAACTCTTGTTGGGTTAAACCAGCAGATTTTCTAAACTCCTCTAAATTATTAAGAAGTTTTTTATGATTTCTTCCCACAATTCACTTTTTTTCATACTCTTCAACAGCATCTGTTAGCTCTTTACCTGTATTTGGATAAAGATATCCAGCTATAAGAGTTCCAACACCAATTAAACCAACTAAAGCTCCAACACCTTCTAATATTCTTCCAAAAACCAAAAAACCAAGCATATAAAGTCCAATACCAACAAAAGTTGTGATAACCCCATTTCTGCGATAATCTATGGGTTCTTTTTTTCTTTCTTCAAAAATTCTTAATAGCTCCTCAACTTTTTCAGGATCATCTAAGTGCTTAGCTATTTCCAGCACTGTTTCTCTTTTTCCTTTTCCTTCATAATAGAGCCAGATAAATACAGAAACTGGTACTATGATTCCTGTCAGCATTCCGAAAATTGGTATTATAATATTTTGATCCATAATTCATGTTTTATAATGTAACGCAAACTTAACATAATTTATAATGAGAAGCAAACGTTACATTAAGAAATTTGAAAAATTTATTTTAATAGGATCTTAATTACCATCACAACCAGGTTTTGCATCTATGTCAGATTCTAAACGAACATTCCCCAATCCTATATCAACACCCTTAGCTCCTTTAATTGTTAATATGGAAGTTACTTTGGTCATATCAACTCCTAATTTTTCAAAACAACTCAAGCTAATTCTATATTCTTTCCAATTACCCCCTATAATAATCTCTAATGTATTATCAATTCCGGTTCCATTATCATTTTGACCAACTTGCAAAATAGCATCAGAATCTGTAAATGATTTTGCATTAAAAGTTAATTCCATAGCGCCATTTGACTGACGTGATATATCATTTGGTTTAGTAGATGAAATGCGTAAATAATCCCCATCGGCTTTTGTCCAATTAATTCTTAGTGCATCTTCTTGGGCCCTATGATCTGTTTTACTTATAATAAGTCCTCCAACAGATGTTGGAAAGCTTGCAACTTGCTTAACTAACTCTCCAGATGTTAGCCATAATTCCCATGGAGCAACTACAGCTCCTTTATTAAAGAATTCACCTGTAGAAGTTACATCCCCAATTTCTAATCCAGACTTTTCACTTAATAAATCAAAATTTTCAGAGCTTTGATAGGAAAGTCCATAACCTAGTTTGAATAGAGCAGCATTGTTTTTTAAAACTAAAGCACTGGATGGCCATTCAAAAGACAAACGACCAGTAAAGTCATATGAAGGATCTGTTTTAAATAACAGATCAGAAACACCTCCACCTTCACTTCCAGGTAGCCAAGCAGCAACAAATGCATCAGAAATATTAATCTCAGGATTTGTCCACATTGGACGCCCTGATAAAAAAACAGATACAACAGGAATACCTTTATTTTTATAATCTGCCAATTTATTTACGTCAAATCCATTCGGAATAAAATCTAAGTTTTCACGATCTCCTTGAAATTCTGCATATGGATCTTCTCCATAAACTGCAATAACAATATCGGCTTTTAAAGAAGTATCAGCATTTTGAGAAAAAATTACTTCTCCACCAGATTCATTAACAACTTCTTCAATTCCTTGTAAAATTGACATCCCATTTGGGAATTCATCGTTAGAGTGTCCAGTTCCCTGCCAAGAAAGTGTCCATCCACCACTAGCTTTAGAAATACTAGCAGCTCCATCTCCAACTACCAATATTTTTTTTGAAGCATCAAGAGGTAATAATTGATTATTATTTTTTAGAAGAACCATAGATTCTCTCACAGCCTGTCTAGCAATTTTTCTATTTTCGGGAAGGCCTAAAAGATTTTCATTTCCTGCATTAGCTCGAGTACTTGGCGCACCTTTTTCGAAAATTCCTGATATAAGTTTTACTCTAAGAATTCTACGAACAGCATCATCTAATCTGTCTATAGGTATTACACCCTCTTTTACTTGCTGTAAAGTACTTTCATATAAGCCTTTCCAACTATCAGGCGCCATATACATATCCAACCCTGCATTTAATGATTGGGCACAATCTGTATTTAAACATCCTGGCACTTGACCATGTCCATTCCAGTCTCCAACAACAAATCCATTAAATCCCATTTTTCCTTTTAATATTTCAGTAAGTAATTCTTTATCTCCATGAAGCTTTCTTCCATTCCAACTAGAAAATGAAGCCATAACGGTTTGCACCCCAGCAGGAATAGCGCTATAGTATCCAGCAGCATGAACTTTACTTAATTCTTCTTCACTTATTAATGCATCACCTTGATCTACTCCATTTTTAGTAGCACCATCGGCTAAGAAATGCTTTGCACTAGAAATTACTTTCCCATCACCCATAAAATCATCTGAACCAAACTTTCCTTGTAGACCAACTACAATTCTATCTGCATAAGACTTAACAATATTAGGGTTTTCAGAAAACCCCTCATAGCTTCTTCCCCATCTCAAATCTTTAGGAACTGCAAGTGTTGGAGCAAAAGTCCAATCATGTCCAGATACAGTTAATTCATGAGCAGTTACCTTTGCTATTTTTTCAATTAAATCAGGATTATTCATCGCGCCCAAACCAATATTATGTGGAAAAATAATAGCTCCTTTTAAATTAGCATGACCATGAACAGCATCAATTCCCCAAATAATTGGAATCGCTATTTCAACATCATCATCATTAATTGATGCATTATAATATTTATCTGCCATATCAAGCCACATTTTTGATTCTGCATATGGCAATGGGCCTGGAGCAGAATTTCCTCCACTTAAAACAGAACCTAATCTATATTCTTTTATCTCTTCTGGAGTTATAGAACCAGTATCTCCCTGAATAACTTGCCCTACTTTTTGTTTTAAAGTAAGTTTAGGAAGCATCTCATCAATTTGAGCTTCAATAAGAGGATTTAAAGGTACAGACTCTAATGTCTCCCATAATTCATTACTTTTTGATTCTTTTGAAAAATTACAACTTAAAAAAAGTATAGAAATTAGAAATAAAATAAGTGCATCATAATGAAATGATTTTCTGGTTTTCATATTATAATTTTTAGTTTAGTTCTTAGTTTTTAGTTTGATACTCGTGTATCATTTTAGAGCTTCAAAGATAATAAGAAAGTATCTCAATTAAGAATAATATGGCTAGTAAACTAAAGCTCTTAATTTATTAAAGAACTATATTTGTAAATAATAATTATGAAAAAACACTTATCTAAAAATCAAATTAAATCTTATCATAAAGATGGATACCTTATATTAAAAGGACTTTGTAGTAACCAGGAAATTGAAAAATTATATGAGACTGCATTAAATGACGATGCATTAAATAAAAACGCTTTAGATTTAAATGATCAATCCGGAAAAAAAACCAGATTGTCTCTTTGGTTTACGCCAGGAGACAACGTTTTTGGCTATTTATCGTGTAGTGAAAAAATAGTAGGTCCAGTTTCTCAATTGTTAGATAGTGAGTCGCCCGTTTGTCACTTTCACTCAAAATTAATGCAAAAAAAACCTCGATTAGGAGGTGCATGGGAATGGCATCAAGATTTTGGATATTGGTATAAAAATCAGTTTATGTTTCCTAATCAATTAATTAGTGTTATGGTGGCTTTGTCTCCAGCAAATAAAAAGAATGGTTGCATGCAACTCATAAAAGGATCTCATAAATTAGGTAGACTAAATCATGGATTTTCTGGAGATCAAATGGGTGCAGATATGAATATGGTAAATAACGCTTTAAAAACAATGGATTTAGTTTACTCAGAACTGGATCCTGGAGATTGCTTGATTTTTCATAGTAACATTATACATCGTTCCGATGCAAATCTCTCAGAAGGCTCTAGATGGTCAATAATTTCATGCTATTGCTCTCAATCTAATTTGGCCTATAATGAAACTTCAACTTCTTGGAAAGAGCCTATAAAAGTTGTTCCTGATGAAGCTATCTTAAATTGGAAATCAGAGTCATTATCACATGCAGATTTTTTAAATAAAGAAAATGATCCTGCTTTAAAAGAAACTGAATAGGAAAATAACTAAAACTTTACTATAATTAGAATCATTTGTTGTTCATTATTATTCTTTTGAAATAACTAAATCATATGAATACATTAGAATCACTCGATTACATTGTGTTTTTTTCTTATTTTATTATAGTATTAGCAATAGCTTTTTACGCATCAATAAAGCCAAGGGGAGAAAACAGAAATACTGAAGATTATTTTTTAGCTGGAAGGAATTTACCCTGGTGGATTATTGGAGCATCACTAATTGCATCAAACATTTCAACAGAACAAATCATTGGAATGAATGGCACCGCTTTTGAAAGTGGAATTGCAGTAATATCTTATTCCTTAATTGGAGGAGCTATATCAATTTTAATTGTTGGAAAGTATTTTTTACCAATGTTTTTAAAAGAAAAGATTTATAGTATGCCTGAGTTCCTTGAACGAAGATATGGATCTAATGTTAGTATAACTATGGGCGTATTCTGGATTCTTGTTTTTATATTTGTTAACTTAACAAGTGTACTATCGTTGGGTGCAATTACCTTAGAGGTGGTTCTTGGAATTCCAATTATATACAGTGTAATATTTTTAGCATTTTTTTCAGGTATTTATACAATTTACGGAGGCTTATCTGCTATTGCTTGGACTGATTTTATTCAAGTAGGAGTTTTAATAATTGGTGGAATATCCGTTGTTTGGTTAGGTTTGGATCAAATAGCAATTAAATACGATGATAATAATTTATTTGGAGGCTTTTCGAATTTATTGCTAAATCAAGCTGACAAATTCCATACAGTTTTACCAGCTAATCACGATGAATTACCCTGGACAGGTGTTTTTTTTGGTGGCCTTTGGATTGCTGCCCTTAGCTACTGGGGATGTAATCAATATATCATTCAAAGAGCATTAGCTGCTAAAAACTTAAAAGAAGCTCAACACGGTCTATTGTTTGCATCTGTCTTATCAATAATTATTTCAATTATTATTGTGGCTCCAGGTTTAATAGCTAATGAATTATATGGAAACCAAATTACTGCAAGAGATGAAGCGTTTCCTTTCCTGATTCGTGAATTATTACCTAGGGGTTATTCTGGATTGGTAATCGCAGCACTAATTGCAGCGATAATTTCATCATTAAATTCGATTTGTAACAGTGTAGCTACAATTTTTACTATGGACGTCTACAAAAAATTAATTAATCCCAAAGCAAAGGATTATAAATTAATTTTAACTGGACGAATAGTTACTGCAATAGCGTTAATTCTAGCAGTGCTAGTTACACCAACAATAACAAAAATGGGTAGATTGTTTTCTTTTATCCAAGAATATTCAGGCTTTGTAACTCCCGGGGTATTGTGTGTATTTTTATTAGGATTGTTTTGGAAAAAAACATCAAGTAAAGCTGCATTATCCGTTGTCTTATTAACGATACCTTTTTCTGTGTTTTTTAAGTTTATTTTTCCAGAACTAGGTTTTTTAAATAGAATGTCGTTAACTTTTATAACTTTAACAATTCTTGCCATAACATTAAGTTTAAATGCTGAACCTTTAAATAAAAGCCCACAAAATCTATCTTCAAATGACATTTCTTACAAGACTTCTATCATTTATAATATTGGTTCTTTAATTTTAATTTCATTAACAACAGTTTTTTACATAGTTTTTAAATAAACTATTTATAAACAAATTAATGATGGATGGATTTAAAGTTTTTTGTAGTTATTTTTATCGCTCCCATACTCCCAAACACACCATATTTTGAAGTTTCAGCCAAAGAGCTTAATACTTGAACGTCTATTATATCATCTAATTGGATTGGAGGATAATAACTCCACAAAGGAATCCCTTTTTCTATAGCATTTCGAGTAATTTGATTTGGAATTATAAATATTTGACCATCAATGATGAAGGCAGGCATAGCTTCTGAATTAGTTGTTGAGCCTGTAGCTCTTAATCTAATCAAACCTGTAACAGGATCAGCTATTTGAATTCCAGTTAGGCGTTTTCTAATTCCTTCAATTAGATTAAATGCTTTAGTGTTAATTCCATATTCATTTAAACCCATTTTTTGCCATTTTAAACTTTTTCTAATAGAATCAATTTGAAAATCATCATATTCCTTAGGATTAAAAACATATTCTTTACCATTCCTTTTAATTAATATTGAAATTAAAGAATCATCTCTTACAATTACCTCATCAAGAGATATTCCAAGAGCATTTTTAAAATACTCAATATCTTCAACACTAATCTTTAAAGAATCTTTTTTAGACTTTTCAAATATTGATTGAGAAAAAGAAACTGATGGAAGTAATAGTAGAATAATAAAAAATCTTATCATATATCAGGAATTAACTTAATAAGTTTTTATTAAAACTTGAGTTATATTATTTTGAATTATTGAAACTTCCTTTAATTTGGAGAGTAATGCTTTTATTCTTTTGTTAGATTTATATTTATGATTTTTAAATAAAATTTCAGAATCAATCTTAACTAAAGTTTTTCCTTCTATTAATAAAAAATTCTTTTTTTTGTCTTCGTAAAAATATGTTAAATCAATTTTAATCTTAAAATCTTTACTCCAAAAACGAGAAGTTAAAAGTGTTTTTATAAAATAATCTCTTTCCTTAAATGAATATCTAATTCCCGAAATATTTATTTCGGGCAAGGCTTTTTGTTTGATCTCTACTTCATCTAGTTCTATTTTTTTTCCTTGCGAAAAAGAACTTGTAATTGTAAATAATAAAAATAAAAGACATAATTTTTTCATAAAAAAATATAGAACAATAATGCTAAATTAAGACTAATATAATTTTGAAAACTAAATAACAATCCATTTATTATCTTTATTAATATGAAAAAATCTAATATTTTAAGTCTATTAATTTTTTGTCTGATTTTTATTCAATGCCAACAAACTTCAAAATCACCATTAAATAATAGATGGAGCGAACAAAGAGCTTGGGATTGGCAGAAAAAAAATGGATGGATGGCAGGCACGAACTTTAATCCTAGTACTTCGATAAATCAGTTGGAATTTTGGCAGAAAGATACATATGATCCACAAACCATTGAAAGAGAATTAGAATGGAGTGCAGAACTAGGCATGAACTTACATCGTGTATACTTACATAATCTTCTATGGGATCAGGACTCGTTAGGTTTTTTGAAACGTTTAGAAAATTATTTGAAAATATCCGATAGTAAGAAAATTAAAACACTTTTTGTTTTATTAGACGATTGTTGGCACCCGGCTCCAAAACTTGGGAAACAACCTGATCCTACACCTTTTGTTCACAACTCACAATGGGTTCAAGCTCCTGGAGCATTAATTCTCGGTGATAGTTTACGCCATAAAGAATTAAAAAACTATGTTAAAGGAGTAATGTCTCATTTCGCTGATGATAAAAGAGTGGTTGGTTGGGATCTTTATAATGAGCCAGGAAATGAAGCACTAAATCTTAAAGGTCATAATAAATTTGAGATTAAAGAAAATAAACACATTTACACATTATCACTACTTAAAAAAACCTTTAAATGGGCAAGAGAGGTAAATCCATCTCAACCAATAACTACTTCTATATGGAAAGCATCGGGAGAGGATAAAAACTGGTCAAAACTGGATAGCCTGTCAGATCTTTCTCGATTTGCCATATCAAACTCAGATGTAATTTCATTCCATACCTACGGAAATATTGAAGAAATGAAATTAAGAATTGACCAATTAGAAAAATATGACCGTCCTATATTGTGCACAGAATATCTTGCTAGAGGTCAGGGCAGTACTTTTCAAGCAATATTACCGCTATTAAAAGAAAAGAACGTTTCAGCAATTAATTGGGGGTTCGTTGCTGGAAAAACTAACACTGTGTTTCCCTGGTCTTCATGGGAAAAAGAATTTGATTCATTGCCTAAGGTATGGCATCATGATATTTATATGCCAGATAAGACTCCTTATGATCAAAATGAAATTGATTTTATAAAAGAAATATTACTAGATTAAAATAAACACCATGAATAACAGGAGAGAATTTATTAAGAAGGCAGTTAAAATTGGAATAGGATCTCAGTTTATTTTTAATTCACCTCTTGAGCTGATTGCAAATAATAGATCAAAAACATCATCAAACGATAAAATTAATTTTGGGGTAATTGGATGCAAAGGAATGGGGTGGAGTGACATGAGGTCAATATTAAAAAACAGTGAAACTGACTGTATAGCTCTTTGCGATATTGATGATAAAGTTCTTGAAGAAAGGTCTGAAAATGTTAAAGATATCACTGGGAAAAAACCTAAAATCTATAAAGATTATAGAAAGTTGTTAGAAAACAAAGATATTGATGCAGTTGTAATTGGAACTCCTGATCATTGGCACTGTT
>MDSW01187699.1_pt1 | contig 13189 bp, 15 predicted proteins | sample 811171 | NCBI WGS metagenome assembly MDSW01 (sample SAMN05326641, study PRJNA326480) | marine metagenome | isolation source: seawater | place: Atlantic Ocean: North West | collected 2012 | reverse complement strand
TCCAAAAAATAAAATTGGAACTAAGTTTAAAGTACATCTTCCAGAGAAATACTCAGAAACTCCAGGAAAACCTGTAGATGCTGTAGTTGTGGATATTCCATTTAAAGAGTCTTTCAACGCAAACACCAGAGAAGTTGTAAAAGGTTAGTTTTTTTTAGAGGGGGTATAAAACCCCCTCAAAATTTTCAAATGTCTAAAAGTTTTTTAATTGCAGTTTGCATTATAATTATTATTGCTTTAATAATATTCCCATTAATTATTTCTTACAAAGAGCAAAAAAATAAAAAACGATAAATGTTTGGTGAATTTCTAAATATAGTTTTTAAATCTATCAAATTAGATAAATCACTTTATAGTGATTCTAAAAACTTTAGTGAAGCTTCAATATACTTTGCTGGGATAATAATGATTTTAGATGGTATTGCTGGAGCTGTGGCAGCAAATACAATCATTAAAACTGCAATTGCTATGTCAGGTTTAACGGCAATTTTAACTTGGATAATATGGGCAATTTTAATTTTTGTAATTGGTGTAAAATTATTTCCTGAAAAACAATCAAAGGTTTCATTTAAAAAAGTTTTAACTGCAGTTGGATTTGCCCATGCACCAGGCTTGTTGAGATTTTTTGCTATTACTCCTGAATTAATGATACCAATAATTTTTTTAACTCAATTTTGGATTTTTGCAGCTTTAATAATATCTACAAAAGAAATACTTAATCTAAAATCTAATTTTAAATCTTTTGGAATAGTTTTTTTATCTTTTTTAATTATTGTTTTCCTATCGATTTCTTTTGTAATGAGTAGGATGGATATGTTGCCAGTTAATAATATTTAAACTGGAAAAATTGTTTTAGATAACTTACAAGAATTACAAAGTTTAAAACCAGTCAATATAAGATTTTGCGTTACACTATTATCTTTTTTTTTACATTCATCACAAATATTGTTTAAATCTTTTAAATTTTTCTCTTTATCTACTTGATCAGTCATTGTCATTTAAGCCAGCCCCTGCAGCCTCTTTTTTTAAACTATCCGTTTCCTCAACAAAAGTTTCTTCTGAAAATTTATAAAGATTTTTCCACACTTCATTACTAAAACTATCAATGTTTTCTATAAAAGTAATTTGTAAATTGCTAGATGTTTTTAAATCTTTATCTTTAAGAATGTTTGAAGAAATGTTTACATTTAGATTTAAAAGAAACTCATCATCATCAATCTTACAATGAATTTTTTTTCCAATTATTTCTGAACTTTTACTTAAAAAAGGAATAACAAGCAGTGGAAAAGCAAGGCCTGAAATGTTTATCTTTTCAAATTTTTCAATTATTTTTATCTGATCCATAAAATTAACGCCAAAAATAATTGGACAAAATAATAAATTTTTTTGATCATTATCTTTTTTTATTAAGTTTATTTGTTCAAATTTTTTTTTTTTCTCTCTATAAAATATTGATTAATATTTCTTATGCCTGGAAAACCAAATAACTCTAATAATCTTATGGCTTTACCAACCTCCTCTGAAACTCCCCAAGAAAATCCTGATGCTTTACTAGCTCTTTTAGATGTTGTTTCTATTTCACTTAGTGATCTCATATTTTAAGAATTAAATTTATAGACCCATTGATCATCATAATCTTTTAATTCGTTTGGCAGTGGAGCCCCTTGAAACATACAAATCCGAAGCCATTTATCTGAACGTGGATCAAATTTTAATGCCCCAAAAAAAGATAATTTAAGTCTAAGCATATCTATTGGAATAACATTTTCGCTTATAGTATTATCTTGGATCTCTGCATAAGGAAACTTCTCAGCTATAAAAGCTCTTCTTATAACATGTCTTAAATCAGAATTATTTATTAAAAATTCAGCTATCATCAGATTTTCACTAGTGGACAGTATTCGTTTATGTAATTCCTTTATATCTCTTGCTATAGCTAAAGGTTGCTCTAATTCATCACCTTTTTCTTGAAATCTATCAGCTAATCTAGGTTCCTCTTTATTTTTTGATATAAACCAAAATTTTCTACGATTTTCTTTTTTTTCAAAATCTATATCTAATATATTAAGATATCTATTTTCAATAATCTTTTTAAGCTCCTTCACACTTCTGTTTGTGGGAATATTAAAATATTCATCTTCATCAGAGTTCATTTTTTTTATTAATGGTAAAATTATTCTATCAAAAGGTTCAAACATTATAGAAACAATTAATTCAATACATTCTTCACATGCTTTTTTTTCTAACCATAAATAAAGTTTATTAAATGGATAGTCTGTCTTAAAATCAAACTCATTTTCTATAAAATTCAAAAAAATTTTAGTATCTTTTAACAATGATTTTATTTTTTTTAATTGATATTCACTTTCAGTATTCCAGCTAGTAATATTCTTTAAAGATCTTCTTACACAATCTTTAAAAAGATTACTCTCACTAGTATTAATTTTTTTTAACTGTCTAACCTTTTTAAGAGCTGTTTCTCTGCTTAAAATCCAGTTGTTTAGTAAAGTAGGATGATTAACGATAAATGGTGCCATTCCTAAACCAGTTGAATTTCCAATACCTAAATTTTTACAAATTTTCTTATCTAAACTCACAGCTCTTTCTGGATTAATATTTTTAGCAATGTGATTTACTTGATCAAAAGTAAACTGTCTTACTAAATAAACTAGCATCATTTCTAGTCTAAACGGACCGTTTATTTCTTCTCTATTCTTAATTCTAAATCTGTCAGCTAATCCAAATTTACCAGAACCATAAACAGCAGTGGTTCTATAAAGATATCCAACTTTTTCTAGTAAATTTAAGTCTGGCTGTTTTCCCTTACTTAAGTTGTCAACAACATGATTAAAAACTCTAACCGATTTATTTGCTCTAGATAAAGTCAATTCTTTATAAGATAACCTCCCAACTTCTTGTTTTGGCACTTCATTTTTTAATCTTTCTATGTCTTGAATAGTTGGTAATCCGTCATGCAAAGTAAAAGCTGCATCCCATTTTGTTGCTATAACTCGATCAGATCTTTCATCATTACTTATTTTATTAGCAAAACATATTAATGAATAAACTCTGTTTTTCTTACTGAAAGAATATACTGCTGTACCAAAACCATCTTTATCTAAATTAAATAAATTTCTTTTATAATTCCAATCTTTAAATTCGTATAAAAAACTTCTCAAAAAAGATAATTTAGATTGATGGAAAGATCCGAGTCTGGATAATTTCATTATACTATCGGGATTTCTCAACTTTACATTCATATCTAAATAGATTTATAAAAATTATACCAATTATTACCAAGTATCCCATTGGTCTCAGTTTCTGAAAAACCAACTTTTTTCAAGCCTTTTTCTAAATTTTCAAATCCTCTAGCATCCTGGAACCAAGGAGGTTGTTTGGGAAAACCAGGTTTTTTTTTTGAACCCTCACCATAATTCATATTTTTTGACCATGTGCCGTTTCTCATCCATTCAACTACTTCATCTGGTTGATACAAACATAAATCAGATCCTATACCTAGATTTTTTATATTCATAATTTCTGCAGTTTTTGCAACCATTTCACAAAAACTATCAAGTGTGCAGTTGGAATTATTTTTAAGATGATGCGGGTAGAGAGACAATCCAAGAATACCTCCACTATCACTTAAAGCTTTTAAAAGTTCATTTGATTTATTTCTTTTTGCTGGATGCCAAAAAGAGGGATTTGCATGTGTTATTGCAATTGGTTTCTCACTTAAATCAATAGCATCAAAAGTGCTTTTTTCAGCAGAATGAGACATATCAACTACAATTCCAACACGATTCATCTCTCTAATAACTTCTTTTCCAAAATTAGTAACTCCACTATCTATTTTTTCATAACATCCAGTAGCTAATAAAGACTGATTATTGTATGTGAGTTGCATAAATCGGCAGCCTAATTGATGAATTTTTTCAACTAATTGAATATCATCCTCAATTGGTGAACAGTTTTGAAAACCAAAAAAAATAACTGTTTTCTTTTCTAATTTTGCTTTTTCAATATCTTTAAAATCTTTTCCAAAGAATATTAAGTCCGAATTTTCCCTAAATAATTTCTCCCATTTTCGAATTTCTTTTAATAATTCGTCATAATCTTCATGGTAAACAATTGTTACATGAACGGCATCTAGTCCTGCTTGTCTATTTATTTCAAAGACTTCACGAGACCATTTACAATACTGGAGGTTGTCTATTCTAAATTTCATTTACTAATCAAATAAAAGCATATCAATATGTATTTTTAAATTCTATTTATTTTATTGATATTTCGAATTTATTTTGAAATAAAGTTTAGACCAGTAAATTCATGAAAATAACTAAAAAATTTAAAGTTTCTATTGTTATGGGTAGTCAATCAGACTACAAAACAATGAAACACGCTGAAAAAATCTTAAAAAAAATAGGTATTAAATTTGAAAAAAAAATTGTGTCTGCTCATAGGACTCCTAAAAGGATGTTCGATTATGCAGTTTCAGCAGAAAAACAAAATATTGGAGTAATCATTGCTGGGGCAGGTGGATCAGCCCATTTAGCTGGGATGATTTCATCTATAACTTCTATTCCAGTTTTAGGAGTACCTATTGAAAGTAAAAAATTAAAAGGATTAGATAGTCTTCTTTCAATGGTGCAAATGCCTAAAGGTATACCTGTTGGAACTTTAGCTATTGGTGAAGATGGTGCTATAAATGCTGCACTTCTTGCTGCATCTATAATTGCAATAAATGATTCTAGTGTAAAAAAAAAACTCAAAAAATTTAGATACTCACAGACTAAATCTGTAAAAAAAACTCCTAAATAATCTAGTATGTCTGAAATAAATTTAGGTATTATTGGTGGTGGTCAACTTGGAAGTTTACTTTGCAACGCAGCAAAAAAACTCAATATAAAAACTATCATATTTTCTGACGATATTGAATCTCCTGCAAAAAATTTTTCTGATGAATTTATTTTTGGTGATTATAAAGATAAGAACAAAATTACAGAATTTGTTAACAAAGTAGATATTATTACATATGAGTTTGAGAACATACCTTTCGAAACATTAAATGAATTAAATAAGATAAAAACTGTTTTACCTAAACCTTCTATAAATAGATTAATTCAACATAGATTAGCTGAAAAAGATTTCATAAATAAATTAAATATAAGAACTACAAGATATGTATCCATTGAGAAAAAATCTGATCTAGATACTTTGGAAGATTTTATGCCAGGAATTTTAAAAACTACTACTATGGGTTATGATGGCAAAGGTCAGTTTCCTATTAGAGATATAAAGGAGATTAATTCAATCAATATAGATTTTTCTAAAGATTATATACTGGAAAAATTAGTAAAACTTAAAAAAGAAATATCTGTAATTATTACAAGATTCGGAAATAATAAATATGAAATCTATGAACCAATAGAAAATATTCATGAAAATCAGATTTTAAAACAGTCTAAAATTCCTGCAGATATAAGTGAGAACATATCTGTTCAATCAAAAAATTGGGCAATTCAAATTGCTGAGGAATTAAAATATATCGGTACTTTATGTGTAGAATTTTTTATTGATCGAAATGAAAATTTATATGTAAATGAAATTGCACCTAGAGTACATAATTCAGGACATTTAACAATAAATGCTTATAACATCAGCCAATTTGAAAATCATATAAGAGCTATTTGCTCATTGGAAAAAATTGCTATTAAAAAATTATTCAATGCAAAAATGATTAATTTGATTGGAAATGAAATAGTGCCTTACAGACAGAATTTAAAATTAAATAATAATGAATTTTTTTTTGATTACTTAAAAAAAGAAATTAAAGACAAAAGAAAAATGGGACATTTAACAATTCTAAATTAATGATTAAATCTATTGAGGGAAATTTTGATCATCCTGAAGTCAATGAACTGTTGACTAAGCATTTTATTGAGTTAAGAGCTGCATCTCCAGAGGGGAGCGCTCATGTTTTAGATATACCTGGATTAAAAATTCCATCAATTAAATTTTGGAGTTTATGGGAAAATAATAGATTAATGGGCTGTGGTGCTTTAAAATTTTTAGACCATAAACATGGTGAATTCAAATCCATTAGAGTGCATGACAAATTTAGAAATCGTGGTTATGGAATTAAAATCATAATTCATTTAATTGATGAGGCAAAAAAACTAGATATTGAAAGAATAAGCATTGAAACAGGAGCTGGAAAATTTTTTGAGCCTGCAAAAAAATTGTTTAAAAAGTGTGATTTTAAGCCATGCAAACCTTTTGCTCATTATAAAGAGGATATTAACTCGCTATATTTCACGAAACTAATCAGCAACGATATGAAAAAATAATCAATTTGAAGATCAATTTTGTTGACAAAACCTCTTAAATTTTAAAGAAAGCTAAATTACTTAATTATAAGTAATAAATTAACATAACAATAAGTAAGAAATAATATGAGTCTACAAGGTAAAGTAAAATGGTTCAATCCAACCAAGGGTTATGGTTTTATTGAAAGAGAAGATAAAGAAAAAGATGTGTTTGTACACGTTTCGGCAGTAAGAGATGCTGGAATGAATGGTTTAGATGAGGGTCAAGCTTTGACTTTCGATGTTGAAGATGGTCCTAAAGGTCCTTCAGCAGTTAACTTAAAAACTGCATAATTTTCATATATAATTTATTGGCTATATCAATTTAAATAAAAATATTTTATTTATTTTTATAGCCAGTAAAATAATCTCAACAAGTATTTATAAAATTATGATTGGTATTCTTGGGGGAATGGGAACACAAGCAGGCTTAGATTTTTGTAATAAATTAGCCATCTTAAATAGAGGAAAAATTGATCAAGAATACCCCTTGTTTATTCTTTATAACAAATCTGATATTCCAGGTAGACCTGAATCAATTGGTGTTCAAACAAAAGATTTAACAGATAAAAATTTTAACATTAAAAGCAAAAAGAAATATCAATTAGTTCTAAAAAGCTTATTGAGTGGATGTAAGTCACTACAAAAAAATAAATGTAACTTTATTGTAATTCCATGCAATACAGCGCACTACTGGTATGATGATTTAAGAAAAAAAGTTAATGTGCCAATAATAAATATGCCAGAAGAAGTTTATAAATTTACAAAAAAAAAATGTAAAAAAAATTCAAAAATTGGATTACTTGCAACAGAAGGGACTTTAAAAACAGGCGTTTACAATAAATTTTTTGATAAAAATTATAATTTAATAACTCCAAGTAGAAATATACAAAAAAACTCTGTCAATAAAGCTATTAAATTAGTCAAATTAGGAAATGTAAAAGCTGCTAACAAAATCATTAAATCATCAATTAATTTTTTAATAAGAAAAAAATGTAAAAAAATAATTTTAGGATGTACTGAATTACCTATAGCAATATTTGCATTTAAATCCTTTAAAACTGTAAAGTCATCTAAAATTTTTCTAGATCCCAATTTGATTTTAGCGATTTCATCTATGAAAAAATATAGATAATAAATGAAAAAATCTAAAGAAAAACCATATATGTTATATGTGGCTGAACTAATTTACCATGATATATCAAATATAAAAAAAAATAATCAAAACTTATCAAATATTGACGCTATAGAAAACTTTATAGGATCTGAAACTTATAAAAATATTAGTAGTGGTAAATTTCATGATGATTGGTTTAATGAATTAAAAGAAAATAATTTTGTTGATAAAAATTCGAAAAAAAAAATTCCTGAAGAAACTATTAAATTACTTGATTTACAAAAAGATATGATGAAAAAACAACTTATTCAATTTCCTAATTTATATTATGCTAAAAGTCATTTTCCACTTGAAATATCTCAAAGAGCATTTGATCATATATGGAGAATGTGTGAAAGCTATGAATTATGGTGTAAAGAAACTAATCAGAACGAATTAATCTATTTAAAAATATTAGATTGATCTTCCAAAATAAGTTTCTTCCTTGTCTTTTCAAAATTATTTCTAACTAATTTCTTGAAATCACGCTTAGTTTTTATCTTAGAATTTTGTTCTTCAATTTTATTTGAAACAAAAGTTACAGTATTCATCCCTGTTTCTTCTTCAACTGCTTTATTAGTAACAAAGGCGGCTCCAGCTTGTGGAACATTTCCAGTTGTTACCAATGTAAGACCTGGTCCAAGCATTGCTGTAGATTGGACGCATCCATTTAAAAAAATTAAAGTAAAAAAACTTATTAATAAATTTTTTTTTTTGTTCATTTAATCCTAAACCCTATACATTTATTAATACAACTCAAGATAGAAATTAATAAATTAATGTTATTATTTATTTAAAGAAATAATAAAAAAATAAAAAATTATTAAGTTAATATTTTAAATAAAACCTAAAATGACCAGAAACAATTAACTAAATTACTTTGCTACAAATCCAAATTCTAAGCATGCATCTGTAATAGAATGATAAAGAGACTCACCAAAACTTCTCAATCCGAAAATTCTAATTTTTTTTGGATCCTCTGAAATAAAATCTACTGTTACTGTAATTCCATTATAAACTGAATTTGCACAATCACCTATTTTAAAAGAATTAATGTCTAGTGGACATCCTTTTTTAAGAACTTCGTCAACCAAATCTCCTTCTAGTTCAATTATAGTTCTTGAGTGTGAAATATCTGTTATAGCAAAATCTATTTCACTTAATTGTTTTTTTTCTTTTGTAATTAAATCCAAATTAGAGGAAAAAACTAACCAGTTATCTGGTCCTAACCATAGTATTCTAGTATTTGAGTTTGATGATGATTTTAATGAAGATGGAAGATTTAAATTATCAACTTTAATTTTAGAAATATCAAATTTAGAATTTTTGAATTTAGCAATTTGAAAAATTAATAATTTATTAATCTCTGAAACCTTTAATAAGTCATTTTCACTTTTTTCTTTATAATCTCCAAATTTTCCATTTTTGTGAATAAAATTTAGTGGTGAAATATGGGTCATGATCTAACTCTCTTTCCTTCGTGGTCAACATAATGAGATGAGATGATCTCAACTTCAATAGCAGTATTTTTTAAAGGTGATACTGCAAATAACTTTTTTCCAATCATATTCTTCCCATCCTTAACTATTGCTAAAGAGAATGGATTATTATTTTCAACACTCCAACATGATGAGGATACGTGTCCTAATTTTGGGTTTGGAAGTTTAGCATTTTTATCTACAACTAAATGAGATCCTTCTGGAATACTAGATTTTTTATCTAGTGGAACAAGACCAACTATTTTTTGTCTACCATCTTTATTAAAAGCTTCTTTTTGTAAAGATCTTTTACCAATAAAATCTTTTTTCTTAGATACTAAACCCTCTAAAGAAACGTCGTAAGGAATTGTCCTTCCATCTAATTCGGGCCCAGCTACGTGTCCCATTTCAATTCTTAAAGTTGATAATGCTTCAGTTCCATAAGGTTGAATGTTAAATTCTTTTCCTGCTTCCATTATTTTTTCCCACATGAAAAGTCCATAATCAGATGCAATATTTATTTCATAAGCTAGCTCTCCTGAAAATGAAATTCTAAATATTCTTGCTTTTAAGCCAAATAAATCACCTTCTACATACCCCATAAATGGCAGAGCTTCATTGCTTACATCAAGATTAGGAAATAATTTTGCTAACACATCTCTCGATTTAGGGCCCGCAAGTGCGGCTCCAGCCCATTGTTCTGTTGTTGAAATTACATTTACATTTAACTCTGGCCAAACTATTTGAAGATAATACTCCAAATGTGATAAAACGTTTGCTGCTTGAGCAGTTGTAGTTGTCATATGATAATGATTTTCTGAAATTCTTGTAGTTGTTCCATCATCCATCACTATCCCATCTTCTCTTAACATCACACCGTATCTTGCCTTACCAACTGGAAGTTTTAACCAAGCATTGGTATAAACTCTGTTTAAAAATTCAGCTGCATCTGGTCCTTTAATATCTATTTTACCGAGTGTTGTTACATCACAAATACCAACATGATCTCTAACATTTTTTGCTTCTCTTTTCGCTGCTTCAAACAAAGTTTCATTACCTTGTTTGTAATATCTAGGCCTTTTCCAGGCTCCTGCATCCACAAAAACTGCATTATTTTTTTTATGCCAAGTATGCATAGGAGTTTTTCTTATTGGCATATATTCCATATCAACTTCTCTTCCAACTATTGTTCCAATTGTGATTGGAGTAAATGGAGGTCTGAAAGTCGTATGGCCAACTTGTGGAACTATTTTTTTTTCAACATCTGCAACTAATTGTAGGCCATTTAGATTACTGGTACGCCCTTGATCTGTCGCCATTCCTAATGTTGTATATCTTTTTACATGCTCAATTGATCTATAACCTTCACGTAAAGCTACTTCAATATCAGAAACAGCAACATCATTTTGAAAATCTACAAAACGTTTAAAATTTTTACCCTTAGGTAAAGGAGAACACCAAAATTTATCATGTGAAATTTTTTTTGCTTCATTCGAATTAGGTATCGAAATTGAATTGTTATTATTTGTTATATTCTTCGAGACTTCAAATCCAGTTTTAAACCCTTCTTCTAAAGTTTCTTTCAAATTAAAAGTTCCCTTAGAAGCTCCAATAGAAGTTTCGTTTTGTTTTGATTTATCTGGAACAAAAGCATCTATTTGATCATTAAACTTAAGTTTGTTGCCAGATTGCGATGCTAAGTGAACAGTTGGTGTCCAAAATCCAGATACACATATGCAGTCACATTCGATTATCTCGTTATTTTCAAACCCAGTTTTATCTTTATTTAATTTTCCAATTTGCGCTGATTTTACTTTTTTATATCCATTTGCAGCTATTACAGCATAAGAAAATTTAATTTCTATGTTTTGATTTTTGACATTATCAATTAATTCAGATGACTGTTCCTCTCTTGTGTCTAAAATGACTGGTTCAACTCCTTGTTTTTTGAATTCTAAAGCGGTTTCGTACGCGCTATCATTATTTGTAAATATTAAAGGTTTCTTACCAACTAATACTCCATAGACTTTGATATACTCTTTTGCTGCAGCTGACAAAAATACACCTGGTGTATCATTGTTTCCAAAAACAATTGGTCTTTCTATTGAACCTGTGGACAACAATACTTCTTTAGCTCTGATGTACCATAATCTTTGTCTAGGAGTATACTTTGGCTTATTTTTTAAATGGTCACCAGTTCTCTCAAACATAACCATCATGTTATGATCATAATAACCAAATACTTGTGATCTATTTTTGACAATCACATTTGGCATCTCTTTTAATTCAGTTATGATTTTATCTGCCCAAGCTTTACCTGATAAATTATCTATAGTTACATCATCCGTTAGTAGAGACCCACCAAATCTTGGTTTATCCTCAGCTAAAATTACCTTTGCACCATTCTTCGCTGCTGAATAAGCACTTGATAAACCAGCAGGACCGGAACCAGTAACTAATAAATCACAATATTCATATTTATGCTCATATCTTTCTTTATCTTTTTTTAATGATGCAATACCAAGACCAGCTGCTTTTCTTATAAATGGTTCATAAACTTTGTACCAAAAACTTTTTGGCCACATAAATGTTTTATAATAAAAACCTGCAGGAAAAAATTTATTTAAAAAATTATTTATAGCCCCTATATCAAATTCTACAGATGGCCAACAATTTTGACTTGTAGCCTCTATACCTTCAACTAATTCGATTTCAGTTGCATTGACATTAGGTTCAGAGTGGTTATTTAATTTGATCTGTAGTTTTGCATTAGGCTCATCAACGCCTGCACCGAAAAAACCTCTTGGTCTATGATATTTAAAACTTCTGCCAACAAGATGAACTCCATTAGCAAGTAAAGCTGAGGCTAATGTATCTCCTTCATAACCAATATATTTTTTGCCATTAAACTTAAAAACAATTTCTTTGTTTCTATTAATTAGGCCCTCATTTATAAGACGATGCGATTGACTCATTTAATCTCTTCATTCATTTTTGCAGTTTTAAAAATTTCATGGGTAACAGTATCTCTTTGGACTTTAAACCATTGCCTGCAGCCTGCAATATGGTGCCACAACTCTATATGTTTCCCTCTAGGACTTTTTCTCAGATAAACAAACTCATCCCATTTTTCATCAGATATATCTTTGTTCAATTCTGGTCTTATGATTGTTCCATCTCCACCATAAGCAAATTCTTTTTGAGATCTGTCTCCACAATATGGACATTTGATATTAAGCATTTATGAAATCCAAGTTTTTGTTCCTAAACCTTTTTCGTCCAACAAATATCCTTTTGAAAATCTATCTAAACTAAAACCTTCATTTAATTCGTGTACTCTATCCTGAGCTATAGTATGAGCAAAAGTCCAACCAGAAGATGGAACAGATTTAAAACCACCATAACACCAACCGCAATTTAAATATAATCCCTCAATATGAGTCTTATCAATTATAGGTGAGCCATCCATTGACATATCCATAATACCACCCCAAGTTCTAAGCATTTTCAATCTGCTTAAAAATGGAAACAGCGCAATTCCCCCTGTTAATACATGTTGAATAGTTGGTAAATTACCTTTTTGTGCATAGCTATTGTAACCATCAAGATCTCCACCCATTACCATTTCACCTTTATCAGATTGACTAATGTAAAAATGTCCAGCACCAAAAGTTACAACTCCATCTAATACAGGTTTAACTGGTTCTGAAACACAAGCCTGAAGTAAATGGGTTTCAATTGGTAATGTCATATTTAATTTTTCTGCTAAAACATTTGTACTTCCTGCTACACAAAGACCAATCTTTTTTGTTTTTATATTACCTCTTGATGTTCTAACTCCTGTTATTTTTCCCCCAGACACATCAAAACCAGTTACTTCACAATTTTGTATAATATCTACTCCCATTGAGTCAGCTTGACGAGCATAACCCCATGCAACTGCATCATGTCTAGCAGTTCCTGCACTTGGTTGGGCTAGACCACCAAAAATTGGATATCTTACATCTTCGGAAAAGTCTGCCATTGGAATTATTTTTTTAACTTCGTCTCTATCCAATAAAACTGCATCTATACCATTTAATCTCATTGAGTTTCCTCTACGAGCGTATGCATTCATTTGTGCATCTGAGTGAGCTAAATTTATTATTCCTCTTGGAGAAAACATTACATTGAAATTTAATTCCTGA
>MDSW01039972.1_pt1 | contig 13191 bp, 7 predicted proteins | sample 811171 | NCBI WGS metagenome assembly MDSW01 (sample SAMN05326641, study PRJNA326480) | marine metagenome | isolation source: seawater | place: Atlantic Ocean: North West | collected 2012 | reverse complement strand
AAAAATACGTTAAATTTTCTTCTTCAAGTATAATATCTGGGTTATAATAACAGAAATAATTATCAAATACAATTGCTAAGCTAATTGGAAATTTATATAACAATCTACTTAAGTTTGAACTTAAATGAATTTGATTCTCTGAAAACTCATTTAAATCTGAAATAAAAAATTTAGTAGAATGATTGAATTTTTGATTAGACTCTTGTTTTGAAATAGCAGCCAAAGTCAATTTTGTATACGCAAAACGGTTTTTCAAGTCATCTAGCTTATAAGAAGCGTTAGACAAAACAATTGGATCATCACCATAATACGAAGCGACTCTTCTATCATAATCTAAATTTAAATTAAAAATATGTGACGAAGTAATTTTCTTAGCATACAAACATGCAATATTTTTATTATTTCTAGCGACAGAGTATTTATGCGCAAAATGATTCAAAATAACACCATAACTCATGTTTTTAGATCTCTTGCTATTATGAACAAAGCTTCCTTGGGTTATCCAAGTACTCCCAAATGCTAATCCAATTTTTGTCGAGTGCAATTTAGAAATCTTATCATCTTTAACCTGAGCAGCCGCCAGTGGCTTTGTCTTATAATCTGAAACTAAATCAACCTCAAGCATTTCATAATTCTGAGTTCTATCCTTCCTAATGGTATCCGAGAAACTTGCTTGCTCATTCAATCTAGTAGCATCAGGAATCTCAGGGACAAATCCTTCCAAAACCTTTATCTCAGTAGTACTAATGTCTTGTGCAAAAACAGAGGTAGCTCCAACTAACATTATCAGAAATAGCTTATTCATCTTTTATTTTTTTATTAATTATACCTAAACTATCAATATCTTCCCTAATTGTATCAGGCATAGGCACAATATAATCGTCATAGATATCATCTATCTCATAGTCAAAATCATCTTCTGATATTTGAATGAATACTTGCTCTTCATATACCGAAATAATTCTCTCCTTCTCAATTATAGCCTCCAATTTCTTTCTAGCAATATTTACTAATGAAGTATCATCATGATTCTCAATAATACTTTCCAAAGTAGCTTTAGCTTGAAAAAGATTACCAAGCTGCTCATAGATATCTGCTAATAGAACAAATGCCCTCGCAATAAAATGATCACTGCTATAATCCTCAGCAAGCGCAAAGATTAATTCTTCAGCTAATACTAAATTATCATCTAAATAGGTGAGATACGCTAAATAATATTTTGCTTCAGCTCCTTCATCATAATTAGACAAAACACTTACCTTCTCAAACAACAACTTAGATTTAGCATAATTACCTGAATCAAACTCCTTTCTAGCAATAATTATATATGCTTTGCTAAGCAACCAATCATCTGCCTTGTCAAAACCAATTACTTGCTTTGCATATTTTAGAGCTATAGAATCATCAATATACTCGTTCCCTCTCATAAGGCGTATAGCAATCTCTCTTCTCATGGAGTTTGAAGAGACAAATTCCAATAAATTAGTGTAATATATATTTGATTTACCATAATCTAATAAGTCATAGCTTCTTCTAGCCAAAAATACTAAAGACTGTTCCTGATAAGAAGAACCTCCATTCTCTATCACTTTCTCATAATTACGAACTGCCCCCATTGTATCACCAACCATTAATAAACTAACAGCATTGTGATACAAAGCATCATCTATAAAAATACCACGATTAAATCTTTCAATATATTTATCAAAAGCTTCTGTAGCAAGGGCATAATCCTTTTCTAGAAATTTCATAAATGCAGTATTATAGATTAATGAATCTTCTTCTGCCTTCGTAATATTTATTTCTGAAAGTGATTCAATAAGCAATAAGTAATCATCAATTTTTCCAATTGAAGAGTACGCTGATTTCAACCCAACTAGAGCTTCCTTGATATATTCTTTACTTTTATAATTACGTATAACCAATAAGAACTCATCAATAGCCAATTCAATCTGACCATCATTAAGATAAATCATCCCTTTACTTAAGTATGATTCTGCAACTAAGTAATCATCAACGCTAGATGAGATTAATTCATCATAATACTTATTTGCCAAAGCATAATTTAATATACCTTTATAATACCTTGCTAAATCATACAAACAATTGTCATAATAAGAAGAGTTTGGAAAATCTTTAATAATCTGTTTTAAGATTTTGACCTTGGATTTATTCTTGCCAATCAAACCTAATGAAACAGCATTCTGATATAATGCATAATCAACATCAAAAAGTTGAAATATGGATGCTTTTTTATAATATTTAGCTGATAAAGAAAAATTATTACTCATAAAGTATCCATCTGCAATTCTTAAGTAAGAATCAGCAATCTTCATACTATCAGAAGCAACCTTTACATAAGATCTGAACCATTTTATTGCATTTACATAGTCTGACTCTTGAAAATATGCATATGCTAAGTTGTATTTCTTTAGGCCTTCATATATAGTAAGGTTGCTACTTACAGAGACTGGCAAAGCACTATACCCATCTATTGCCTTTGTATAATTACCTAACTGGAAGTAAGAGTCTGAGAGCCAAAAGTTAGACAAGTAAAAATATGTGTCGTTAATAGGATGCTCATTAGCATTAGTAAAATAAGAGATTGCTTCAGAAAAATTCTGCTGATTAAAATGATTAACGCCTAGGAAAAATGAGAGTTGCTGCAAAGCTCTTTTCTGATTGTAATTAGGCATATCAATATCTTTTAAAACTGTATAGGCCTTAATATACTGGCTTGTAGCCTGGAATGTTTTAGCTATCAAGTCCTTTATCGTTTTAACATGTAAAGGATGGTCAAAAGTCTCTAAATAATAACTCAATATCTCTATTGTATTGTTAAAAGGAAGCTCCAGCTGATAAGACAACTTTGCATAGTTATAATATGCATCCTCTTTCAATTTTTTATTATAATTATAAGCTGCTGACTTCTTAAATGCCTTTAAAGCATAATTAAAATAGCCTAAATTCAAGTAACTAGCCCCAAGATAATAAGCAGAATATTGCATAATACTATCTGCAGCACCTGAAACTTGCTCAAAATTAGAAATCGCATACTCATATTGTTCAGATCTAAAATAAGAGCTACCCAAAAGAAAATGCACAATAGGACTTGACTCTTTCTCCTCAGAAACAAATGTCTCAAAATAGCTAATTGCATTCTTAAAATCTCCTGTTCGATAATACGCTTCTGCTAATAACCTATTAATCTCAGACCGTCTACTAGAAATAACATTACTTAACAACGGCTCGGCAAAATCTATTAATTGGGCATATTCTTTCTTAAGAAAATAAATCTGACTAATATAATACGGAGCAATTACTGCAAACTTTTTATCATCTATAAGCTGCTTGAAATTCTCTAATGCTGATTTATATAAACCCCTCTGATATGCTATACATGCATAATAATATCTTGAGGGTGAAGAGAATTTACTATCAAGGCTCATTATCTTCGAAAAATAAAATTGAGCATCTTCTAAGGAATCTATACTAAAGAAAGAATATGCTAGTTTAAATAACTGCTCATTTGAAGGGCTCTTTATTTTGGAAAATAAGGTAATCGCATCAGCATATTGCTTTTCTCTATAATAAATAAATGCTAAATCTTTATTCACTTCATTCCTAAACTTATTATACGGGAAGACTTTATTAAGCTCATTATAAAGTAGGATTGCGTCAGAATGAAAGAGCTCCTTAGAACATTTAGCATTCAAATACATAACTTCGGCCGTAATATTATCTCCAGACATCTGATTTAAAACAGCCTGAGCAGCACTATATTGTGCATCATCAAACAGACCCCTTGCCTGAGAAATAAGATTGTTTTGAGCAAAAGATGATATCGTTAAAGATAATAATAATAATACGCGAATCTGCTTTTTCATTTGACTTATAGTAAAATCTAAAATTAATAGAATAAACAAAAATCCATAACAAACAAAATCTGAAGTTGTCAACACAATTATTTAACAATTATTGCTAAATAAAAGCGTTTTAAAAATAATAAATTTCTTACTTTGCCTAGTGTTATATATACTAAAGATAAAAGGAACAAGCAAAATACCTGACTTTGTACAAATTAGAGATCAAGAGATGACATTAATCGCATACTTCAGATTAAGTCAAATTGAACAAGGACTAAAAAAAAATGGACTTCAAAATAACGCAAAAGAAATAATGGACCTTCTACAGGTAATACCATATGGAAAAATCCATAAATACTATGAAGATAATGAATAGTCCAATAATAAATCTTGAAGATGTTAGTATAAATCAAATACAACATCAAATATTCAACAATATCAACTTAAAAATTGAGAAAGGAGAATTTCTCTATCTAATTGGAGATACTGGAAGCGGGAAAAGCTCTCTTTTAAAATCATTATACGCAGAGCTTAAAGTTTCTACAGGAAGAATATCAGTAAGCGGCATTAATCTAAATAGGATAAAGAATAGAGAGATTCCAATGCTTAGAAGAAAAATCGGCATAGTCTTCCAAGATTTCCAACTACTAAATGACAGAACTGTCTCTAACAATCTAGAATTTGTACTAAAAGCAACTGGATGGAAAGACAAAAGAAATATTCTGGTAAGAATAGATGAAGTCTTAGATAGCGTTCATCTACATAATGTCAAAGATAAAATGCCACACGAACTCTCAGGAGGAGAGCAACAAAGAGCAGCAATTGCACGAGCATTATTAAACCATCCTGATATTATATTAGCAGATGAACCAACAGGAAATCTTGACCCTGTAAAATCAGAAAAGATTATTGAGCTATTAAGAGAGATAAACAGCAAAGGCACTACGATACTAATAGCAACTCATGATTACCTAATAATAAAAAAATACCAAGCACGAACAATAAGATGTGATAAACAAAAAATATTTGAAGTAGATTCTCAAGCACTTTAAGATGCCTAAACTCAAAGAAAACTATTGCTTAAAGAAGCATAATACTTTTGGAATAGAAGCCAAAACAAAACTCTTTATAGAATTTAATTCATCAAATGAACTAAGAAATATATTGTCTTCAGCTGTTTACAAAAAAAACAAAAGCTTTGTTCTAGGAGAAGGCTCTAACATATTAATAACAAAAGACTTTAATGGGCTAATATTACATAACAAGATTATGGGAATAATGCCAATAAAAGAGGATGAAAATTTTGTAACCATAGAAGTTGGAAGCGGAGAAAATTGGAATAATTTTGTTGAATGGAGCGTAAACCAAGATTTATCTGGAATAGAGAATCTAGCACTAATCCCCGGAACAGTTGGAGCGAGTCCAATACAAAATATTGGTGCTTATGGGATGGAAGTAAAAGATAGCATTACAAAAGTTCATACATTAAAAATAGAAGACGGGACGCTCAATGTATTTAGTAATGAAGAGTGCAAGTTTGAATACAGAGAATCTATCTTTAAAAAGATACTAAAAGAAAAATTTATAATAACCACAGTAGAGTTTAAACTCTCAAAGAAGGCAATCAACAACACTAGCTATGGTGACATCAATAAGGAACTAGAAAAATTAAATCTAAAGCCTTCTCCAAGAAATATTGCAGATGCAGTTATTAATATACGAAATCGCAAATTGCCAAATCCTTCAGAATTAGCAAATAGTGGTAGTTTCTTTAAAAATCCGATAATATCTAAACAAAAGTTTGAGTCATTAAAAATAGATTTTCCAGAAATAGTTGGGCACCAAATATCACAACAAGAAATAAAAATAGCAGCTGGATGGTTAATTGAAAATTCAGGAATGAAAGGATATAGAGAGGGTGATGCGGGCGTACACAAAAACCAAGCACTAGTACTTGTAAACTACGCAAAAGCCAAAGGAGAAGAAATCCTTAATCTTGCAAATAAAATACAAAATATAATATTAGAAAAATACGGCGTAAGAATAGAACCTGAAGTAAATATCCTCTAAATGAGCAGCAAAAAACTACAGGCAAAAATACGACTATATTTCCCTTTTAAACCAACAAGTAAGCAGAACCAAATTATTAATGAAATATCTGAATTTGTAGCAACCATAGGAAACAGAAGTATATTCATGCTCAAAGGCTACGCAGGAACAGGTAAAACGACTCTCATCTCAACACTTGTAAGGTCCCTACCAGTATTAGGCAAACGCTCAGTACTAATGGCTCCAACAGGTAGAGCTGCAAAAGTACTCTCAAAATATTCTAAAAAATCAGCAAGCACTATTCATAAAAAAATCTACTGGATAAAAACAAATAAGAGTGGGAATACTTTTATCAAACTAAAAGAAAATACGCATAATAATACTATATTTATCGTAGATGAAGCATCTATGATTCCTGATAATTCAGAAAAAAGTCTTGGGAACCGCTCTCTCTTAGATGACCTAATTGAATATGTATATGATGGATATAATTGTAAATTAATCCTTATTGGCGATACCGCTCAACTTCCTCCTGTACATCTAGAAATAAGCCCAGCATTGGATAAAAACAAAATAGAAAAAAACTATAACAAACAAGTAATCTGTAAAGAACTCACACAAGTTGTTAGACAAAAAGAGAATTCTCTCATACTTACAAATGCCACAAATCTTAGAAATAAGATTACTAATGCTGACTATTCATACCCAAAATTAGCTACTAACTCTGAGGTCATCCGGCTTAATAACGGGGAAGATTTACAAGAAGCTCTTGAATCCAGCTACAATAATGAAGGAGTTAATAACACTACGGTGCTTTGCAGATCTAATAAAAGAGCTAACCTTTATAACCAACAGATAAGAGCTAAAATTAGATGGCAGGAAGATGAGATATCTGCAGGAGATGTATTAATGGTTGTGCGCAATAGTTATCATTGGCTTGATGATGACAGCAAAGCAGGTTTTATTGCTAATGGAGATATTATAGAAGTTCTAAGAATAAGAGAAACAATTGAACGCTATGGATTCCGCTTTGCAAGAGCAAGTATCCAGATGATAGATTATCCAACAGAAAAAGAATTGGATGTAATTCTATTATTAGATACGCTAAATTCCGAAAGCTCGGCAATGAGCTACGAGCAATATCAAATACTGTACAAAGAAGTTGGCTTAGATTATAAGGGAGAAAAAGAAATAAATAAGAAAATAAAGCAAGACCCTTTCTTTAATGCCTTGCAAATAAAATTTGCTTATGCTATTACTTGCCATAAATCTCAGGGTGGACAGTGGGAAAATATATTTGTTGACTTAGGATACTTCAAAGAAGGGATGATAAACAAATCATATCTTAGATGGCTGTATACTGCTCTTACTCGTTCAAGCAAAAAACTATACCTTATCAATTTTAACGAAAATTTCTTCACATAACATCTTTCGTCTATCTTTTCAAGCTATTATTGATTATTAGAATCAATAATTACAACAAGTCTATGATTCCATTTAAGGTTTTACTTGGCCTCATAGCTTCAAAGGTTATCTTAGATGCTGGCAGATAATAACCCTTGATATCTTGCTTGCTTCCTTGGGCGCTACTCAACTCACCAATAATTTTATCTTCATTATTTATCAAATCATCTGCAACACGACCAAAAAAAGTTTTCATTTCTTGATCTTCTGATTGTTTTTCTAATTCTTCTGCCCAATACATCGCTAGATAAAAATGAGACCCTCTGTTATCTATTTGCCCAACTTTTCTTTTTGGAGATTTACCATTCTTCAATAACCTTTCAATAGCAACATCTAAAGTATCAGCAAGTATCTTTGCCTTTAGATTATCATGCACCTCAGAAAAATGTTCTAAAGAAACTGCAATAGCCATAAATTCCCCTAATGAATCCCATCTTAAATGGCCCTCAGAAAGAAACTGCTGAACATGCTTTGGAGCAGACCCTCCTGCGCCAGTTTCAAATAAACCACCACCATTCATTAACGGCACTATAGACAACATCTTGGCAGAAGTACCTAACTCCAAAATAGGGAATAAGTCTGTCAAATAATCTCTAAGCACATTACCAGTAACTGATATTGTATTCTTTCCATCCCTAACTCTCTCCAATGTAAACTTACAAGCATCATATGGAGCTAGAATTCTTAAATCTAATCCGCTAGTATCATAACCCTTTAGATATTCATGTACCTTTAAAATAATTTCTGAATCATGGGAGCGATTCTTATCTAACCAAAAAACTGCTGGCCAATTTGTTGCTTTTGCTCTATTAACTGCCAATCTAACCCAATCTTTAATCGGCTCATCTTTTGTCTGACACATTCTCCAGATATCACCTTGCTCAACAACATGCTCAGTTAAAATATTTCCTAATGAATCTACAACCCGAACAATTCCATTATTAGAAATTTCAAAGGTCTTATCATGAGAACCGTACTCTTCTGCTTTCTTAGCCATTAAACCAACATTAGGTACAGTCCCCATTTTTGTTGGATCAAAAGCACCATTCTCTTTACAAAAATCAATAGTTGCACTATACACACTAGCATAAGAACTGTCAGGTATAATAGCCTTTGTGTCCTCTGTCTCATTAAATTTATTCCACATCTGACCAGAGGAACGAATCATTGCCGGCATAGAAGCATCAATAATCACATCTGAAGGAACATGTAAATTTGTAATTCCTTTATCAGAATCTACCATAGCTAAATTTGCGTTGTTTTCTAATGCTAGCTCAATATCATCTTCAATCTCTTTTCTCTTGTCGGATGGCAGATTTTCGATTTTACTCAATAAATCACCAAAGCCATTGCTAAAATCAACACCTAAATCATGTAAAACAAGCTGATGCTTTTGAATCACATCTTTAAAGAAAACATTTACAACATGGGAGAAGATAATAGGATCAGAGACCTTCATCATAGTAGCTTTCATATGTAAGGAAAGTAGAATATCCGAATCTTTAGCATGTTTAATCTCTTTCTCTAAAAAAGATAATAACCTTTTTTTACTCATCACAGAAGAATCTATAACTTCTTTTGACAAAAGAGAAATGCCTTCTTTTAGAGTAGAAATTACCCCTCCTTCTTGATGAAACTCAATACGTACTTCTGTAATATTCTCTACACAAACTGATTTCTCATTATGAAAAAAGTCTCCATCATCCATTGTAGCAACGTGTGTCCTAGATTCTGAACTCCACTTACCCATTGCATGAGGATTAATCTTAGCATAATTTTTTACCGCCTTAGGGGCTCGTCTATCAGAATTACCTTCACGAAGAACTGGATTTACAGCAGAGCCTTTGACTTTATTATACCTAGCTTGAATTTCTTTTTCATTATCTGTTTCTGGAAACTCTGGATATTCAGGGATATTAAACCCTTTTGATTGCAACTCCTGTATTGTTGCTTGTAATTGTGGGGATGAAGCAGAGATATTTGGCAATTTAATAATGTTTGCTTCTTTCTTTGCTACTAGTTCGCCAAGTTCAGCTAAAGCATCATTTACTCTCTGACTTTCTTCTAGATAATCAGGAAAAGCAGCTAAGACTCTTGCTGCTAATGAGATATCCTTAGTCTCTACAGCTACTCCTGCTTTTCTAAGAAACCCTTTTACAATAGGTAAAAGAGAATGAGTTGCTAGCATTGGAGCCTCATCTGTCTTAGTATAAATTATTTTTGGATTACTAAAACTCATCTCTATATTATTATATTAATAACCAAACACATCTTCTAAAGTAAGATATTTGATTTCACCATATTTTTCTAAACTATTTAAATCTAAATTATCCTTTGATCCTAAAACCATTATTACTCTTGTGCCATTAGCAATATAAGAATTATGAAACTCTTTCAAGCTATTCATATCAAAACTTTGTACTGATTCATAAAGATCTCTTCTAACATCATGTTTAATACCTAGCTTATAAGCCTTCTCATATTCAGAAAGCACCTTTGATTTAGTTAGTCGCTCTGTTCTTATTTTTTGCTCAATTGCTTCTTTTGCATTATTCATATTTGATTCAGCTTCTGGCATAACATCTAACAATGCAGTCATAGCTTGCATCGCCTCTGATAATTTATCAGCCTGAGTCCCAATATAACTCATTGAATAATGAGAAGTATTAGTATCTCTTGGCAATGTGTATGTGCTATATACAGAATAAGCTAGCGCCTTTGATTCTCTGATTTCTTGAAAAACAATAGAGCTCATTCCACCACCAAAATATTCATTATGAAACTTAATTCTAGAATATTTATCCATATTCTTCATATTAGGCTGATCACCTTTAGCAAGAATCATAACCTCAGCTTGTTTCATATCATAATCTACAACATAAACCATTGGCTTATCCATTGTAGCCTCGACAAAATCTTTCTTGGAAGGAATTTCTTTTAAATCAGTTTTATTAATATGTAATCTATCCAACTTAGATGAGACCTTAGCAATGCTCTCTGGACCATAATATAAGATTCTATGCTTATACGTCGTTAAATTATGGATTAAATCAAGTAGTTCTGTTGATGAGATGCTATCAAGCTCCTGCTTTGACAAAATATTCATAAATGAAGAATTAGCACCATACTTTGCATAGTTAGCCATTGCTCTCCAAAGGATAATCTGCCTGTTTAATTTCGCATCTGCTCTCTCTTTTAATGTAGTTGATTTTAATTCAACTAAAGCATCCTCATCAGCGACAGCATTCGCTAGAATATTCTCAAAAAGCTGAACAGATTCATCAAAATTATTAGCAAGTCCACTTAATGTTACTTGAATCTTGTCGGCAGAACAATTAACTGACAAATCACACCCCAGTTTGTAGAACTCTTCTGCCTTTTCACTAGGGGACATATTCTTAGTACCTAGGAACTGCAAATAATCTACAGCTAACTTTAACCTATTATCATGATCCTTACCCATATCGAAAATGTAATTCAACTTAAACCTCTCATTCTCAGTATTTTCTTTATAGAAAAATAAGGCATCTCCCACATTTGATTTTTTGATATCTTTATCGAAATCTATAAAAACAGGCTCAATATCTTTTGTTTCTTCACCTAATAAATCTACTAGGAATTCTGACTGGTCCTCTCTATTAACTGAAACAGGGGTAATCGCTGGTTTTGTAACCTTCATAACAGATTTATCTTCCCCATTTCTTTTGTAAACCACAACATAATTATCCGTATATCGAGCATTAACAAAATCAATAACATCTTGTTTTGTAATCTTCTCTAGTATAGCCATCTCATTCTGATAGTCTTGCCAATTAACATCTAAAATAAATGCCTCAACAAACTCATTAGCTCTTCCTCTATTACTTTCTAACTTCTTAATCTGATTTAACTTTAGGTCGGAGATAATTGCATCCATTAGCCAGTCGTCAAAGTTACCTTGTTTAACCTCTTCAATTTGTGACAATAACAACTCCTTTACTTCTTCTAGCGACTGTCCTTGCTTGGGGCTTCCATAAAAGCCATGCATTGAATAATCTTTTAGCACATAAGGGAATGACCCTCCACCTATTAGTTCTTGTTTCTGATTCAGGTTTAAATCAATCAATCCTGCAGAAGAATTAGAAAGTACCATATCAACCATAGTTAACATTGCTGCATCTTTAGTGTTTGCACCATCAAAACGGAATCCTATATATAACCTTTCTGCTTCAGGGCCATATACCTCCTTAATTACTGGTTCTTTAATTGGGTCCTCTTTAATAACGTTAAAAGTTATAGCTTCTTTTCTTTCAAAACCTCCCCAATATTTATTTATTAATCTTATTGTCTCATCATAATCTATATCACCTGATAAGCATATCGCCATATTATTTGGCACATAATATTTATTAAAATATTTTCGTATCTCAGTCAATGAAGGATTCTTAAGATGTTCAATAGTACCTATAGTAGTTTGTTGACCATACTGATGATTCGGAAACAAACCGTCAAAAAGGGCCTGAAATAATTTTGACCCATCACTATCTAAAGACCTATTTTTCTCCTCATAAACTGCTTCTAGCTCTGTATGAAACAATCTAAATACCGGATATCTGAATCTTTCAGCTTCAAGTTTAAGCCATTTTTCAATTTGATTAGATGGAATATCATTTATATAAACTGTTTTCTCATTGGATGTATATGCATTTGTTCCTTTTGCTCCTAAACCTGTCACCATCTTGTCATACTCATTTGCAATAGCATATTTTGCTGCCTCACCAGATATTGAATCAATCTGACTCCAAATTCTATCTCTATTTATAGTATCTGTCATTTCATATGATCGATACTCCTCATAAAGCGCTTCAATTCTTTCAAGCATTGGAGCTTCTTTTGCAAAATCTAAAGACCCAAAAACATCAGTCCCTTTAAAAAGCATATGCTCTAAATAATGTGCCAGTCCTGTTGCATCATTAGGATCATTTTTACTACCTGCTCGCACAGCAATATTGGTTTGCACTCTTGGCGCATCATCATAGGATGTTAAATACACTTTCAGTCCATTCTCTAACGTGTAAATTCTTGCTTTTAAAGGATCTCCAGCAACTTCTTCATAATTATTCTCAATTTTATTCATCTCTTTTTTGGCATTTATTACGAAATATATAACTGCTAAAACTATTAGCGTAATGGTTAAAATATTTTTCTTTTTCATAATTCTATGTATTATATTGATTAATAGTCCGGATCAAGACTTAAATGTATTCTTAACATCTCTAAATGTTCATTCTGATCCAACATTCTTTTAAATTTATCTTTGTTAGTATAAGGTGTATTATTTTTCTCTACTTGTACTATCTTCGTTGTAATTTCTATCTTATCATTTTTTAATTTATTTCTCAAATAATCTAAAATCATATATTTCTCCTCTAAGATAATCTCTTCCTGAGCAGTATTAATCAAAAGACATTCTACAATAAACCCCTCTAAAAGAGCAGGCTCATGTACCCCTAAAGTAATTGCAAGATTTGATTTTCCTTGATCTTTAGCAAGAAGAATAAAATCTTTCCAATGCTTCAGCAATTCCATCTGAGAGAATTTTTCTTCTCTATAAACCAAAGCACCCTTCTTAGATTTATCGCCCTCCTCTTCTTTATTAACAGAAGTGTTAATGGAAAATAATGAAGATCGCTTCTTAGAGCCTAAATTAAGAGTAATAGTAGAGTGATCTAAAACTGTTTTTTTCTCTCTATTATTCTCCATCTTTTTATCAACAGAAACTTCCCGTGTTGAATCATTTACACTTACTATAAAGTTTTTAGGCTTTTTTTTT
>MDSW01021293.1_pt1 | contig 13191 bp, 14 predicted proteins | sample 811171 | NCBI WGS metagenome assembly MDSW01 (sample SAMN05326641, study PRJNA326480) | marine metagenome | isolation source: seawater | place: Atlantic Ocean: North West | collected 2012 | reverse complement strand
GCGTGGAGAAGGCACGCTGCGTCGGACGCGATGAAATTGCGTCAAATACGAGGGGACGACTCGATAAGTCCGGCGCGGCCGCCGCGCGCGCCTCCGCGGCGCCATCGCGCGCGCCGCGCCTCTGAGAACCGCGCGCGGTAGTGCGAAGGATATGAGGGGAGCCCATATCCTTCGCGTATCCTTCGCAAATCGTATGGGATTCAGTCTAAATATCCTTCGCAAAACACTTGCGAAGGATGTATCCTTCGCATGATATAGGCACTAGCTAGCTAGCTAGCTAGTCTACTCTCGAAAGTAGCTAACTCTAGAGCTATAAGATAGCTAAAGGATAGCTCTAGCTAGCTAGCTACTTTCGAGAGCTAGCTAGCTGACAATTACTGGTATTCTCGTATGCAATCGACCTTCGAAGGTACGAAAGTAGTCTAGACTATGATATTCGTCCTTTCGTACTGATATCTGGAGAGCTCTTTGCGCGTGACTGCCGCGAGTTTTCATTTCGCTCGCAGTTGTTTGAGTCGGCACCCGTCTCTGCGGAGACGGCGCCCGCGGGCAAGCACACGGTCGGCTCGCGGGTGTCCGTCTCTTCCGCGCAAAGCCTGACCCCTCCACAATCGATGACGGTGCCCCGCAGCATGCGCGAACCGCCGGCGAGTCTTTGCGCACGCGTCGTGCGGGGGCGTTCCGCCACCGCATGGTCGGCACCATCACCGCGTCTGACGATAGTGCTCTCCCGCGCCGGTCGAAGAGAGCTTGTGACGTCACGGCGGCGGGTTTGCGCTCGAGGATACCGTGAATGTTGAAGGATTCCACCGGTCGCGTCAGTTGAGAGGCCGACGGCGACGCGAACGACGAGCGAACGACGCTGACGAAACATCACGAAGGCAGATCATGATGTGGAGAGTCGCCCTGATTTTCTTCCGCGGGCCCTCAACGCGCGTGCGCCACTCGCGGGCGCCGCACGCGCGGAAGGGTACAGGTACAGAAGGATATTGTCCTTCGGAAGGATACCTCTCGCTAGTAGTATCTGTACGCAATACCCTTGTTTCGAAAATTAACAGATAACTCAACTGCTTATTTGGAATATCTCATATTACTTTCGTATTATACCTCGTATGCCGAGAATGTCATTACACTGATTTTCGGAGGCGTCGTGAGACCCTAGCTAGCTCTCTCGGAGCTAGCTCTAGCTAGCTGGAGCTAGCTAGCCAGATATTCTAACATACTAGCTACAGGACCTGAGAGGTAGAAAATCTCGCTCTGCCCGGCTGATGTGTCCCTTTGCGACCCGCACACCTACGCAGCCATGTCAGACCATGATGATGTTGAGGAGTTCGAGACTGCCGATGCTGGTGCGTCTACGACCGTCCCCATGCAGGCCGGTAGCGTCCGCAAAGGAGGCTTCATGGTGATCAAGGGCCGTCCAACGAAGGTGCGACCAAGCAGAGATGCCGCTGTTTTTTTTTCCTGTTTTGCGCGCCGTTAAAAAACCTGGTACCGGAAGGCTCGATACGAGCGCCCGCCATGCGTCATCCTCCGTGCGAGTATTCCGCACGATGTACGCGTAACTGCGATAAACTTTATCCGCGTCGGAGCACATCGTTCGAGTGTTCGACATCAGCGAAGCAGCGCTCTCGGCTTCCGTAGGGTTTTAAGTTTTTGAGTGAAGGACCTCGCATTCTGACCCCCTTCCGAACTCTCAGGTCATCGAAGTCACCACGTCCAAGACTGGAAAGCACGGTCACGCCAAGTGCCATTTTACCGCCACCGATATCTTCACTGGCAAGAAGATGGAGGAGCTCGTCCCTTCTTCTCACAACCTCGAGGTGAGTCGCAACGTCCCCTGCGGAGGAGCAGCCCTCACGCTACGCGCCCTCGCTTCAAGGACCTTTGAACCTTGCAGCACAGCTCACGAAAACTTGATGCCTCTCGACGCAGGTCCCCATCGTCAGTCGCGAGGACTATACGCTCGTCGACCTGAACGACGAGGACTTTGTGAGTGCCCGTCCCCCGTTCCCTTTCTGAGCTACCACTTTTAGCCCTGCTTTTCTTGACAAGTGTAAGGATTGCAAAATTTGTAGAGCTAACGCCGAACGGTTCTTCTCTTAATAGCTCGGGCTCATGGACGATAGCGGCAATGTCCGCGAAGACCTCAAGCTTCCGAGTGGCCATGACGATGCCGATGAGCTCGCCAGACAGATCAAGTCGTCCTGGGATGAGGGCAAAGAGCTTGTGCTCACTGTCCTCAAGTCCATGAACCAGGAGCAGGTGAACGCGATGAAAGAAGGTGGGTATCGAATTTACTCTTGTCGAGTTGGTCACCATGCGTTTTCCCCCTCCCCGGAGCCTCGACTAACGCACAATCTTACACCATCTCATTTTGTGCAGCTCCGAAGTAGGACTAGACCGCCACGACATCTCTTCGTGAGACCTTACAGTGGTCGACATGGGGATAGAATTTTATCCCACGATTTTAAGTCCCACGCATTTTCAAATAAAAAACATGCTTCGTTACTCACTCGCTGCTCACGTAATACTTTCGAAAGTATCATATGAATATTGCTCACCCTACTTTCAACCCTTATCAAAACACGCAACACCTGTCCCAGTGGCCGAATACCTTTATCCGGCAAGTGGCCGTCCCGGCGGGGGCTTGGCTGTTGACCGGCGCTTGAAAGAAAACATGCTTTTCAAGTCGCGCACCCCCCTTTTAGTTATCCAAATCAACACACGCCATCCCTGTCCCCGTCCCTGTCTGTCCCTTCATCAGTGTCCGGAATACCTCCCCGAGACACGCGCTCCGTGAGTCCCGCACCGCCAGGGAGAATTCCCCCGCCCCTCTTTTCGAGAACGTACTTCGTCGTCGTCGTGTACCTTGCCGGGGACACCGTACCGTCCAGAATGTTCGCTTTTGACATAACTAACTCTAGCTAGCTCTAGCTAGACTACATACTTTCGAAAGTACTAGAGCTAGCTAGCTAGCTAGCTAGCTAGCTAGCTAGGAGCTAGCTAGCTCTAGCTAGCGAGACTAGCTAGACTAGACTAAACTAGTCTAGTCTAGCTCTAGCTAGAGCTAGTAGAGTCTAGCTAGTAGCTAAGCTAGCTAGCTAGTCTACGGGCGGAAAAAGTCGAAAAAGGGTAGTCTAAACTAAATAATCTCTTGGTAATCTGGTGCACTTTATTACAAACTGGCAATCTCGATCTCGGGAATTCTATGATACTTTCGAAAGTAGACTATGAAATAAAGTAGACTACGAAAGTAAAATAAAAAAGGACAGCGGTTTATGTTGCACACTTTTTTGCAAAAAGGTTCAGGATCGTCTGTCCAATCGGATAACGTTATTCTACCTTCTTTAGATAGACTCTGGATAGGCCATAAGATTCAACGCCTTAAGTGTGTCAGTCACGTGAGACACCACCTTGCACAGGACATACCTCGAGTTCTTGGACATGCGCACGATTATGGCGTCCGTGACTATGATGACCGTTTCCGTAAAGCCTAGCTTTGCCAATACACGCTCTCGGCTCAATGCTGGTGTGCGACGATCTCCTGTCCGCGCTGGCGCAGCGCCGATGTCAGGTGACAAATCCGTAAGCCGTCGGGACGCCTTCAAGATCGGGACTTCCGCTCTTCAGTTGCTGATGGCATCAAAAGCTTGGGCACTTATACCGGGCAATGACGATGAAGACGAAGAGTGCGTCCTTGCAATTGACTATGTCGTTTCTTGCACCAGATTAGAGCGTCGAACCTGACAGACCTGAACCGTCTGTTGTTTTGGCTTCCCTGAAACTCACGAACCTTATCGCTTCCTTTTCGTAGGCTCCTGGCCAAGGCAAAGGCTGGTCGCACCCAGCGAATCCAGGCCGAACGCGCTCTAGAGAAAAACTATGTCACCAAAAATGACCTGAAACTTGACGCGGACACATCGAAGGTGCAGGTTGCCGTGTTTAAGTTGAGCAAGGCTGGGGGTCTCATTGAGTCTGGTTACCTTGCCCTCGCAGCAGAGGCGCTCGGGCAGGGGAGCTGGGAGGCCGAGCTTCGTGATGCAGGCTCCAACCTAGGAAAGAATCCTAAAGCCTTTCTCGATGCTGTGTCTGCCTTGAAGACAGCCTGCGCTGGTGGTGATGCTGCCGAGGCGAAGAAGACCTTCATCACTGCAGCGCGGTCGCTCGAGACTTTTGCGAACGACACGAAAACTGCCGATAATCTGAAGTTCTTGTGATCTAGTGCATGATGCGTTTCACTGTGTGAGACTGAAGCGTTTATTTCCAATGAAACACCGTGTGCGATAGCCATAATAGTGACGAACGAAAAATGCGTGTTGCAACATGCCTTGTAGAGTTTGGATATGAACTGATCTATACCGTGTTAGATTGGGCGCCTAGTCTAGATAGGCTCCGCTCGACCCAGAGCCTACACTTTCCGTTGATTTTCTGCGCTGACCACTCGTCCCATGGGACTGATACGACTTGCCATCCCCTGGTACATAAAAGGGTATCTCTCACACCATTTCGTGACAGCGGCACGGAACCTGTTCCAGAATTGACGCAAAAATGGCTTGGGCCATCGCACTCCAGTGCGACGCCCCTACCTGTCAGGCTGACATCCGATGCCAACATCTTGTCAAAAGTCTTACCCTCAAGCCGATTTTCAATTTCAGTGTCACTTAAGTGATCTGATACCTCGTGCTGAAAGGCAGATATCATACCCTCGCCAGTTTGTGATTTCCAATCTTCTTTCGCGTTGGCCAGTAACCATATTGGTTTTGGGATGCCCTTCGCAAGGATAGGGGCCACGGCCTCCATCAAAAGATGACCTTGATAAATCATAAGCATTCCATCCTTATCCGAGGCAGTTGCAGCGTAAGACAAATTAGCGCATCGCTCCCATAGTTTGCGATATAAAGTCAGCTTGAACCCACCGATCACAGAAATACCCCTAAAGAATTTGTGTTACGACAGTCAGCGACAAGGGAATGTGGTGTATGTAAAAGTAAAGGAGCAAACCTACCAGATGCAGTGTGAAAGGTCTTGAAAGTTGAAGTGATTTACCAAACGAAGGCTGGCATCATCGTCAAGGGATGACAGGAGTGCGCAAAGCCCTGCCCTAGAGGCTGCATCACTTCGTCGAAACACCGCTATACTAAATATGGTGTTCGCCAAGTGTTGCGGTGAGAAAAATCCAATTCGTCGGGACACTTCTGTTTCAACCTATTGCCACAGACAATAAAAGAAATCAGCAACAGAATACAAGACAGAATCAGAACACGATGGATAGCGTACCGCGTGCATAAATTCATCTCCTGGATAATGCGTAAGTACAGCGTACGACCACATCGCATTCGATAGTTCCTGAGGTTTGAAGTGTTGACAGTTTTTAGCCAGCAAGTCAGCAAGCGAATCCAGTAAATCTTCGCCGGGATGGCTTCTTAGCGTGGCAAACGACCAAAGTTGATTTGTTACAGTTTGGGTAACAAAGGCTCCACCGATACTAGCAGCTGACGGGTCAAACTGATGTATCAACTTCGGCATAACCTGTGCCACGAGTTCCGCAAATTTCTTGGCACATGGGTGCCGCAGAGTTGTGAACGACCACAGACAGTTGGAGAGTGCCTGAGCTGAAGGGAACGTTTTCATATCGCTCACAGGATAACTTGGTAACCGTAGCCCCGCATGCGCCCTCTCACGGATATTTTTGTGCGCGCACGACAGGATGTATCCAGCGTGACTATAGTTGAGCACAGCGCAGGACCAAACTATGTTGGAAAGATTCATCGCGTCAAACGAATTTGCAAACTTCTTTGTTAGGCGTTCGAGTACCCCCATCCTGATGTCTTCATTGACTATAAGTTTGTATGCCTGTTGACCGCCAGTGCTGCGCGAAGAATCTTTTTGCACGACTTTTGCAAGCCGATGCCAGGCTGTGGCAATGTTGACATTGTTCATATTGGCACGTTCGCGCACGACGATATCTAGTATGCTTCCAGCTAGGGAGAGAAAACGGGGCGTGAGCGTGTCAGTAAAAAGAAATAAAGATTGCAGAGAAGGCAAACATCGAGTTGAGTCAGTGCCAAGACGAAAGCATCAAAGCGCTCAGAGAGATGCATAATCAATGCAATGGAGATTTCCCCTCTCCAAGAACAAAGAAGTATATCAAGGGCCGTACCATCTGTGCAGGCTGTGATCCGTTTATTAAGGGAGACATGTATTTGTCGCGTGTTCGAAATTCTAAGGTTGACGTCTCGCGCCCCTCGCGAATCATCGGTCAGACGTCGTCTCGATGTACATGCTTCTAGCACTCGGCCGTCCAGACGTCGCAGCATCAACGCGCCTTTCGAGTAGCGTATCCGGGCTTCTCGGAGAACTCCTGTGGGGTGAAGTGCGGGAGGTGTCCACCAACAACCGCCCGTGAAAACTGTGCGACACGCAAACATACACATGTCCAGGTGCCTAAGCTCTTGCATCGAGGTCACGGCGATGTGTCCACCGCGCCTTACAGCGATATCAAGGCTCCGCAACATCACGAACATGTAACTTTGTTGATGACACAAGTGCCTGCCTCGTCGGGTGTACGAGAGACACAGAGGCGTCCAGACGCGATGAAACTTGGAGGAGAGTTCCAGCACGTGCACTCATTCACAAATACAGAAAGCGCGGAGAGAGCTGCCAGCACGGCGCTCTCGCGCGACGCCTCGGCGTCGTGTGGCCAAGTTGTAAGTAATAATCGGAGGCTCACAATCTGTAGATATCTATAAATAACAATACGCAGAAGATAACGTCTGGCAGGATATGCGAGTCTGTGCCATATCGATCAAGCAAACAAAACGAGGCGAAGGCAGCCTTTGTTGGCACAGCCTCTCTGGCTTGTCGTCACATACAATATTGTCAATTCGAGTACTACAAATAAACACACACGAAAGTATATATAGTCTCATATGAGCGTAATGACACTAGACTAGTCTAGTCTACAATCTCGCTCGGATTCGTGGAATCGCAATGGAAAAAATAGACCAGGTTTTCTGATTCAAGGCGTTCTTGCTAGCTAGCTAGCTAGCTAGCTACTGTAGGAAACTGGAAAAAAATTGTGTTAGGGTAGACTACTACCTTCCTAATTAATAGACTATATCTAGAGCTAGCTAGCTAGCTAGTCTACCTTCGAAGAAGGTAGTCCATGCATGTATGTATTCGCCTCCGATATAGGCGTAACACGATTTGCGGTGAATCTCGTCAGTAGAACGGTAACCCCTTCGGACAACTCTCAACAGGGAATGGCACACCAGCTTACGAACCTAAAGTTTCCCTCTCAAGATACTGATTCAGCGCTTTTGTCATGAAGGGCCGAATAACTGAAACCTCCATCGCTGTCATATTGCTGAGCTTAACACCCTTCAGTGCACTGGCGTTGAGACCACGCAAACCTGATTGTATTTTGTTGTGTCGAATAGATCGAATTGCGTCCTGTGACAAAATGACTGTCCTTCAGCAATTTGAATTGAAACTTGTTCAGCTAAGAAATTGGCAGTAATGTCTGCTCACTCACAACCAGATCGTACGAGAGGTTCCAGTCTTGCAAATCCTCACGAGCATACTTGCATAAATCGGAAGCGAGCTCGATATAGTGAAAAGGCAGAGCCTGCTCAAGAACGTCGCGAGAGTTTCAGTTCTGAACTTAAAAATTTTGTTCCCACACATACATACTGTGCTCACCTGGAAGATGTCGTCACCACGTTCCGACTCAATGACCGAGCGCAAGGTTGTCACGTCCAGCCAGCTAGGAGGGATAATATTGCACTTGCCCTGTTTCTTTAGAATCATAGCAAGCCACAGAGGAATGCCAACTTGCATTTGGGGACGAAAAGGACCGTACTGGAGAAAAGAAAGAGCGGCGAAACTTGTTTGTGAGTCAAAGAGGTTCCCGTGAAAAACACACAGATACCGACGTTTTGAAATTTTAGGAAGAAGATTATCCGTTGAAGACACCCTGAAGGCTTACCGTTCCGCCAAGCAGATGGACCTGCAGCGCATAAGAAGGAGTCGGCAATGCATCAACAGCAATATTAGAGATCCAATCATGACATTTGCTTCGCTTCTCAAGGAGCAGCAATACAGGGAATGAGAAAACACATACCTGAGGGAGCGAAAAGTTTGGAACGATAATAACCTCCTCGTCTTCAGCGATGAAGTGAACCTCCTGTCGGGGTCGCGTGAGTGCGTCATTTCGATATGTGTCGCGCGACTAAATCAGCGTCGGAGTTTTGGCAGTCAGTGCATTCGGACTTGCCTGGTGAGTGAAGTCCTCGAGCTTGGGACCCATCCCGAGCAACTTCGAAAATTTGGCAGCTTGTGGTCTCGTCTTCTCCCTTCACTCGTGTTCTCGCTCCTCAGATTCGAAGGGCAAGTACTTGTGCTGTCTGCTGCAATGCGCCGACGCAACTTATTCTGGGAAGTTCGCAACTTATTCTGGGAAGTTTCGTGCGCTTAGCGTCGAAAGAGACAGGGACGGGGCTCAGACGGGGGTGGGGTGTCGCCAGTGACGGTTCGTGGTTTCACAACAAAAAGAAATCGCCCTACCAACAAGCAACAAATAAAAGAGTAGTCTATTTTTTAATACGAAAGTAGGTCTTTATATAGGTAGCACGTTTCTAGCTACTAGACTAGTATGGATCGAGCGACCGCTTATCCTGTACTTTCGTAGTACTTTCGTACGTAGTCTACAAATTCGTACTAATCGCGAATTTTGGAAATTAGTATAATACGTCAAGAGGCGGAATTCGCGATTTAGCATCGATTTAGTACTGATCTAGCTAGTATGGATTTAGTACGTCAGCCTCTCATAGACTAGCTAGTGATATGTGCGGATCTGAACGGCGAGTTTATTAGAAACACGCCTCTCAACGCAACCACACATTGACACTCTGATGACCACTATGGCTCATATGACTGTCGGGTCGATTCAAATTCCGAAGATTCTGTCTCGTGTGCGATGCAGACCAACTCGAATTCGCCGTACTGCCCTCCAAGAACGACGGTTTCGTGCTCAACGAAAGAATTCGAGACACCAAACGTCCGCTACAGAACGCGATGCACTGGTGGAGTTTGCGCTTCGCGACGACTATGATCCGTACGCGGTTTTTTTTTGTCTGAACGCGCTTTTCATTTCCGTTCTCCTTAACATTCTTAATTTTGGTCTCGAGCGCAACGGCGACGGGAACGTCAGCATCCCCAAAGGTGGGCTGTTCGTCATGTTGAGTCGCTCGAGGAAGGGGATATTCGATTACTTCATGTTACCAATGAAGCGGGTGTTCTTGAGGGATGAGCTGAAGATCGCGATCGAAGAACTCGAGGCTGCGAAGAGTCAAGCATACTTAAAAAGGGGAACGCCTGCTGCAGAAGAAGCGGCTCAAAAGTTCATGTCCGCCCGGAAGACCGCTTTGAGTTTGGGGTTGCCGGAAGACAGTCCTTTGTTAAGCGCCAAAAGTCCCTCAGAGCTAGATTGAGACGAGGGAACTGGAGGCCGTCAAACAGACGCTGATCTTGTGGACGTATATGACGGATGATTTCTGGACGTCTGGACGCGAGATCTAGAGAAAAGCAAGGACCCGCCCTCTTTGAAAGCCATCGTTGTCGAAAAGGGTGACTCGATCTCACCTGAGGGAAAATGTTTATTTTTAACCATCGTATGTCGTACAAGTACTTGTACGAGAATAGCGTTATTATCTGTCACATGCATGCATGTATCGTACATGTATGTAGGCTACATAATCAATCAAGCAAGTAGACACCTTCGTTCGTAATATTATTTAATCCGTCGTCCGTTCATGAATATGAGTCATCACACATATGTCATCACACATACAAAAGTATGTGACAGGAGACAGATATATGCAGCATATATATGAATGAATCTAGTCTACTTTCGAATTTGTTAGTTCTAATCTCGTACGTATTTGTGACCAACTTTTAGACCCATTTTCAGATGCGAGGCTCCGGAGGCAAAAAAGTGTTACTTTAAGGTCACGCACCATAGACACACATAGACGCACCATGACTGACAAACTTTGTTTTTTCACGGATGGTGCCCAAATTTTATTGCATTTTCATGTGTAACTTAACTTTTCGACAGCTTCACTTCTTCGACTGAGGTCAATGGCCCATTTCCACAAGCATAATCGATTCAAAGTTGATCGATTCATGGATTTTCTGTAGAGTACATATAATAATAATAGACTACTTTCGAAAGTACTTGTCAGATAGAATATCAGTTTCACCTACGAAAATATTCAAAATTCCGTATATAGTCTAGTAAACGTATGAATATTACTTTCCAAAGTACTTGTTATACTCACTTTTTCCTGCTCAAGAACACGCTCACGCTCTCTAAATCCCGAAAGTACTTTCGTAATATATTACTTTCATATTACGAAAGTATATGATACATAAGATAGACTAGTCTATATGATAAATAAATATCGAAATGAATAATAATATTATACTTTCGAAAGAATTAATAATCTCGAAAGTAAAACCAACTATCCTACTTGTAAAACCCTCGATACGGCGCCCCGGAGCTACAGTCGTTGAACTCGCGCGGCGGCCATGGTGACAGCGTCTCAGCCTGGCATCGAATCGCGTCCAAAATTCGGCCCTTCCCTGATCTCCCCGCGTCGAATCTTTTCGCGCCGGAGCTTGCGCGTCGCGGTTTGTTCCCACCAAGGTCTGGTTCGTAAGACTCGAGAGAGCATCAAACGTGGCGACACCACAGCGGAAGAGGTCACTCTAGCATATCTTGACTCCATCCAACGCTCAGACGGTGTTGTCGGTAGTTTCATATCAATAACCTCCGACCTGGCGCTCGAGCAGGCGAAAGCTGTCGACAAGCAGCTGGCGTCGGGTAACGATCCCGGATTGCTTGCCGGCGTGCCTATTGCAATCAAAGATAACATATGCATATCTACCGGGACCACTACCGCTGGTTCGAAGCTGCTCCAGGCGCACCAGTCGCCCTACGACGCGCAAATTGTTCATGCTCTAAAAGCATCAGGGGCAGTGATTGTCGGGAAGACCAACCTGGATGAATTTGGTATGGGGAGTACGACAGAAAGTTCAGCGTTCAAGGCAACACGTAATCCGTGGGACGAGTCTCGGGTCCCAGGTGGTTCTTCCGGAGGGTCGGCCGCTGCCGTCGCCATGCGACAGTGCGCCGCGGCCGTTGGGAGTGACACGGGAGGCTCAATTCGTCAACCGGCATCGTTCTGTGGAGTTGTCGGACTGAAGCCGACGTATGGACTCTTACCCCGTCACGGTTTAGTTGCATATGCATCATCGTTTGACTGCATTGGACCTCTGACATCCTCAGTCGAGGATGCTGCACTACTTTTGTCCGTGATGTGCGGCCTTCGTGCGAGCGAAGACGCGACTCTTCAAAATGTAAATCCCAAAGATTATCACAGTGACTTGCGGTGCATTGAAAATTTGCAGTCAAAGCCTTTTCTAGGCCGCCGCTTTGCCGTCGTGAAGGAAACAATGGGAGAGGGAGTTGATGAAGGTGTTGTTGAGTGTGTTCTTCAAGCAGCGAGGGAAATGGAGCAACTTGGAGCCACCATTGATATTGTTTCATGTCCTTCATTCGACCTAGGTTTACCTGCATATTATGTTTTGGCTCTTTCCGAAGCTAGCAGTAATCTGGCGCGGTACGACAACATTCGCTACGGTGCAGTTGAGAGGCGCAGAGAAGGCTTCGGACCTGAAGTCAAGAGACGGATCTTGATGGGTTCATTCGCACTCTCTGCGGGGTACAGTGATGCATATTACAAGCGTGCACAGGAGGTGCAGCGTATTGTTGAGGCTGAACTCGCTGCAAAACTGGCCATCTACGACGCACTTCTAACCCCTGCATCTCCCACTCCTGCATATCGCGCGAACGACAAAGTAAATGACCCTTTGGCTATGTTTTCAGGAGACAAGATGACAGTTAATGTCAACCTCGCAGGGCTGCCTGCCATCGTTGTTCGCAGTGGTCAAGTGGCTTCAGAGGAGGGAAAGACACTGCCTGTAGGTCTGCAGATTATTGGCCGACCGTTTGAAGAATCTGCTTTGCTCGATGTCGCACACACTTTGGAGATTTGCACATTTGACACGCTGAACCCTCTTGGAGCTTTCGCGAGCGAGGGCTGAGATAGAGCAAAAGCGCGAATACGAATGAACACTCGCGTCAGTCAGCGCAGGCGAAGAGAGTGACTTCGGGCGTCAATGTTGCGCCTCTTGGTCCCTCTCTTGATACAGGTAATAAATACGTACTTTCGAAAGTATCAAAACTCATACATCATATCTATCTATTATTCGGTTGGTAGATAGGTGGCATATACTTTCGTATATACATGCATGTATGCATGCATGCATGTATGCATATATAGATAGTCTATTTATCACTACTGAATGTCATATATAACAATAAATATATACTTTCGTACGAAATAAAGCTTCGTTCGTCCCCTGCCGCCTGGAAATTGAGGTCATCACAGATTGATTTATTTATCTCAAGGAGCAGCGTGCACGTTTCGTGGCAGTGATGGAAAATTTTGTGCGAACGTTTCATGCAATTGAGAGGAATCACAGCTTGGCGGATTACTTTGAATGTGTGTTTCAATTCGATCACCAAAATGAGAACCGTTGCATAGCAGTCAGAGAAGACTCGGACTTGGAGCACTAGAACTACTCAAAGTGCAGGTATGCATTGTTCCCCTTCACGGTGACATATGACTCAGAACTGATCCTGCTGGTCGATAAATCCGCCGGAAATCTGTTGTCCATATCCCGAAGCATTGTGTTGCGCACCAAGATTACCCTACGATCATCGAGAAGGATGGGAGTGGTGAGAGCGGTGGTCAGATTGATCTTCCCGCCGGCATATGCTGTGTGCTTCCAACAAAATAGCGAGGGTTTTTTCAATCCGTACCTGGGAAGCCAGTTTGCCCGCCGAGTCGTTCTTCTTTGCGCCGACGTCCCCTTGCTTCGCGTTTGTAGCCTTCTCTCCCTCCGTCTGCGCGATCGAGAAGAAAAATGAGCTAAATTCATAGAGTTCGAGCGTCCGCAACTCGTCGCACGCTAGCTTCACCGCGAAGGTATTACTCGGTGGGAAACACGCACCTCGCGATACTTGTGAAGATACACTTTCAGTGGCTCGACATATTCCTC
>MDSW01125139.1_pt1 | contig 13195 bp, 9 predicted proteins | sample 811171 | NCBI WGS metagenome assembly MDSW01 (sample SAMN05326641, study PRJNA326480) | marine metagenome | isolation source: seawater | place: Atlantic Ocean: North West | collected 2012 | reverse complement strand
TAAGTTTTTTAACCTATCTAATTTTCTAGCTAATTTCGCTGGAAAAATTCTATGCCCATACCCTATAATTTTCCATAAACTTTTGAATCCCAAGTATTTATAATAATACAATAACCATGTTTGAGAAGGATATCCATTAAAAAGCTCATCCCCTCCATCGCCACCTATAATTATCTTACTATCATTAGATACTTCTCTGCATAATAAGTATGTAGGTATTGCAGAAGAGTCCGCGAATGGTTGATCAAAATGAAGAAAAATCTTATTTATCAATTCAAGATCGATTTTTTCTTTTAGATTAATAAATTGATGATTTCCTGAAAATTTTGATGCATAGATAGAACTATTTTCTATTTCATTATATCCTTTTTCATCGCTATAAATGATTGTTTTTGCTTTGATATTATCAATGAATTTATTCGCATAATTGTAAACCAAAGAAGAATCAATACCACCACTTAATGCGAATGTGAGATTTACATCGGCTACAAGATTGCGCTTAATTGCATTAAGCAGCTTTGCTTCAACTTTTTCAATATTATTATAAAATGATGAATTATTTGAACTTTGAAATGAAAAATCAAAAAACTTCTTTTTATAGGATTCTCCATTTGAACACCATTCAATATAGCATCCAGGCTCTAAGGCATTAATATTTTTATAAACAGTTTTTGGTTCAGGAATATAACTCAAATTGAGAAATTGACGTAATGAAGTTGATTTTATTTCAAGATTTTTTGATAATATTTTTAATGCTTTTATCTCACTTGCAAACTTTAATGAATTTTTCTCTTTTATATAGTATAATGGTTTTATTCCAGAGGGGTCCCTTACAAGTATAATCTTATTAATAGTATATCTATAATCAAGTATTGCAAAAGAATAAATGCCTCTTAGCTTTTTAAAAAAATCAATGCCTCTTTCCAGATAACCTTCAAGAATCACCTCAGTATCAGAATTAGTAAAATACCTATCATAGTTCAGTTCATTTTTTAACTTTTTATAATTATATATTTCACCATTGAATACTATTACTGCTTTAGAATGCTTAGAGTGAAGAGGTTGATTAGCTGTTTGGGATAAATCGATAATACTAAGGCGATTATGGCCTAAATATATATTTTTACCATTAGTCCATCTACTTTGGTAATCAGGCCCTCTATGTGCTATAGATTGTAATGCTATTTCTGCTTTCGGGATTTCAATTGATCTGGAAAATTCTGCTATACCTATTAAACCGCACATAAAAATTAATTAATTAAATTTTTCAGATTCAAAACGCGTATATAATCATCAATGATATTTTCCCATGAAAATTGCATTGCATGATTTACAGCATTTTTTGATAAAGTATTATATTTATTTAGAATTTTTTCAATACTATCTAAGACATCTGAAGTATTTTCAGGGTCTACTAGATACCCAGTTTTACCATTAATTATTGCATCTGATATTCCACTATTCATTGAACCAATTGCTGGAAGCCCTAAAAGATTAGCTTCTAAAATTGCAATACCAAAACCTTCAAAGTCTCCATCAAATGTGTTATTACTTAACATGATGAAAATATCAGATTTATTCATTAATGTGAATGCCTCATAATCTGATACTTCGCCATGAATAGTATAATTTTTATTTATTTTAATATCATTTAATTCCTCTATCAATGCATTGGCATTATCTGCTATGCCTATCATATGATAATGCACATCAGAATATTTTTCAATTATTTCTGGTAGGTGCTTAATAACATTTTTTTGTCCTTTTCTTTCAGAAATTCTTCCTAAAGTAACAAGTGAAATTTTTCCATTATTAAATTCATTTTTTATAGGTTTTTCTTTTATTACACAATTCAAAACTCGATTAATATCTACACCATTATTAATAACGAAAAGCTTTTTGTGGTTAATGCCCTCTATATGACTAGCAGTAAAATTTGACACAGCAATTATTTTGTCAAATTGCTTTATCATATTTCTAATAATAAATTTCAAAATATTGTTCGCCGGATTTACATCTAAACCATGAGCAATAAGAAAAAATTGCCTTCCTTTAAATTGACGTTTAAAAAGGCCACCAAATAGTAATGGTTTTCTACCAGAACATATCACAGCACAATTAGGATATCGCTTAATTTGTTTGTAAACCTGTAATGCGAAATTAATATTTGACATAATATGGTTTGTATCAAATAGAATACGCTTGATTCCAAAATTAAATTTTTTATCTATTCTATTTTCTTCTTTTCTCCTGGCACAGCTTCCAGGAGCTATTACATCTACTGGGTATTGTCTTTTTGATAAATGATTTGCAAGATTAAATGCATGATTACCTATACCACCAGGCCCTGGAATAAATTCAGATGTTATTATTAAAATCTTATTCAATTATATCAATATTTGGGCCTTTTGAAATCATTTTAGATGCAAGTCTCCATGAGATTAACACTTGAAAAATGATTAATGGTAAAAAGAAAAAGAAAAATAGTAGACTAATTATTTTACCAAGTTTTTTATCCTTTAAATAGTAAGGACTATTAGAATATGGTAATGCTTGGATAATATATAAAACTGCTAAGCTATTACCCCAATAGTTTCTAAAAAAGTATAAAACACTTGGTATCGGTCTAGGTTTATAAAATTTTGATGGTCTCATTGCATCCCAGCCTGCCATGGTTCTCAATCCACCAGAATCAGCTTTAATGTGGAAACGACTTGCTTTTGGATTATTAATAATTCTAAATCCATTAGTATAAGCTCTTGCACCAAATTCACCATCACCCATTCTCATTTTTTCAAATTGCCTATCAAATAATCCACATTTAATAAAAACCTCTTTTTTAATCATACAATTACCAGTGTCTAATTGATCACCCCATCTAAAATAATTATAATGTTTAGGAACGCGACCTCCAGACTTTGAAATCGATACACCTGCTGATATGTCAGCTTCAAAATAATCTAAACATTTTATATGTTGTTTGATCCAATCCATCTTGACCCTAGAATCATCATCAAAAAATAAAATCATATCTCCACTAGCTTTTTTTATTCCTAAATTTCTTGCCATCCATAATGATTCTTCAGTTTGTTGTATAACTCGAATATTTAAATCTAAATTTTCATAAAATTTAGATTTAAATGGTTTACTTTGATCAATAACTAAAATTTCAAAATTCTTATAATCTTGGTTCTCCAAATCAATTAATGCTTCTTTTAAATAATTATATCTATTTAGAGTCGGGATAATCACTGTAATCAACGTATTATTATTTAGCAATTGAGAATCATAATTTTCATAATCTCTATAAATAAAATTCGGTTTATTTAAATCTATCTTTTCTATCATTCGAGTTTTAATCAATGAACGTATATCCTCAATGGTGATTTTTAATGTAATGGTTCTTATTAATAGAATATAATAAAGCCAAATTGGTTTAAACATCCTCCTAATAAATACATATTGATCATAAACAGTTGGATTTATATTTTTGTTTGTTATCGCTAACATTTTATTATTGTTACTTATATAACCTTTATTCCAAAGTTGATATGCAATATCAAAAAGTAATGACTCATTTGACATATATACATTGGAGAATTCAATTAAAGATTTATCTAAATATTTAATTTTTCTAAAATCAATCCAATAATTATTATGACCAGATAAACCATAATACCACGTTGGCTTTAAAATATTTAGAAATGAAAAATAAAAGTTATTAATAGCTGGTTAGATATTATTTGTTTTAAAAAATATAGATTTTTCAATATCTGATTGAACTTTTTCAATAGAGTGCTTGAATGCAAACAGTTTCCCCCAAATTTCCACTGCAGCAAACTTCGCAATATGATAGTTATTGAAGTTCTCAGTAAAAAAGTTTTCCTGTTCTTTAGTATGTAGATTGAATAATTCTGATATAAATCCTCCTCTAAATAATTCAGGTTTAACCTTTATATCAGCTAAACCATGAGCAGGGAAGCCTTTTTTCTTTTTAAAAATAAGCTTTTTGGGTAGTTTTTTTAGACCTGAGTACCTTATAATCTTTTTATCTATCATAAATGGATGTTTATAATTATAAAACCTACCAGTAATACCAATTTTATTTTTAATTGGAAGATTAATTGCAAATTCAATCATATCTGTAGTAAGGTATGGGAATCTTGACTCTATTGAATTCATCATACCCATCCTATCATTACGCCAAAGTAATGAGACCAAACCTTCATTTAACATTTGAATACTAAGATAATGATTCTTCCTTTGCTTTAATGGTAAAAATGACAATTTTTCCATTCCCTCATTTCTTATTAAGTCTCTAGTGAAATTTTGTGAGGCTTTCTCCATTATGTTTTCTAAACCTGAACTCGCACCACCTTTCATATAATTCTGTAAAGTGGGTGTAAAACCATATAACATATTTAAAATATTATAAGGTGCTTTAATTATGGAATCATATGCTTGTGTTAAAAGTTTTGGATAACCCATAAACATTTCATCTGCTCCTTCACCTGTTAAAACCGCTTTAACACCTTCAGTATATGCAAGACCAGATACATTTGAAAAAGGGATAGCATTATTATGGACTAATAAAGGAGATTCATAATGCCATGTTACTTTTGAAAGGTCCCTGATGAAATATTCTGGTTTAAATGAGTATTGGTATAATGGTTTATTCAATGATTCTGAAAGTAATTTTGCATCCTCAAACTCTGAGTATCTTCCTAAAATATTTGCTGTAAATAGTTTGAAGTTATTATCTGCAAAATCACTAGCATGGGATGCAATCAAACTAGAATCAATTCCTCCACTGACAAATGCACCCATAGGGACGTCTGAAATAAGCATCATCTTAACAGAATTTTCAAAAATGTTATGAAATTCATTTAAGTTATCATTAAAACTAGATTTATGTCGTAAAATATATTTTTTTTCGTTAATTAGATCTGAAATTTGAAAATACTTTTTCAATCTGAGGCCTTCAGCATTAACAGTAAGCATTGATCCAGGCGGCAAATGGTATAGATTCTTAAAAAGAGTTTCATATCTAGATTTTTCAGCAATACCAAGGACTGAGAATAGAGTTCGAAAAAGATCTAACTCTAATGAAATTTCACTCACTAATGCTTTTAGCTCAGATGCAAAATATATAGTGTTATTTTTGAAAATATAGAATAATGGTTTTATGCCAAGTTTATCTCTTGCTAAAATAATTTCTTCTTTTTCTGAATCATAAAAAGCAAAAGCAAACATACCCTCGATTTTTCTTAAGGTTAAATCTATCCCATAATATAAAATTGCTTTGAATAATACTTCAGTGTCAGAATTAGAAGAAAAAGAGATATCTTTTTTTATCATATCATTTCTAATCTCCTTAAAGTTATAAATCTCACCATTATAGACTAGCCATCTTTTTCCGTCGCTAAATGGTTGATTCCCTTTATCAGATAAATCTAGAATTGCTAAACGATTATGACTCAAACCAATATGCCCATTATGATAGATACCATTATTATCTGGGCCTCGATGGTTTAATAATTCTGAAAATTTTGTTAGTATTTTATTATCTAATTCTTGTCTATCTATATTGAAAAACCCTGATATACCGCACATATTATTCTAATATAACTATTTAAATGACTAGGTTATTTAAAATCCATGAAGGTTGTAATTTTTTTAACCAAAGTTCCCGGTTTTGAATTTGCATCTCTATAAAATATTCTTTAGTCAACTCTTTATGGAATTTTATTAATATTTCAGGGATATTATATCTATCTACCCACTTAACTACTAATAAATGTTTTGACCAGGTAATATTCTTATCAAATGGTAAAAGACAATCAGTATCAATAAAAATTGGTACTCTACCCATCATTAATGTTTCATACAAACGTATTGAGAAATTGCCAGTTCCTCGTAAACAAACAATATAATCTGAATCTATAATATTATTATAGTATTCTAAGGTTGATAGCTTTCTTTCATAATCTGTATTGGCACCAGCTCTATATTTTTCCCTAAAAATATAATTGCAATTTAATTGATTTGAATTCTCAATGCTTTTTAGGATTTTATATCTGTAATTCGCTGATTGGAAATATATCTCATAATCATTACGTGATGGATCCAATAAAAATCTTCTTATATTTTCAAGTAAAAACTTAAAAGTTTGAAAGAAATATACTGTTTTACTTGGTGTTGCATGGCCACAGAAACCAACTGTCGGCTTTGCATTCCACTCCCTAATACTTATGTCTGTTGTATTATTAATTTTTTTATTAAAATCAGATAATGCTGCAGGAAAACCCTTATTATTTCTCCCTAGTTTTGATTTAAAACCACCCATCCTGAAATAGGTTATTTTTTCAAAATATGGATAATCTTCACAATAATCACCGGATATAAATCCGAATCCTCTAATATCACATTTAATGCAAATATCATTGTATTCTTTAAGTAAGTAGGAAATATGATTTTTAAAATAGTAATTTATAAAAAAAGGAACCAATAGAACATCTGCACACGTTGCATTTGAGACAAGTTGGCATTCTATTTGATTTAAATTCCAATTTTTAAACTTTTCTCCAAATTGTGTCCATCCTTTATCACTATAAAAAGGCCTTACTAATAAAAATAAATTATTTTTATTTGAGGGTTTAATATCATCAGGAATAAAGATTTTCAAAACTACGATTGTCTTTTCATGTAATATTCATTTGATTAATGCATTACGATATTGCTTGATTAATTTATGTGCAATAAAGGCTTGTGAATGATTTCTTTCTACAAATGATCGTCCTAACTTCCCAATACTATGTAATTCTTTGGGCCTTGATATGTAATATCTGATTCTATCAACAAAATTATTTTTATTAACATTAATTATGGGCAATGAATCATCAAGGTATTTTCTGTAGTTATCATTTATAAAACAAAATACGGGTTTAGATAGATTCATCAATTCTATAGAAACCTTTCCATACCATCCAGAAAAAAGTTGATCTATTCCAAAATGTGCATTATTAAATAATTTTATTACTTCATTAGGGGGAGTATTTTCCACAATATTAAAATCAATATTAAATCCTTCATCCTTTAATCTTTCAATCCCATTCAATATTATTTTTGTTCCTTTCACATTTCTATCTGTTGGTGCATGAACAATTTTTATAGGTTCATTATCATTTATAATGCGACTATTAATAATTTGATTATTATTCATTTTTATAATTTGAGGAATTAGTATGGATGAATCAATTAAATCAATCATATTAGGAGTAGATACAAATATATCATTACAATTATTCTTAACTATTTTTAATTTTTTTTTTGATAATCTATGGATTGATTTTGAATCGAAGGATACTGGCCCTTGTCGATTATTTATTTTAAACCTTTCATAATAATTCTTATCGATAATATCGCTTCCACGGTAATGCATAAATAACTTTTTACCAAATTTCCTAAAAATTGGCATATCCATATGTGGTAGTGAACGTATTCCATACAACGATGATCCAAAATGATAATGGAAAATATCATAGTTATAAAAAGAAAATAGAGTAAAGATAATTTCTTTTAAATGCCTTTTTATTTTATTTTTCTCAAGGTGTAAATCCAAGTTTATATCATTTTTATATCCATACCATTCTGCGTTATAGGTTGCTGCTGTAGCATGATATCCAAGGTCTCTAAGACCTTCAGCCATCAATTGCATTTGATTCCCAATTTCATGAGAACAAAACAATATTTTTTTACTTTTTAGTACATCATTCATACTGATTTTCTATTACATCTTCATATAATATTTTCATTTCACACCCATGTTTAATCATGTTATGTCTTTTCTGAACATGATATTTTGCATTTTTAGCTAATTCTCTTTTCAACTTAATAGGACGTTCAATAAAGTTAATCATCGCATTAATCATTGAATTGATATCCCAACTGGAAAATAAAATTCCATTCATATCATTAATAATTATCTCATCCATCCCACCACAATCGCTGCTAATTACAGGTAACCCAATATACATTGCCTCTAAAACGGAATTCGAGACGCCCTCCTCTACACTAGAAAGTAAGAAACAATCTGCCTCTCTCATATGTTCATAAACTTGATTTTGCGAGTTAACTGTTAACAGACTTACTGATGTATCTAGAGATAGTTGATTAATCTGATAGAGGATTTCTTCGGAGGGTTCATCACTTGATAGAATATAATATTCAATATTATATCCATTATCAATTAAGTTTTTAATTGCTGAAAGTGAAAGTGAGTAGCCTTTTTTCCAATGATGACGTCCTACTGAAATAAAACGAATTTTATTGCTATCATCTAAATTGGCTTTTATATATGGTTTAATTTTTTTATCATCTATTGAGGAATAAACTACTTTTATTTTATCCCCACCTGCACCATACTTCATTGCTTCTTTAGCAATTGTTTTGGAGACTGCATGAAAACCATCTAGCAAAGGGAAAAGAGTCCTATATTCGTTAGCAACTTTTTTACTTGCTAGAGGAGTATAATTTATATGGGCACCTCTTAGGCTTAATACTATCTTAACATTGAAAAATTCTTTTAAAAAAAATAAACTTGATAATGACTTAGCCCATTGAATATGAATAATATCTGGCAGGTTGATTATTATTGGCAAAAATTTAGTTCCCCACTCAATAAATGAATATCCTTCATTTCTTGGATTATGATAAAAATATATAAAAATTTTGTAGAGAATCGTGGGGTTTTTAATCAGTAGTCTAACTAAGTTTATTAGAACAAATTTAAACCTTAGAAACTTGCCATTTGGATATGAAAAAATTTTAATATTTTCATTATAATTAAGATACTCAGAATTTTTTGAACCAAATAAATACACTTTAATTCCCATATCTGATATCACCTTTATCGTATTTTCAATAAAAAGAGATGATGGCATGTATCCTGTATATACAGCTACTTTAATTTCCTTTTCCTTCTGACTCATTTTATAATTTATACTTTCTGAAATTTCTTTGACCAGACTGCTAGCGTGAGCAGCATGCTAACACAATGACTGTATTTGACCTTATCTATATTTTTAAATCTTGTGTAATAATCATTTATTATAGATGTAGGAATAATGGTGTTTAATTCAGGAGTTTCAAACAACCAGCTTTCAATGTTATTTAAATTACTCTTTCCCAAGAATTGTAATTCCCAGTTACGTTGAATAATTTTTCTTTTTGCTATTAAGTTTCTTATAAAATATTTATAAATCCTCTTCGGAAGATATATTGAATTAAAGTATTTGTATTTATAAAGATTAAGGTCATACTCCTGCCAATTTATTTTAGCTAACTCTGGTGCTTGATTCTTTAAAAATTCAATTTGCAATCTTCTATTATTTAGATATTTACTTGGTGTGCTACATATAAATTCGCATATTGATTTTTCATAGTATGGTATGAAAATATCAGAATTGCTTTTGAATATATTTAAGTTTGGATTTGCCCATCTTCTAGCCCAGTTAAGTGATTTAAAAGCACGTACTCTAGTTTGAGGATGATCTATATTTATTTTAATTAGTGAATTATTTATAGAAGAATATAAAGATTCCATGAAAGTTCCCCTTAATCCCCATTCTTCCCATAAGTCTGTGGCCAATTCAATACCCCCTGGCTTTGTAACCATATTGATAACAAACTGGGATTGTTCTTCCAATGATGCATTTTCACTTATTTGAGGTAAAGTAAAAAGTACGTCCCCCCAATGACCAAGTATTAGAAGATCACCATCAAATCTGTTTATTTTATCAATAATAGCCATTTGACGTGGATGTGTAAACTCAGAATAACATCTATTTATATTAGATATCTGATCAATTTTGTCCCATAGGTAACCTTTTTCAATTTTAAAGCGATGAAATTCCCAATCATATGTTTTTGCAATTTCTTCCGCATATTTAGTTTCTTCAACTCCATTTAAATATTCATAAGATATAACAATAACATTATTATGATCTTTTAATGCAGCTGCTATTGTCCGTGAATCTAATCCGCCAGATATTGGAAGAATTATTTTCTTTCCTTTTGATTTTTTATTTATGATATCGTTAAAAAGAATTGAATACTGATCTAAAGCATCATTGAAAGTGATATTTTTTGGTGAATAGTGCCATTTTATATCTGGTCCAAATTCTAAAAAAGGTACACTATCATTCTTATAAAAACTTTTCTTTTCTAAAAAGAAACCTATTGCAAACCATTCTGCAATAGAACAGAAATCTAAATTTTTAATAGTATTCAAATTTTGTAATATTTGTGGCCGTTACTTAAAATATAATTTTAAATAATATATTTTCTTTTCTAATTATTATTAACTTTATTATAGAATCTAGATTTAATAGAACTATAGATTCTAATTCGCATATAAGAGAATAAGATGTATGGCTTTATCAAATCTCTTCTAATTGCAAACGAATCATTTTTTAAATGAAAAGAAAAATATTTATTATTTGATAATATTAAATTTGCCACTTCTTTATCTTCCTTTGATAAATGTCTAGTTTCATATTGAATTATGAGTGGAGAAAATTTTTTAAAATTAAACATTTTAATTACAAAAAGATCAAATCCTTCAGTGTCTATTTGTAGAATATCAACAGAAGCCATTTGAAAAGATTCTATTGCATCCATTAAATCCATGGCTGGAACAATTTCCTCAATTATGTTATCCGCATAAATAGTTTTATCAAACCGATTATTATTAATAGATGCCCATCCAGTATGTGAATAATCTATTGGATTTTTTGCCTTAAATAATTTTAATCTATTTTTTGATGGATGTACTGCAGCATTTAAAAAAAATAGATTATCTATATTTTTGTAATTGTATTTACATTTTTCTAACATTTCTATTTGTGGCTCTATCATTAGACCTTGCCACTTATTCTTTAAGATAAATTTTCTTAAGGGATCATGCATAATTCCATCATGTGCACCAACCTGTACAAAAGTCCTTATCTTATTCAAATGATCAAGAGTTTTTACAGTATGATAAAAATCAAAAACGTTTATGAATTTTCTGTATGAATGATTACTTACCAAAATTAAAAATATGTTTAGAAAATCGAATTTTTATATCTTGATATTTAAAGAATATATAATTGGCCCACTTATAAGGTAATAATATATACAATAGATACTGATAAAGGCTGTATGTTAGTAATCCTTTATTTATCAAATATCTTAAATTTTTCATATAATGTATTTTAGATTCATTCTTAACAAGTTTGAATAAAATATCAAATGCCATCCTTGAGCATTCGCCATATGCCATTTGATATACATTATCTTGATTATTTTTTTTTAAATATTTTAATGCAAAATTTTCATAAAATTGGAAATATCTTTCAGTATTTGATATTTTTTTGTTTGCAATTGAAATAGCAGAATTACCATGTCTGTGGTATATGCTTACGAGTTCATTACAGAAGTACACTTTATTGTTTAATCCTATCTTTATAGAGAACGCTACATCCTCTCCGAATTTTAATTGTTCAGGAAAATTTATTCCAGGATTTAAGGATTTTTTCTTAATTAAACTTGAACTTATGTGTGGATGATGTTGAAATTGTCTTAGCCACAGCATTCCAGAAAAAGGAGGGTCATTGATACCAATTTTTAGCTCTCCTAAATCTATTAATTTTTTAATTCCATTTTGATAATATTTGTAAGTATGGCCTATAGCCATCCCAATATCTGGATATTTTTTAAATGCAGTAAGTAATATATTGAATTTATTTGGTAATATTTCATCATCAACATCTAAAAATGAAACATATTCACCTCTGCATAATTTTAAACCAAGATTCCTTGATGCTGAAGGGCCTTTTTTTTCACAAATAATAATTTTTCTATTAGGTATATTATTACAGTACTCTTTTATTATATTATTTGAATTATCTGAAGAATTATTATCAATAAATACTAATTCAAGATTATCATAATTCTGGTTTTCAATATTTTTAAAACAATTTCCTAAATACTGCTCACCATTTAAAACTGGAATTATTATTGAGATTAATGGTTTAGACAATTTTTATATATTTTTTCATGGTGAAGGACTTCTTTTTCTATAAAATAATTTGATTTAACTCTATTTAATAAACTCTTAATTATAGTTTCATTTTTTTTTAGTAAAAGAGATTCTAATTTTTTTACTATATCAGACACGCTCCCTGGATTAAACATAAGTTCAGGGAATGGCTCTAAAATATCTCTTGAACCAGGTACATTGCTTGCAATTACTGGTACACCTGAAGACATTGCTTCAAGCAACGCAACTGGAGATCCCTCGCCTTGGTCCAAAGTAGGTAAAACAAAAATATCAGCAATTGAGTAATAACCTGTTATATCATTTATCTTTCCCGTGAGATATATTTTATTAGAGAATTTGGATTTTGTAACTTGGTCCTTTATAGTGCTACCATATTCATTATCATAATCACCTACAATTATTAAACTTACATTGAGATTATCCTTACAAATATGTTCGAAGGCATTAATTAGTAAATTAATTCCCTTTATCGGGACTAAGTTGGCAACTGATAAAATTATCTTTTCTTCTTTATTTATTCTATTATCTTTTAAGATTTTTATGTTCTTTTTTCTTTTACTATATAACTTAGTATCGACACCTCTTGGAACTATAGTTGCATTTTTATAATTATTGAAAAATAATTTTAGCATATCTTTATTCTGAAAAATAATATGCGACGCAAAATATGACCTTAGCCTCCAACCATTCTTTGATGGCCCACCCCAATTCATATTCTTCTTTGTATATATCCATGGGATACCTATTAATTTTGCTGCTAATGCTTCAGAGTAATCAGGGCCATAGTGGAATGAATGAATTAAATCTATTTTCAAGCTTTTAAGAAAGCTTGCTAATCTTATACATTTCAAAAGCCCATTAATCCTTGGTTTCATTTCAATATTTGTTTTGTAAAGATGAATAGGTATATCCTCGTTGCAAATTTCTTTGAAAAACTTACCTTTACCATGAGCACAGCAAATATGGGGTTGGAAATATTTTCTATTTAATCGTTTCGCTATATTTAATAGAGCCTTCCCACTTCCAGATGTATCAAAATTCGGAATTGTATATAGAATTTTAAATGGTCTACTTATACTATCGCCAATCATT
>MDSW01143839.1_pt1 | contig 13196 bp, 11 predicted proteins | sample 811171 | NCBI WGS metagenome assembly MDSW01 (sample SAMN05326641, study PRJNA326480) | marine metagenome | isolation source: seawater | place: Atlantic Ocean: North West | collected 2012 | reverse complement strand
CTTGTGGTGGTTTAAGTAGAGTATTAGATATTGTTGCAAGAACAGTTTATATGCAACAAATTGAAATCCAAGATGGCTGGGGAATGTATTCTACATTTATAGCACCTGAAGACCCTTCATTAGACTCTGTATTAGAAGGCGTTGTAGACAACCTTACTATTGTGAAAGATGAAATGGGAGGTGTTTATTGGCCATTACTTGGTATTAATAACATAGGTTCATTAACTGATGGAGAAGGATATTCTATTAAAGCAACAGGGGTAAGTATGTTAGAAATTTCAGGTGATTTAGTTCCATCTGATTTATCAATGTACATGCCTTCAGGTTGGAGCTTTATAGGTTATTTACATCAAGAGCCCGCAGATGCGGCTGGTATGATGTCATCTTTAGTAGATGCAAATAATTTCATTATAATGAAAGATGGCTCAGGTAATGTTTATTGGCCATTAATTGGTGTTAATAATATTGGCGATGGTTCAGGTATGATGAATCCTGGTCAGGGTTTTGCTGTAAAAGTAGGATCTGAGGACACATTCTCATATCCTGAAATGACAGATGCTCAAAGAATAGGCACGCCATCACCAACATATCCATTATATAATTATTCAAAAGCACTTAATACAGGCGATAATATGATTATAGGGATTCCTTTAAATGCATGGGATAATATACCAGCAATAGGCGATGAAATTGCAGCATATAATGCTAAAGGAAATTTAGTTGGTAGCATCACATTTAATGGTGAGGCAACAGCGTTAACTGTTTGGGGAGATGATCCAACAACAGACTTGATAGAAGGGTTGGTAGTTGGAGAAAACATAAATCTAGAAATATGGAGAAAATCTGATAATACTATAGAAAATATTACTATTGATAATTGGGAAGAAGGAAGTGATATTTATGTTTCTAATGGTATTTCGATTGCTGGAAATGCTAGATTTAACACATCATTAGATATGGGATATGAATTATATTCTAATTTCCCGAATCCGTTTGATATTCAAACAACAATCAGCTTCTTTGTTCCTGAAAATGGGAATATAAAGATAGCAGTATATGATTTAGTAGGAAATATGGTAAAAGAATTAACGAATACTAATTTTGAACCAGGAATGTATAACTTACTATTTGATGCTGAAAACCTTTCACAAGGAACTTATTTTGTAAGAATGGAAGCGGGGAAAACTATGTTAACAAAGAAAATGGACATAGTAAAATAAATACCCTATGTATGTTTATAAAAAATCCCCTCTAATTTTTGGAGGGGATTTTTTTATACTTAAATTAATTTTCTATTATACTAATAAAGTAATAATTAATTAAAATATTAACTATATGAAAAAGCTGACAAAAATTTTATTTTTTACACTTTGTATTAATTTCTTAGCAGCACAATCACCTTGTGATGGCAGATATGCAGAAGAAATATTTGATGACGTACAAGTAACAACGGTAACATATTCAGATGTGCACAATCTACAAATGGATATATATGAACCTATTGGAGACACAGAAACAAATAGACCATTGATTATTTTTGGTCATGGAGGAACATTTATTACAGGAACTAAAAATAATGCAACAGCTGTTGATTTTTGTGAAGCTTTTGCAAAAAGAGGATATGTTACAGCTTCTATAAATTATAGATTAGCAGCAGATATAGTTGGGTTTTTACAATCATTTATTTTTTACACAGATACACAAATGGCATATGATGTTGTTTTAAATGCTGTTATGGATGGGAAAGCAGCAATTAGATATTTTAGAAAAGATTTTTCTGAAAATGGGAATACCTATGGTATTGACCCGGATCAAATTTGGGCTGGTGGTAATTCAGCAGGAGGGGTTCTTTTTTTACACGCAGGTCATGTTGAGAGTGTAGAGGAGTTTATAAATCCATTAGATTCTAATAGGGCCACTATAGCTCAGGAAATTTTCGATCAATTAGGTGGTGTAGAAGGAAATAGTGGAAATGAGGGTTACTCTTCTTCTTTATCTGGAATTATTAGTTTGGCAGGAGCTCTACATAGATCGGAATATGTAGATGAAAATGATATTCCATCAGTTTTTTGTCACGGTGATGCCGATGGAGTTGTACCTTATGATTGTAATGGATTTCAAAATAACCCTAGTTATGATCAATTGTGTGGAGGTGGCGCATTATATCCACAATTTCAAACAATGGGACTAGACACAGAACTATTAACTTTTGCAAATGATGATCACTGTCCTTGGTCTGTAAGTGCTAGCAAGATGGATCAAGTAATTTCTTTTGTCTCTGATTTTGTTTATGAAAGAATAGACTGTGAAGGGTCTACATTTTTATTTGAAGAAAAAGAAGAAGAAAAAAATTTAATTTATAAAACAAATTTACTTGGGAAAAGAATAAATAACAATGCAACTGGTTTTGTTTTTTCAGTTTTTGAAAATGGAAAAATAGAGAAAAAATACATCTTAAAATAAAGTATAAAAAATTAATAAGTAATAGTTTTATAAGGATACCTTATAGCTTGCGCTTCACAAACTTTTTTGTGTAATAAGTCTTTAAACTCTTCTAGTGTTTTTTTTCTAATAGCAGAAATAAAAACGCTATTGTTATTTGTTTTTTTCATCCAGGTTTTTTTCCAATATTCTAAATCAAAATTTTTAAATTCCCAATCAGTTAAGTCATCCGAATCTTTTTTTGTGAAAGAAAACAAGTCAATTTTATTAAATACAGTTATTTGAGGCGTGTCCAAAACATTTAAATCTTTTAATGTTTGATTCACAGAATTCATGTGTTCTTCAAAATTAGGACTAGAAATATCTACTACATGGATTAGAATATCAGATTCTCGAACCTCGTCGAGTGTAGATTTGAAAGATTCTATTAATTGTGTAGGTAATTTTCTAATAAAACCAACTGTGTCAGATAATAAAAAAGGAGTGTTTTTTAATACAACTTTTTTCATTTTTGTATCTAGTGTGGCAAATAATTTATTTTCTGCGAGAACATTCGATTTACTAATAACATTCATTAAAGTTGATTTTCCAACATTTGTATACCCAACCAAAGAAACCCTAATCATACTCTTTCTTTTCTTCCTTTGAGTCTCCATTTGAATGTCAATTTTTCTCAACTGCTCTTTTAAAAGGCTAATTTTTTTTCTAATAACCCTTCTGTCTGTTTCAATTTCTTTTTCACCAGGGCCCTTCATTCCAATACCCCCTTTTTGTTTTGATAAGTGAGTCCACAAATTAGTTAATCTTGGTAAAAGGTATTGATATTGCGCTAGTTCAACCTGTTTTCTTGAATATGCTGTTGATGCGCGAAATGCAAAGATATCTAGAATTAAATTTGTTCGATCAAGAATTTTACATTTTAAAATTCTTTCAATGTTTCTTAATTGAGTTGGAGATAATTCATCATCAAAAATAACCACATCAATCTTTTGTGATTCTATAAATATTTGGAGTTCATTAATTTTACCCTTTCCAATAAAAGTTTTACTATTTTTTTTTAGCATTTTTTGTAAAACTTTTTTTTCTGCTTTTGCGCCAGCAGTAAGTGCTAAAAATTCTAATTCATTAATAGACTCTATGGCAACTTTTTCTACTTGTTGCTGTGTTATAATTCCAATTAAAACTGCTTTTTCCAAAAAATATTTATCTATCTCGCTTTGCTTTAATAAAACTTTTAATAAAAGTAATCATCGCATAAAAAGAAGACAATAGTATTAAAGATTGTCTTAGAATTTTCAAAACATCGCCATCATTTAAACCAGTTATTAATGGCATAATAGATCCAAAAGAAAGTAATGTTAGTAGTACAGCGAGATGAGCAATGTGTTTATTTTCATTTTTAACACCATCATTTATAGCAAGTAATAAAACTCCTATAACGGCAGGTATAAAAACAGTAGGACTACTGCCCATTGAGGTGAAAATACCCCAAATTCCACAAAAAATTAGAATTAGACTGTTGAGTAAACTAGCTTGATATGGTCTCATAAGAAATATGTTTTATATTTAAAGGATAAAATTAATCATTTTTAGATTAAGTTAGGGTCATAATAATGATGAAAAAACTATATATATATATATTATTTCCATTTATTCTTTTTAGTCAGGAAAACTTCCCTGTAAATGGTGTTAAGGAAACGAATCAGGTAATACATGCGTATGTCAATGCAAACATTTACATAAATTATAATGAAAAAATTCAAGGAGCAACCTTAATTATAAAAAACAATAAAATATTAGATGTTGGAAAAAGTATTAAAATACCTAAACAGGCTATAATTCATGATTTAACTAATTTTACAATTTGCCCATCATTTATAGATATTTTTACCGATTATGGACAAAACGAAGAGATTAAAAATGAACAAACATTAGGCTCTTGGAATCCTGCCCTTAATATTGAATATAATGCAGTTAATTATTTTGAGATTAATAAAACTCAAGCAAAAAAGTTTATTAATTCAGGTTTTGGATTAGTAAACTCATTAAAAAGAGATGGTATTATTAGAGGGACTTCTACTATCGTTTCATTGACATATGGTCGCCCAAATAAATCTGTTTTTTTGGAAAAGTCGGCTTTGTGTATGTCTTTTGATAAAGGTTCGTCAAAAAAATCTTATCCAAATTCACTAATGGGCTCAATTGCTTTGTTAAGGCAAGCTTATTATGATTTAGATTGGTATGAAAATGTAAAAGGAGATTATAATAATTCGCTAGAAGCCTTTAGTCAAAATAAAGATTTACCAAAAATATTTGAAGTAAATGATTTCCAATCATTATTTAGAGCCCATAAAATAGGAAAAGAGTTTAGTGAAAATTATATTATTAAAACATCAGGTAATGAATATCAAAGGGTTGAAGAGTTGTCAAAAATAAATAGACAATTAATAGTTCCTTTAAATTTCCCAAAAATAGATTTATCAAATGACCCCTATGAAAATTTAGAAATATCATTACAGGAATTAAAACATTGGGAGATTGCCCCATTTAATCCAAAAATATTATCTGAAAACAATATACAAATCGCCTTAACAACATATGGTCAAAAGATTCCTGCTTTTTTCAAAGATTTACAAATGGCGATTTCTTGTGGGTTTTCAAAGAAAGACGCCCTAAAATCACTAACATACAATCCTGCGAAATTTTTAAAAATTTATGATAAAGTAGGTTCAATTTCAAAAGGGAAAAGAGCAAATTTTTTAATTTTCAGTGGAGAATTATTTTCAGAAGATTTTTTAATTTATGAAAATTGGATTAATGGGAAAAAGCATGAAATAAATAATAAAAATGGAATAAAATTATTAGGGAGACACACATTATTTGTAGGTGAAAAAGAAGATGGGGTTATTGACTTTAAAGTTGAAAATAAAAAAATAGTGGGTGAATTTCTGGGTGACAGCTTGGGCAAGAGACTAATTAAAAATATTGAATTAGTAGGGGAAAGAATTTCTTTTTCAGAAAAAAATAATTTTTTTAGTGGGGTTTTTGATTTAGATTTTTCTGGAGAAATGCAAGACTCATTAAATCACTGGAAAAACTGGAAGTTAGTGAAGAATAATAATCAAATTAAAGCTGAACTAAAAAACAAAAGGAATTTTAAACAACGTGGAGACATATTATTTCCAAATACGGCATATGGATTAAAAAAACCACCAGAAAAAGAATCAATTTTATTTCAAAATGCTACTGTTTGGACTAATGAATCCAGAGGGATTATTAAAAATTGTGATCTTGCGATTGAAAATGGAAAAATAATAGCAGTTGGAAAAAAAATAAAAAAGAGTGTTTTTAGAAACTCTAAAAACATTAAGACTATAGATGCAACAGGTAAGCACATTACTTCTGGAATAATAGATGAACATTCACATATAGCAATTAGTAGAGGTGTTAATGAAGGGACTCAAGCCGTAACTTCTGAAGTCAGAATAGGTGATGTCATTAATGCTAATGATATAAATATATATAGGCAATTAGCAGGAGGCGTGACCATCGCGCAACTCCTTCATGGATCAGCAAATCCAATAGGTGGGCAATCGGCTATTATTAAATTGAGATGGGGGAATTCAGCTGAAAACTTGAAATTTAAAAAAGCCAAACCGTTTATCAAATTTGCATTAGGCGAAAATGTTAAACAATCAAATTGGGGGAGTCGACATAGAACTAGGTTTCCTCAAACCCGAATGGGTGTTGAGCAAATTATGTATGACGCATTTAGTCGGGCTAAAGAATATCAAGACAATTCTAAAAACTATAAAAAGAAAAAAATACCAAAACCTAGAAAAAATCTAGAATTAGACGCTTTAGTTGAAATATTAAATAACAAACGATTTATCACATGCCATTCATATATACAGTCTGAAATAAGTATGCTCATTGATTTAGCTGAAGAATTTGGATTTAAAATAAACACATTTACTCATGTTTTAGAGGGTTATAAAGTAGCGGATAAATTAAAAAATCATGGATCTAATGCATCTACTTTTTCTGATTGGTGGGCATATAAGTATGAAGTTAATGACGCAATTCCTCACAACGCCTCTCTTTTAAACAAGATGGGTGTAAATACTGCTATTAACTCAGACGATGCGGAAATGGGCCGTAGACTTAATCAAGAAGCAGCCAAAATGGTGAAATATGGAAATACTTCACAAGAAGATGCTTGGAAAATGGTTACTTTGAATCCTGCAAAAATGTTACATATTGATGATTATGTTGGAAGTTTAAGGAAAAATAAAGATGCCGATATTGTAATTTGGTCAAAAAATCCACTATCTATTTATGCGATAGTAGAAGCAACCTATGTAGATGGGGGCTGTTATTTTTCTATTGAAAAAGATCAGGAACATCGTCATAACATTAAAAAAGAGAAAAATAGATTGTTGAATAAATTAATAAAAAAATAATAAAAATGTTAAGAGTATTATTATTTATTATTTTCAGTTTTCAGATAATTCTTTGTCAAGAAAAAAGTGATAAAAGCACAGAAAGACATATTTTACTTGGCGGAACAGCTCATGTTGGAAATGGAGAGGTTATAGAAAATTCAACAATTATAATTGAAGGTGAAAAAATAATTGCTATAGGGTCTTCAGATTTAGTCATAGTTAATAAAAAAAGAGGAATCACATATGATTTAAAAGGAAAACATATATATCCATCTTTTATCTTACCAAACACAACATTGGGATTGGTGGAAATTGATGCCGTAAGAGCAACGAGAGACGAAAGAGAGACGGGTAACTTAAATCCAAATGTTAGAACTCAAATTGCGTATAATACAGAGTCTATAGTTACTAGTACGGTTAGAACAAATGGAATCTTACTAGCTCAAGTTGTGCCAAGAGGAGCTTTAATTTCAGGAACATCTTCTATTATGAAGCTAGATGGGTGGAATTGGGAAGATGCCACATATTTAAAAGATGATGGGATACATTTATATTGGCCAGAATTACATGATTTTCATTATCATGGACATAGCCATGTATTTACCGCTTCTGATATTGCGGAAGAAAAAGAAGAAAAAACAAAAATATTAGAATCAATAAACTCTTTAAATAATTTATTTCAAAAAGCGAAGCACTATTCTAAAACAAAAAACAAAGAAACAGATTTACGTCTAAAATCAATGCAGGGCTTGTTTAACGAAACCAAAAAATTATATATACATGTGAATGGAGCTAATAGTATAAAAGAATCTATTTTATTTGCAAAAAAACATAATGTGAAAAAAATTGTGTTAGTAGGAGCTTCAGAATCTTGGCGAATAACAGATTTTATTCAAAAACACGACATACCAATTATTTTGGGTAGAGTACACAGCCTCCCAAATTATCCAGAAGATGATATAGATCAAGTATATAAAACACCGAAAATACTTAAAGAATCAGGTATTTTATTTTGTTTAGATTATGCTGGCGACATGCCTAGAATGGGGTCTAGAAATTTACCTTTTTTAGCAGGGACAACAGTTGCTTATGGTTTAAAAAAAGAAGAGGCGCTAGAATTAATAACATTAAATACTGCTAAAATTTTAGGTATAGATGATAGAACAGGGTCATTAGAAACAGGAAAAGAAGCAAATTTATTTATTTCTACGGGCGATGCTTTAGACATGATTTCGCATAATATTGAAATGCTTTTTTTAATGGGAAAAAAGGTGTCATTAGAAAATCACCAAACGAAATTGTATGATAAATTTTTAGAAAAATTTGAAATAAAGAAATAATTTATTATTTAAAAATAACAGATGTAAAAAGAGGGCTTAGGTCCTCTTTTTTATTTTTCAAAAGAAGTTTGGCACGGCATTTGATTTAAAGAAAACTGTATGAAACCGAAGTTTAATTTAAATAATAAAATTATGAAAACTTTACATAAAACCACAGTACTATTCTTATTAGCATTTTTATTATCATCAATTTCTTTTTCACAAATGATTATTGAAAATAAATTAGAATCTCCTGAATCAAAAATATATGCCAATGCGAATCGAGCACAAGTTTGGGTTGGTGGAGAATGGGTTGTTTCTAATAATGAATATGTTTGGGAAGAAGGTTCCTGGGTTGATAAAAGACCGGGCTACATTTTTTTACCTGGCTATTGGAAGCAAGTTGAAGGTGGATGGACTTGGGTTTCAGGATCTTGGACATCTATAAGTATGGATGAGTGGAATAATATATATGCTTAAAATTTAAAAAATAAAACGCATTGCTATGAAAACAATACAAAATATTTTAATCACCTTAATACTATTTAGTTTTTCTGCAAATTCTCAAACACCTAATGAGAAAAAAGAAAATAATAAAGGCTCTTTTGTTGAGTATAAACCAAACAACAATTTGACAGATTTAAATAATTGGAATAATTTGTTTGGAGAAAAAGAGGAAATAAAAAATAAAACAATACCTATTGTTATTTCTTCTGACTTTATTAATAAAGTTTTAGAAAACAAAGATGAGTCATTAAATATTGAAGTTCCATTTTTTAATGATAACAAACTAGATTTGACATTAAACAAAAAAGATTTTGACTTAAGTGATTTTCAGTTAGTTGTTCGAACAGATGATGGGTCTATAGAAAAACAATATAATCCGGGCTTTGTTGCTTATGAAATTAATAACAGTGAATTTGATGGTATTATGATATTTTCTAAATCAGGGATTAGTTCAGTAATAAACAACTCTGAATCAGTCTATGAAATAGCAAAACTTGATAATAAAAAATCACAAAATATTACAAAGGATCTTTATATTTTAAGCGACATAACTAAAAACCCAAATGATAATCATTTCACATGTGGCGTTGATCATCTTGATCATGTAGAAACAAATCACATTACAAATTCAGAGAATCTGAATAGAACAGGGAATACAATTAGTTGTATGAATGTAGCAATAGAAATTGATTATTTTACTAGGCAAACATTTGCCTCAATAGATGAGTCAATTGACTGGGCGTTATCTATTTTAATCGGAGTTAGTTTAATATATGAAGAAGAACTAAACCTGAAATTAACCTCTAATTATGCATATGTTTGGGATACAAATGATCCGTATAGTGATTATGTAGATGAATCTTCAGAAATGTTATACGCCATTAAAGACAAGTGGAATGATGATTCTGATTTAATAAATGTAGAGAGACATATGGTGCATTTATTTACTAAACGTCAAAATACGGGTACAGGCGGCATAGCATTTGTAAATGGTGCGGGTAGCGCAAGTTATGGTTTTGGTTATAGTAGTAACTTAACATCTGACATGGAATACAGTGATATACCATCACCTTTTTTCCACTGGAATTTATTATGCACAGCTCATGAATTGGGTCATAATTTAGGATCAATGCACACACAGTGGTGTGGATGGCCTGGTGGACCAATTAATAATTGTGTGGATTTAGAAGAATCAACACCTGGCGATTGTGATTCATACACTAACAATCCCACTCCAGAAATAGGAACAATAATGAGCTATTGTCATACTTGGAATCAAAACGAAGGAGGTGGTATAACTATGAAGTTTGACCCACTTGTTCAAGAAGTTATATTAGCTAAGGCAAGCACACTAGATTTACCCGTTTGTGAAGAAGAAAGCATAGAGGTTATTTTCGGGTGCTTAGATAGTGTTGCATGCAATTACAACAATCTAGCTACACAAGAAGATGGAACTTGTATTTATGCTGATATATATTATGATTGTAATGGAGATTGTATTTTAGATCAAGATGGTGATGGTGTGTGCGATGAGTTAGATAATTGTCCTGAAAATTGGAATGCAGGTCAGGTTGACATGAATCAGAATGGAATAGGAGATAGGTGTGAATATTTATTACCACTAGAAGAGATTGAAAATTTAGATGTTTTAATGGCTTATCCAAATCCAACAACAGGAATAGTTAATATTACTTACAATACTGACCAGGCTAAAGATATTTCTATAGAAGTTTATAATGTTTTAGGAGATAGAATAGCATGTGGTCATCCAGATTTATTTGGTAAAGAAGTGATGACATTATTAGATCTCTCTAATCAACCAACAGGATTTTATTCTATAGTTGTAAAGACAGAAAATAATATTTCTTCAAAAGGAATAATCCTCAAATAATTCTTTTGCACTTCTGAAAAGGCCTCCTTGCGAGGCCTTTTCTTTTGGGAAGAAAAATAAATGTTATATTTTCGTTTTGTATTAATTAAAATTATTTCAAATATGGGACTAGTAGGAACTTCAGCGCCAAATTTTTCAGCTAATGCTATTGTAAATGGAGGGGAAAGTGTAAGCGGCTTTTCATTAGATCAATACATAGATAAAAACTATGTTATATTATTTTTCTATCCAAAAGACTTTACTTTTGTTTGCCCTTCTGAGTTACACGCATTTCAGGAAAAATTAGATGAATTCAAAAAAAGAAATTGTGAAATCGTAGGATGCTCTACTGATACAGCGGAAACGCATTGGGGTTGGTTACAACTACCAAAAGCAAAAGGGGGCATACAAGGTGTAACATATCCATTAATAGCGGATACAAACAAAACTATCTCTGATGCCTATGATGTATTAATGGGTGAATATGATTATAACGAAGAAGGTTGTCTTGTTGCAAGCGACACAATGATTGCATATAGAGGATTGTTCTTAATTGACAAAAAAGGCGTTATACAACATCAATTAGTAAACAACTTACCACTAGGAAGAAATGTAGATGAGGCTCTTAGAATTCTTGATGCATTAATTTTCCACGAAGAAAATGGTGAAGTGTGCCCAGCTAATTGGAGCCCTGGAAAAGAAGGAATGAAGGATACTCATGATGGCGTTGCAGATTATTTATCAAGACATTAAATTCCCAATTTTTTTTTAACTCTTTGAAGGACAGAAGAAGCTATTTTTTTAGCTTTTTCTGATCCTTCTTTTAGTTTCTTTTCGATTTTTTCTGGATTATTCATTAATTCAGAATAGGCCTGTCTTTCCTTAGAAAATTTCTTTAAAATTAATTCTAATAAAGCATTTTTGGCATGCCCATAACCAAATCCCCCATTTCTATAATTTTGTGCCATTAATTCTATTTCTTTATCACTAGCTAATAATTTATAAATTTTAAAGACATTACAAGTTTCAGGTTTTTTTGAATCTTCTAAACCTAAAGAATCCGTAATAATTTTCATTATTTGTTTTTTAAGTTTTTTTTCTTCTGAAAAAACATTAATTGTATTATCGTATGATTTGCTCATTTTTTTTCCATCTGTCCCTGGAATAATCATAACATTTTCAGAAACTTTTGATTCAGGTAAAATAAGAGTTTCACCCATTAAGTGATTAAAACTCCCAGCAATATCTCTAGTCATTTCTAAATGTTGTAGTTGATCTTTCCCAACGGGAACTATGTTGGCATCATATAATAAAATATCGGCAGCCATTAATACAGGATAAGTGAATAGTCCAGAATTGACGTCTGATAAATTTTGAGATTTATCTTTAAAAGAATGCGCATTAGCTAACATTGGATAAGGTGTAAAACAATTTAAAATCCACATTAATTCAGTGACTTCAGAAATATCCGATTGTCTATAAAAAATATTTTTTTCAGTATCAAAACCAAATGCAAGCCATGCCGCAGCGGTAGCATAAGTATTTTTTTTTATTAATTCTGGATTTTTTATAGTTGTTAAAGAATGAAGATCTGCAATAAAAAAAAGTGATTCGTTTTTAGTAGATTTTGACATTTCAATAGCAGGCATGATAGCTCCTAAAATGTTGCCAAGATGAGGAACTCCGGAGCTTTGTATGCCAGTTAATATTCTTGCCATTGATTTGTTTTAAGATAAATATAGAAAAATGTTCCCACAAATAAACTTTATAATTTTATGAAATCAGTAATAAAGTTTTTAATATTATAGTTCAAAACAAGAAAATGAAAATAGATAAATCTACTGTTGATCGATTAGCTAAGCTTTCAAAGCTTGAATTTTCTGAAGAAGAAAAATTAGAAATGGTTGAAGATTTTAAGAAAATGGTTGGCTTTGTTAATACGCTAAAAGAAGTTGACACAGAGGGTGTAAAACCCTTAATATATGTTAATGAAGATGTGACAAATGTATTAAGAGACGATAAAGTAGAGGGAATGTTAAGTAGCGAGGAGGCATTAAAGAATGCTCCAGATAAAGATTCTAGCTATATTAAAGTCCCTAAAGTAGTTAAGAAAAATTAACAAAATTCATCATAAGCCGCAGACAAATTTTCTGCAATGGTTTCTTTTAGATGGCCCTCTATATTATGCCTTTCAACAAAGTGAACTAATTCGCCGTCTTTAAATAAAGCAATTGAAGGTGAAGATGGAGGATAAGGTAACATATATGCGCGCGCCCTTTCTGTAGCTTTTTTATCTTGCCCAGCAAAAACAGTTGTTAAATAATCAGGTTTTTTCTCGTTTTCTAAAGATAATAAAGCGCCAGGTCTACATGAACCAGCCGCGCAACCACAAATAGAATTAACTAAAACTAATATGGTTCCTTCCTTTTTATTTAACATTTCATCAACTTGCTCAACTGTTCTTAATTCTTGAAAACCAACCGAGGTTAACTCTTCTCTCATTGGTGTACATACTTCTTCTGGATACATAGTTATTTTTTTTTATCTAATTTACGTTTTTTTTTAAAAAAAGATGTCAATAAGTAAGCACATTCTCCCATTAGAACACCTCCT
>MDSW01094499.1_pt1 | contig 13196 bp, 13 predicted proteins | sample 811171 | NCBI WGS metagenome assembly MDSW01 (sample SAMN05326641, study PRJNA326480) | marine metagenome | isolation source: seawater | place: Atlantic Ocean: North West | collected 2012 | reverse complement strand
TTTATTGATTGTACTAAATAAAATATCTGAAGGGCCACACAGAATTCCAGAGTAACACAAATTAATAGCCTTGATTTTTTTGCTAGCATTTTTTTCTTCTACTACTTTTATAAAACCATCTTTATTTAAAACTCTACCGTATCCTTTTGGATTTTTAGTTTCAAAGCAAACCAAACTAAAGTCCTTTTTGGTATTAGCAATTATTTTCTTAATAGTCTCTTTTTTAATTAATGGCATGTCTCCATAAAGAATCATTATTTTTCCTTTATAGCCTTTATAATTATTTCCAGCACATTTTACAGCATCCGCTGTACCATTCTGTTGTTTTTGATATAAGATATTTATATTCTTATCATTTAAACTATTTTCTATTTCTTTCTTTTTGTGTCCTAAAACAATTGATATATCTTTAATTCCTGCTTCATAACAAATATTAATGACATGATTAATCATTGTTACACAAGACAATTCATGTAAAACCTTAGCCTTTTTAGACTTCATTCTTGTTCCTTTTCCTGCAGCTAGAATTAAAATTTTAGTTTTATTAGTCATTGCTTGCATCTATTCTTTATAAAAGTTTTTAATTAATTTAACAGTCTGATTTGCTTTTGCCAAAAGATTATTTTTGTTATCTCTTAAATCAGCTTCCAAAAAAGCTATATTTTTCCCTGCTTTTATAATTCTTCCACTAACTTTCACATCTCCTGGATGAACCGTATTTATAAAAGTAGTTTTTATTTCTAATGATAATACTAAGACATCTTCGCCTAATTTACACATACAGGCTAATGCCATTACTGCATCCAACCAGCCCGTTATAAATCCTCCTTGAACAATATTTCCTGAATGACACATATTTTTCTTTGCTTGATATATTACTGAGGCTTTTCCATTTTTAGAATCCAAATCTACAATTTTCTTAATACCTAATGTAGTCTGCGGAGTTTTTGAAAACATCTCCTTTAAAAATTTATAGTTTACTTTTTTTTTCATTAAAATATTCTCTTTATAATGATTAATAAAATTAATAGTGGCACTAAACAGCTAATTATAGAAGAAAAAGATAATATTATATCTTTAATTCTTAACAATCCTAGCAACAAAAATGCACTTTCAGAAGATTTAACACCACATTTAAGAAAAATTTTAAAAAAAATATCTAAAGATAGCAAATATAAACTATTAATTATAAAAGGTGCTAATAATAGCTTTTGCTCTGGAGGCAATATTAAAAAAATGTCTAATACAGGTACTAACAAAAAAGTATCTGCAGATAATAAAGTTAAAGACTTAATAAAAAAGCAGCTTACACTTACTCACCTAATTTCCTCTCTTAAAATTCCTACTATAGCAGTTGTTACAGGTCCAGCAGCCGGAGCAGGTTTTTCTTTGGCGTTGTCCTGTGATATAAGAATTGGAAACAAAAATGCGTTTTTTTTATCTAATTATAGTAAAATCGGTTTGACTGGAGATTATGGCATTTCTTGGTATTTATCAAAACTTCTAGGAAGTTCCAAAGCAAAGGAAATAATGTTTATAAATAATAGAATTTATGCTGAAGAAGCATATAAAATTGGTTTGTTAAATTTCCTCTTTAAAGAAAAGTTTGATGAAAATGTAGAGTTTATTACTAGTCAAATAGTAAATCAGTCTTCTTTAGCATTAGCCTTAATTAAAAAAAATATTAATTATGCAGTTAAAAATACTCTAAAAAATACTTTAAAATTGGAAGCTAAGCATTTAATACAATCTTCTATGAGCAAAGAACATAAAATAGCAATCGAAAAATTTAAAAAATAATGATAAAATATATTTATGAGTAATATATATTCTGAAATTACATTCATAAAAAAACAAAAAAAAAAGCCTTATTATGATAGTTCAGCTATAACTGGGATGATACCAAAATTATATTTTAAAACACAAAATAAAAAGGTTTTGATAAGAGATGCAAGAAAACTTAAAAATAAAAATATAGATAAAGAAGGTTTCACTTTATTGAAATATAAAAAAAGTTACGACGCAACTAATATTGATGCTAATTTAGAAGAGTATAAAATAGAATTAGCCGCTTTTTTAAAGAATATAATTAATTATAAGTATATTTATATATTTGATTTAACAAAAAGATCTAATAGCAAAGAAGGAGCCAGTAATACTGATGGGCCTAGACAACCTGCAGAAAGGGCCCATGTTGATTATACATTAAATTCAGGACCAAAAAGAGCAAAAAAAGTAATTGGGAAAGAGAGATTTTTATGGGCAAAAGAAAATAAATACAGAATATTTCAATTAAATGTTTGGCGACCTTTATCAAAGATAGTCTACTCATCACCTCTTGCCTTTGCTGATGCTAGAAGTATAAATATAAAAGACTTGGTTGCTACAGATCAAATATTTCCTGATAGAATTGGAGAGATCTATCATCTATCCTATAATATTAACCAAGTCTGGTACTGGGTGCCTGAAATGAAGAATGATGAAATACTTTTATTAAAAGGTTGGGATAGTATCAATAATAAGAATATAGCAAAATTTACACCTCACACCTCCTTTAATTTAGCAGGCCAAGATATTAAGGTTTTTCCAAGAGAAAGTATAGAAGCTAGAATTTTTTTTATAATATAAAGATGAAAAAACAAAGCTTATTTTTATTATTTGGTGGTAAATTAAAAAATGTAAGCAGTGACCAATTTAAAGAAGTAAAAAATATTGATATAATTGGTATTTATGACAACTTAGTTGATGCAAGTAAAAATTGGAAATCAATTTCTATTAAAAATATAGATAATGCTTTGCTTCGCTATAAAGTCGTTCCGTTAAATAATATATTAGACCCCTCAGAAAGTGTTTTTGAATACATACAAAGTGTAAAAAAAAATAAAATTAAAATGGATAATGTTATTGTTGCTCCAGAAACTACTATAAAACAAACATGTATGAAGTTAAAAGAAAGTAATACCGGAGCTGCCATTATTATAAATAAAAAATCATTAATAGGAATATTCACAGAAAAAGACTTAGTAAAAATTATTTCAAAAGGAGAGCACGGCTTACTTAATCAGCCTATTTACAAATATATGACTAAACCTGTAATTTATGTAACACCTAAAGAAAAAATTATAAAAGCTATAGAACTTATGAAAATAAATGGAATTAGACATTTACCTGTGTATACTAAAAATGATAAAAATTTATATGGTGTTATATCATATAAAGATTTCACTATAAAAAGCATAGGATTATTATGAATTATTATAAACCAAATTATGCCTTAGATCTTGATAGTCCATTTGCAAGAGATGGGGATGAAAAACTTATAAGAAGAAACTATTGGCTTGACCTTTCCGATGACTCAATAGTAATGCTTTTTAATAATGGCATAGGACAAAACCTTACAAATGAGGAGAAAAAAAATCATCTAATAGACATTAAAAGGCACCACCTAATTGAAAAAATATGCATTCAAGAAGTTATACCCCCTGATAATTAATTTATATATTTTACAATTTTATCTTTATAAAAATCACCAATACTAAGTATAAGAGTATCTTTTTTTATATATTTTTCTAATTTTAAGAAACTTTCATCATGATCTATATAACTAGGGCAAACTTTGAATACTAGTTGCCAATCATCTTTTCTTTTAGTTACTATTAAAACTGATTCTTGTAGAGTTTTATTTTTTAAATAGTATTTAAATATAGCTTTTGAGTGAATAGCTGCTTTTTTCGCAATTTTTTTTGGTGTTAGACTTGATAAAAAAAAATAAAAGTCTTCTACTAACTTATCTATAACATCTACTCTAGATAAATGTATCAGATTTTTTCTAACTAAAGATATTTGTTTATTATTCTTGTCCATATCACATTATATTCTAACGACTTAATTTATATAAATTTAATTAATTACAAGTACCCTTAAATTCCATTATATTTTTTCTTTTTGTACCAGATATTAAAGATTTATATATGAAAATATTTTTCCTAAAATCTATTAGTATTGTTTCTAAACCATAATCACTGCCAATAAAAGAACTATTAGTTGCCAAAAGTCCATTTCTATTTTTTTTTAATATTTTATAGTCACCGTTAGTTGAAGCACCAGACATAATCAATTTATTTTTAATTATGTAAAAATTAATAATAAGATTATTAGTATTTTCATTATTTTGCTTACATATATACCTTTCAGACGAATATAAGTTTGAAATGTAAAGGCAAATAAAAACAATATATATAGGTTTATAATTCATATATTATCTTTCTGTTAATGCTATATCTAAACTTGAAAATATTGGCTCTAGTAGATACTCACTTATAGTTCTCTCTCCTATATGAATTAAAGCAGAAACACTGGCTCCTGGATACATAAAATACTTCTCTCCATTTCCTTGAAAATAATTTTTTTTCGTCTCAACTCTTATTTCAAAGTATGGCTCTTCATTTAAATCATCTGAATAAATTGCATCTGGACTTATTGTTACTATACTGCCTTCAATATCATCATAAAGAGAATTATTTTTACCTAATAATTTCACAGTAACCTCTTGACCTTTTTTAATATAGCCAATTTGATCAACAGAAAGTTTAGAACTTACAATTAACTTATCATTAATAGGAACTATTTCAAAAACAGGAGATCCTGGTTTAATTATACCTCCAACAGTATCAACAAACCTTTGCTTTATAATACCCTCTTCAGGTGCTTTAACTAGAGTCCTGTTAAGACTATCTTCATATTTATTTTTTCTTTCTAACAGTTCATCATATTCTGAAATTTCTTCTAATAATTTAGTTCTTACTTCAGTATTATAACTTTCTTCAATTTTTTTTACTGAAGCTTTTGAGTTTTCTATTTTTGAAATAATTGCATTTTTTTCCTTTAGTAAATCTAGATGAGTAAGTCTATTAGTGAGTTGTTCTTCTAATAAAGACTTACTAATTAGTATTTGTTCCTCCAATAAACGCAATGTTTCTTTTTCATTTGTTAGTAAATTCTTTTGTTCTAATAAAGCTGCTTCAATTCCCTTTCTTCTTACTTGAAACAAATTATAAGAATCCTTAGTAAGTTTTGGATGTGCTGCTGATATTTCTTTATTAAATTTTAAATTTTTACCTTCTGACTCAGCTCTAAGTCTTAATATATTTATCGATAGCCCCACAAGTCTTTTTTCTAACTCAGAGTAATCAGCTAAAGTTTTTATTGGTTCTAATTCAAGTAATATTGCATTTTTTTTAACAATATCACCTACATTTACATTTATTTTTTTTATAATACCTCCTTCTAAATGTTGTACAACTTTTACTTTAGATGATGGAACAATTACACCTTTAGTTTCTGCAATTATGTTAAGCGTTGTAGTTCTAAAATAATAAATTGTAAATACCACAAATCCAAGAATTACAATTATAAAAAAAAATAGAAACAGCAATGTCCTCTCCTCTTTTTTTTCTAATAGCATTAATTCTTTATTTTCTTCAGGACTAAGCATACTAATTTTTTTTTCTAACTCCTATTCTAGGTATAGGTTTTGAAGACAAGTCTATAATAATACCAGCACTTTTGATAATATTTTGATCATGACTTGCTATTATAATTGTTTTTTTTAAAGACCTTAAGTCATTTAAAATTTTATAAAGTTTTTTCACTCCTTCAAGATCTAATGAATCTGTCGGTTCGTCAAATATTACAATCTTTCCTTCATTTATTATGGCTCTAGCAATTCCTATTCTTTTTTTAATACCTCCTGGTATATTTTTCCCATTATTTTCTACAATAGTATTTATACCTTTATTTAGACTATTAATATACCCTTCTAGCCCTACCATATTAATGACTTTCATTAACATACCATCATTGTTATAGTTTGAAGAGTTTTTATCTAAATTTAATCTTATATTCTCTCTTATTGATATATTTAATAATTCTATATTTTGAGGTAAAAAGCTAATGCTTCTTCTTAAGTTTTTTATATTAATATTTTTAATATCAATATTATCAAATAATATATTACCTTTCATTGGCTCTACCAATCCAATTAAACTGTTACATAAAGAAGTTTTTCCGGATGAGTTATAACCATTTATGACCGTTATACTTCCAGAAGGCAAAAAACAGTTTAACCTCTGAAACAGTATATTTTTATTGCTATGAAAACCTAAGCTTAAATCTTTTATTTTAAGATCTCCCTTAAAAATTTTTGGATTTAATCCATCATTTTTTTCATATTTGATTTTTTCTTTATTTTTGACTAAGAAATCTTCTTTCGAGTTGGAATTTACAGATGTATTATAAATTGAAAATCTGTTTATTGGTCCAAATATTCTTGAATTAAGAATATTTATTCCTACTAAAGCTCCTATAGATAAAGTTCCTGCATTCACTTCTTGTGCTCCGTAAAAAATTATAGCTATCGTGGATAAGACCGGTATCATAATATTTATAGAGGAGAAAAAACCTGTCATATTTTTAATTGATTTTTGAGTTGCTCTTAATCTAGCATGATACAGTCGAAATTTACTAATTAATGTGTCATCAGCATTAAATGCTCTAACGGTTAAGGGTATGTTTTTTATATCATAAATTAAACTATTTACTTGATAATTTAATATTGTTAGCTTCCTATTAAAGTATTTTTTAATGATTTTTTTAAATAGTATTGTAGATGTAAAAACAATTGCTAATAACAAACTAATCACAGCTAATTTAAAAGATAATATTGCTATTACCAATAAAAATATAAAAATAAACAAAATATCTATTAAAGATACTAGAGTTTCAACATTGTTTGTATCAGTCTCTTCTAATGGGTTAATTAAACTCATTATATCTTTATCATCACTAATTTTATTTATTCCAATTTTTAGATATATAAGCTTTTTAAAATTATTTAATGAAAACTTTTTTTGTATTATGTTACTAAGTTTATTAATAATTACATTTCTAGTTATTCTTAAAAATAGTTCCATTGAAAAGGCAATTAATACCCCTACTGTGAGCGCAAGTAAAGTTGAGTCTTGCTTATAATTTATATATTTATTAAAAACTTGAATAACATATAGAGCACCTGATAGTGCTAGTAAATTAATTAAAAAAGAGGCAATGATAATCCAAAAGCTTTGAATTTTATTGGTTTTAAGAAATATAAATAATTTTATCATATACTTTTCTTAGTTTAAAAAAAAATATAGAAAAAAGATATATTTATATCTATTTTGTTGTTTATAGATTATAAAATATGTATATTATTTATTTATTATCCGCGGTAGCTCAGTGGTAGAGCAATCGGCTGTTAACCGATCGGTCGTAGGTTCGAATCCTACCCGCGGAGCCAAGTTATATGCTTTTTAACACATTTAATTTCGTATTTATCTTTTTTCCATTAGTTTTATCTATTACCTACTTTTTGAAAAAAAAAAAGAATGATAATTTATATTACTTTGTTTTAATATTAGCTTCTCTTTATTTTTACAGTTACTTTTTAACTTCATACACATTAATACTAATTGGGTCGGTAATATTTAATTATTATGCGGCTAAATTATTAGACAAAGTAAAAAAGTATAATTATAGATTATTAATATTTATATTTGTAATTATAATAAATATTAGTGTTCTAATATATTTTAAGTATTTCAATTTCATTATAAATAATCTAAATTTTTTATTTAGTATAAGCATAGTAAATAATTACATTATTTTGCCATTAGCAATATCATTTTTTACTTTTCAACAAATAGCCTTTTTAACCAGCATATATAAAAAGGAAATAAATGATTTTAGTCTTATTAAATATGCATTATTCATTTGTTTCTTTCCGCAATTAATAGCTGGGCCAATAATAAGATTTAAAGAGTTTTTTCCTCAAATTTCTAATAGTATTAAATTTAGTTTATCCAAGCAATTTTTAATCTCAGGCCTGATAGTTTTCTCAATAGGAATGTTTAAAAAAATAATAATCTCTTCTTATCTTGCATCTATTGCTGACCCTGTTTTTAAAAATATAGATAATAATATTTTAATTAACTCTATAGACGCATGGATTGGCCTATTGGCTTTTAGTTTTCAAATATATTTCGATTTTTCTGGTTACTCTGATATGGCTATAGGATTGGCATTGTGTTTAGGCTTCAAATTACCAATAAACTTTTATTCACCATACAAGTCTTCTTCAATAAAAGAATTTTGGTCTAGCTGGCATATTACACTGTCCAGGTTTTTAAAAAATCATATTTACATACCTTTAGGAGGTAATAAAAATGGAAACTATAGACAAAAAATAAATATTTTTATTACTATGCTAATTGGTGGCATTTGGCATGGAGCCTCTTGGAATTTTTTATTATGGGGAGGCTACCATGGGCTTCTTATAGTTTTTGAAAAATTTATTGCAAGATTTAAAGCTTTTAAAAATTTTTGTTTTATTAAAAGATATATAGTTTTTATATTAATAACACTTGGGTGGATACCTTTTAGATGCCAGTCATTTTCCTCTGTAGAACATATGCTATATGTAATGTTTAACTTCAATATCTCTACTAATTCTATATTTCTAAACTTAATTGCATTAAAAACACTTGCTGTTTTTTTTACTTTTTTTGTCATAATGTATTTACCTAACACAGTAGACATTCAAAAAAAAATAGAAAAAGACAAAAATATAAATAAATATTTAGTTTATCTAATAATATCTGCTTCAGTAATGTTTTTTTTATTAGCTGAACCCAATCAAAATATAAATAGAGAATTTATTTATTTTCAATTTTAGCATCTATAAATTTTATTATATTATCAATTATTATTTTTTTTCCTTTTTCATTTACATGCTCGCAAGCACACATCTCTTCAAAATATTCTTTACTAAGTAAATTTATTAAATTCAAAAAATAAATATCTTTTCCTTTAATGTTATTTTTTATTAATAATAAATTTTTTGAAATTATTTCTAATAGTCCCTGCCCCGAATATTTTTTTATGCTATCTAAATTAAGAGGTGTAATATAAAATAAAATATTAAAATCCATTCTTTCAGCTTTTTCTATAATACTTTGAATGTTTAGAAGTGATATATTATTTTTTTCAATATATTCAGCATAATGATAATTATATCTCATTGCTTGTATAGATTCCCTAAGTGTTAAACCATGTTGCATATACTCCATTACTTGAACAAAATAATCTTGTGATTTGCAATTAAACTCTTTGTCATTATTTACTATTTCTACAGAACAGTTTTCTTTAAACTTTTCTATAAATTTTCTTTTTGTAGTATTTAAGAAACCCTTTGCAGCAATAACTTCTTCTAAAAAAATTTCCTGTTTTGCTTTCATGTTTTTTGAAGACAATAAATTTTTAATATGTTCTTTAATGCAGTTACTATTAAATTCAAAACTAATAAAACCTAAATAACTGCATTCTTGTTCAAATTGATATTCAGGAACTTTATACCAAGCAGATGAAAAAGCTCTTAAATTTATTGGCACAATTATTAATTTAGTATCTTTGTTGTATTTCTTTATAACATCAAAGTATTTATCATAAATAAAAGGTGTGTACGCAGCACCAGATATTTCAAGTGTATTTTTTTTAGAAGCTTGTTTAAATATTTTTACTAGAGATGAAGGTTCAGTTTTATTTTCATGATCAGCATTTAAAACTGAGTCTCCAAAATAAATAACATCATTAGAGTTAAAAATTAATTTAGTTATTATTTTTTCTGTTTGATTAGTAGCAAAGAAAACTCTTATTAAGCCTAATATTAATATTATAATAGATATAATAAGAAAAATAATGAATTTTATTTTATTTTTTAACATATTCAAAAATTACTAAATTTTTCAGTTATATGATATATATATATATATATGAAAAATATCTTTATTTTCGGTTTTTTTACAATCGTCGCTCTACCTGTATTTGGTAACAACTTGGCAATACCTTGCTATGGCTGTCATGGACCTAAAGGAGTCTCTCCTGGAGAGACTATTCCTTCAATTGCGGGATTGGATAAATTATACCTAGAAAACTCACTCAATGAATATAAAAGTGATATAAGGGATAATTATATAATGAAGATTATTAGTAATGGTTACTCTGATAAAGAAATTAAAGAGCTTGCATCTTTTTTCAGCAAATTAGATAAAGTTAATGATTAATAGAAGAAGTTTATTAAAATCTTCCTTGTTGTGTTCTGCTTATTTTGCTCCTACTTATTTTTCATTTGCTAAAACTCAACCTAATGTAGTAATTATTGGAGGTGGATGGGGAGGCTTAAGCGCAGCCAAGACCTTAAGAAGTTTGAATAGCGAAATAAATATTACATTAATTGAGAAAGAACAAAGTTTTGTTTCTTGCCCTATTTCAAATTGGGTTATAGGTCAGATTAAAGAAATGAAAGATATCACATTCTCCTACGATAAATTTATAAAAAATAACAGAATTAAATTAATACATGATACAGTAAATAGTATAGATACTAACAAGAAGCTGTTAGTATTTAATGATAGTAAAATTTATTACGATAAGTTAGTATTATCACCTGGAGTAGAGCTACAAAATAGTTCAATTGAAGGACTAGAACAATCTTTAAAAAATAATTCTGTTTTCACTGCCTGGAAAGCTGGCAAAGAAACTAATGCTTTTTCTAAAAGAATTAAAAATTTGAATGATAATGAAAATATAATTATTTCTATTCCACTCAGCCCGTATAGGTGTCCTCCAGGCCCTTATGAAAGAGCTTCTTTAATAGCTAACTATATTAAAAAAAATAATCTTAAAAACAAAGTTCTAGTATTAGATGCTAATCAAAAAATAGTATCTAAAGAAAAGCTTTTTCGTAAAGCCTGGAAGGATTTATATTCCAATATTATAGATTACAGAACTGATAGTAACGTAAGAGAAATTGATTCAAAAAATAAATTAGTAATTACTGATTTTGATGAATTTAATTATGGAATAGCTAATTTAATACCTAATCAGCAGGCCCCTAACATTTTATTTCAAGCTGGCCTTATAGAAAAAAATAGAAAATGGGCATCAGTAAACTCTTATGACTTCACCTCTAGTCTAGCTAAAGATATTTACGTTATAGGCGACTCTACAGATAGAGTTTCAGTAGGAAGTGTACCTAAATCAGGCTACATAGCATATTCAATGGGAAAAGTTTGCGGTTATGCTGTTCACAACGCACTTTTAGACAAAAACCCTCCCTCACCTTCTATGATTAACACTTGTTATAGTCTAGTAAGTCAAAATGAAGGTATTTCAGTAAGTGCGGTTTATAAACATGATAAAAATAAAAATAAAATAGTAACAATAAAAGATGCCTCTGGAGTTTCTCCTAATAGATCAGAAATAATAGCCTATAATGCTTGGGATTGGGCTCAAGCTATCTGGCATGATATGCTGACTTAAAGCTTTAAACTGTTTCAGAATGATACAAAATGTCAGTAGAAGATAAATCATCTTTAGTAAGAGGGTCGCCATCACTAGTAACTTCAGCAATCTTTACTGCATCTTCCATATTCTGATCAGCTGTTTCATCGTAATAGAATGATCCATCTACTGTGTCGTAATACCAATAAGCATTATCTATTGCTAATAAATCATTTATTTGAGTATCATCTTGATCATAAGCATGTAAAGTAGTCGTTGGATTACCAAATTCATCAAAAGATTCTTCAGTATCTGGAAAAAACTCACTTCCATCTGAATAACCAAAAATTAAGGTGTGACCTGTATCTCCTGAAAAAGCAGACGAACTAAATTCAAAATTATCCACGAAGGTTTCAAAATTATCTATTGTTAGCGAGTCTGCAGAATTTACTGTTTCAAATTTAAAAGTATCATTTAAACCTCCACCATCTAAGGTAACATTTCCAGTTATATTTGCATTTTCAAAAGTGAAAGTATCATTTCCTTCATCACCATAAGCTACGACAGTTGATGAAACATTAGTATTAAAATTGAAATTATCATCATTTTCATTTCCACTCATAGTTAATATTCCTGAACTATCAGGGGAAGTATTTATACTAAAAGTATCATTATCTGAACCACCATTAGCTGTTATATTAGAAGTAAACGCATAATCAAAATTAAATTCTTCTTCTCCAGATGCACCACTCATAGTAAAGTTTCCTGGATCACCTCCAATATAAAAAGTATCATTTCCTGTATAACTATCTATTCTCTCAAAATTTCTAAAGTAAGATGAATCTACAGATGTGATATTACTAGCATTTCCTTGAGCGTCTAAAATAGCTGCATTAGTAGGTTTGGTAGCATCATCAAAATTTGAAGAGTTCCAGGCAAAATGATCATCATCTACACCTGTATAATAGAAATCATCACCATCTCCACCATCTAAAAAAGTTCCTTCTTGTAATTGATTCATAGATGAAACTGTATCAGCACCAGAACCTAAATCTGCAATATATATTGTCTCTGATCCAGTAGGAGTGTTTATAGTATCATTGCCTTCCTTTGTAAAATATACTTGTGCATAACTGTTAGCTGAACTATATGGTAAATGATCATCGGTACCATCTATTAATGTAGTCTTAAAATTAGAATAATTTGAAAAAGTAAAATTATCAAAATCAGTTTCACTGTAATAATCATCAGAATTAGAACCAGTAACAACTTGAACTAAGTCATATACATTAGAAGAACCTAAAGTAGTAAAATCTTCATAACCAAAACTATCAGAAGAATCATAATCAGTATCTTCTGGTGAAAAGTATAGTTTATCTATTCCTATATTACTTGCTGTATATGAAGTTTCAATTGTATTAATTGAATTATTTGTGCTAGTTGGGAGAGGATTAAAAGTATCAAACGTCTCAATTCTAAATCCTGAATTGTTATCTGTATCTCTAGAAACCAAAATAGTATGATTATCTGGAATATTCTTAAAAAATATCCTATCATCAGAGTCTGTTCCGCTGTCAGATAGTGTATCTTTTCCTCCTACAGTGCTATTAAAATCATATAAAAATTCGTTTATTCCTTCGCCTGCAGTGATATTATCATCACCGATAGTAGGGTTTACAACACCATTTGTTGCATCAAAAGGGAATGCATCGTCAACATCCAACACACCGTCATTATCATCATCCGTATCAGCATTATCACCAGTACCATCAGTATCAAAGTCCTTAGACTCAGTAGCATCAAACGGAAACACATCATTG
>MDSW01102645.1_pt1 | contig 13198 bp, 16 predicted proteins | sample 811171 | NCBI WGS metagenome assembly MDSW01 (sample SAMN05326641, study PRJNA326480) | marine metagenome | isolation source: seawater | place: Atlantic Ocean: North West | collected 2012 | reverse complement strand
GCACAGCAAATAAAGTTAGAAAAATTGAGAAAAGAAATGTGATTGCAGGTTTTGCAGGATCAACTTCTGATGCTCTGACTTTATTTGAAAGATTGGAGTCAAAATTAGAAAAACATGCAGGCAATCTTACAAGAGCTGCCGTTGAACTTGCTAAAGATTGGAGAACTGACAAATATCTTAGAAGATTGGAAGCATTAATGGCAATTGGAGATAAAGAAAAAAGTTTTATAATATCTGGAACTGGCGATGTACTAGAACCTGAAGGTGGAGTTATTGGAATTGGCTCTGGTGGAAATTTCGCTCTCGCTGCAGCCAAGGTTTTAATGGAAACAGAACTAAATGCTGAACAAATAGCAAGAAAATCACTTAAGGTTGCATCCGATATATGTGTTTTTACAAATGAAAACGTAAGTATGGAAAAATTATAATGGAAAAATCAAACGTAACATCATTAGTGCCAAAAGATAAAAATTCTAAAAATCAAAAATCTATATTGGACTCGCTCTCTCCAAGAGAAATAGTTTCTGAATTAGATAGATTTGTGGTTGGTCAAAATAAAGCAAAAAGAGCTGTTGCAATTGCATTAAGAAATCGTTGGCGTAGACAAGCTCTTAAAGATGAAATGAAAGATGAAGTTCTTCCAAAAAATATTTTAATGATTGGACCAACTGGTGTTGGTAAAACAGAAATATCTAGAAGATTGTCTAAATTAGCTGAAGCACCTTTTGTAAAGGTTGAAGCTACAAGATTTACTGAAGTTGGATATGTTGGAAGAGACGTGGAGCAAATAGTTAGAGACTTGTTAGAAATTGCTATAGCAATGGAAAAAGTCAAGAGAAGAAACGAAGTAAAAGCTCAATCTCAAAAATTAGCAGAGGAAAGAGTGCTTGATGAATTGGTTGGGAAAAAAGCTTCAGCTGCAACAAGAGAAAGTTTTAGAAAAAGACTAAGAAACGGAGACTTAGATGACACCGAAATAGAGATCGCAGTCAATGAAAGTAACCAAATGCCATCTTTTGAAATACCAGGTATGCCAGGAGCTAACGTAGGTATGATAAATATCTCAGAAGTTTTGGGTAAATCTATGGGCAGTAAGCCTAAAAAAAAGAAAATGTCTGTTAAAGAGTCCCATGAAATTTTAATGAATGAAGAGTCTGATAAATTAATCGAGCAAGATAAAATTATTAAGTCAGCAAAAAATTCTACAGAAAATAATGGAATAGTTTTCTTAGATGAAATAGACAAAATTTCAGCAAGAACTGATCGTGTTGGAGGCGATGTATCAAGGGAAGGTGTTCAAAGAGATTTGTTACCTTTGATAGAAGGAACAACTGTAAGTACAAAATATGGTCCAATAAAAACTGATCATATTCTATTTATAGCCTCAGGAGCATTTCAGCTTGCAAAACCTTCTGACTTATTACCTGAACTACAAGGTAGATTGCCTATAAGAGTTGAACTTGATGCACTAAATAGTGATGATTTTAAAAGAATATTGAAAGAGCCAGATAACAGCTTAATAAAACAATATAAAGCACTTCTACAAACTGAAAATGTTAATTTAGAATTTTCTGATGATGGTATAGATACTATTGCTAACCTGGCGTCCGAAGTTAATTCTACAGTTGAAAATATAGGTGCAAGAAGATTACATACCATTATAGAAAGAGTTTTGGACGAAATAAGCTTTACAGCTACAGATAGATCTGGTGAAAAAATTGTTATCGATTCAGAATATGTGAAGAAAAACTTAGGTCAGTTGGTAAAAGATACAGATTTATCAAATTTTATTCTTTAATTTTTTTCAAAAAAATTTTGAAATTACCTTTAGATGGACTGCTAATGTCTTCAAAATTTATCTCTTTTATTTTACTCATTAATTCAGAATTTGATTTAATATAATCAGGAATAGAGTGTTTTAAGATACTTAAGTCTTTTGACACAAATGGATTTTCTTCAACTTTTGATCTTGTGCCTTTTCCAGTTATTACATTTATTTCAGCAATTTTATTATTAAAACATTCTTCAATTAATTTTGAGATTTTATTATTTGCCTTTTCTAAAGAGTAACCATGTAGATCAATTGTATATTTATTTTTCAATTCCTTCTTCGGTAAATTATGTCTATCCTTATTATAAAGCTTTTCATTACCATGAATAAATTTTGACCAGTCTTTAATATCTTTTTGTGATATTTTTTTTTTCAATTATACTTTCGTATCAACCAATAACCAATTTGGACTAGATGATCTTGTATCTCTAGAAAATTTCCAAGTATCATGAACTTTTTTAATTTTTTGAGGATCTCCAGACAATATTTTGTTTTCTTTATCTCTTACACAAGAAATAATTTCACTCACAAAGTCTACTGTAACTTCTAACATATTACTATTTTGTTTATGATCTTTTATGTCTGCCGAGTTAATGCCAATAAAAGTTGTTTCTGATGATAATCCCTTACTCTTTCTCTCTTTTATAGCTCCATCAAATTCCTCAAATACATTTTTATCAAGAAGAGACCTGATGTTTTTAATATTTCCTTTTGAAAAATCTGTAACTATTGTTTCATACGCAATTTGTGCGCCCTTAAGAAATTCTTTTTTAGCATTTTCATCAAAGTTTTCGGCATTAATTTTTTTCTGCTGTCTTTGAATTGGTGCATCATGAGGGAAGCTTGATCCTATATTTTCCTCAAAACCTGTTTTTTTGCCCAAAATTCCTCGTAATCTTAGAAAAATAAAGCCTGCAATCATGGCTAAAAGTATTATATCAATATATTCGAAACTATAATTCATAATTAAATAATAATTACTATGTTGCTTAATTTCAACTGACAACTTAGATTAAGACAAATGAACACAGCAATATTACTTATAATAGCAGTACCTTTAATAGAAATATATTTATTTATTAAAATTGGCTCTCAAATTGGTGCTTTTAATACGATTTTCCTTATTTTAGTTACTGCGATTGTCGGGATTTGGTATGCGAGATATGAGGGATTTAATACTTTAAAATCTGGAATGTCTCAATTGCTTAAAAATGAGATACCAATATACGAATTAATTTCTGGAGCAGCCTTAGCTTTTGCTGCTATTCTTTTAATTTTTCCAGGTTTTGCTACAGATGTTATTGGGCTTCTTTTAATTTTTCCTTTTACAAGAAAATTACTTTTTAAATCAATTTCAAAAAAATATTCTAACAAGCAAAATAAAAAAAATTTTATCGAAGGTGAATACGAAGATATCGACGAAAATAAATAAAAATAATGAAAACTCAAGAATTTGAAATTGTGTTAGAATACATAAAGGATTTATCAGCTGAAACACCTGATGTCCAAACATTGATATTTGTAAGAAACAATATTTCTAAATATCAAATGAATATTGATATAAAATCAAAAGCTGTCAAAAATAAAATGGTAGAGGTTACAACTAAATTAACATTTGAGGATAAAGATAAAAATAAAATGAAATCATTTTTTGAATTATCTTATGGGACAATTATAAAACTAAAAGAGGAGATAAATGAAAAAAAAAAATTAGAAAAAATTTTACTTTGTGATCTTCAGAAGATTGTTTACCCTAAGATTGAAAAAATCTTTTTAGAAATTATTAGAAACACTGGATACCCAGAGATCAAATTTGAAAAAAAGGTGGATTTTGATAAACTTTATAATCAGAGATTCAATTAAAATTGTTTTTTTTTAGTGACGATTTTAAAAATTTTGAGTGCAAATCTAACTCTTCGTCAGATGGTTTAATTACTTTTTTAAAAAAATTTTTTTTTATGTCTATCATTTTATTTTGATTATTATCTTGCTCAAAATCTAATCTAGGTTCTTTTTGATCAAGAAGATTTATATATACTTTATAAAGTAAATCACAGTCGATCAAGGCGGTATGTTTTTCTCTTCTTGAATTATCTATCCTATATCTTTTACACAATGCATCTAAACTTATACCCGAGCCAGGAAATTTTTCTCTAGCTATTTCTAATGTATCAATAATATTTTTTCTATTTATTTTCTCTTTTCCTATAAGACCTAATTCATTATTTAAATGAGCTAAATCAAACTCAGCATTGTGTATCACAATTTTTTTATTTTTAATGAAATTTAGAAAATCATCAGCTACATCATAAAACTTTTTTTTATCCGAAAGAAATTCATCACTATAACCATGAACTTCGAAAGCTTTTTCGGAAACTTTCCTTTCTGGATTTAAATAACAATGAAAAGTTTTCTTTGTTGGGATTAAATTATTTAGTTCTATACAGCCAATCTCCACAATTCTATGTCCATCTTTTACTGATAATCCAGTTGTTTCTGTGTCTAAAATTACTTCAATCATAGTTTTTTAAATTTATTTTTCAAAAATTTAACTTTTTTTTTAATTTTAATTTTATTAAACTCATTCTTAATTATAAAGTCACTTTTTTTTTTTTTAAAAGATAATGGAAGCTGGTTTTTTTTAATAATAAGATAAAGTTTCTTGTTAAAATTTTTCCTCTTATTTAATACATTTTTAATGTCTTTTTTTTTTGAATCTATAAATATAAAAATTAGTTTTTTTATTTTAATTTTATTTTCTAATATTAATGGAATATCAAGCACGACATTTTTAGAATTATTTTTTTTTAGGAAAATTTGTAATTTTTTATTTACATAAGGATGAACAATTTTTCCAACCAGTCTTAAATTATTTTTTTTAAAAAAAATAATATTTGCAATCTCGGATTTAGAAATTGGAAAACTTTTAATAAATTTAGGAAATTTTTTTTTTAGTTTTCTAAAACATTGATAATTTTTTTTATAGATTGTTTCTACTTCTTTATCTGCGTTGAAAACTGGATAACCAAAAGAATTCGCTACATAAGTTTTTCCAGAACCAATATCTCCTATAATTCCTATTCTAATCATTTATTATACTAATTACATTTTCATCTATTTCTGGCATTAAATTATGCCAAATTGTAAAAGCTTGGTGCGCTTGATATATAAACATCATAATTCCATTTTCTGTTCTATGGAAATTTTTTTTTGCTTGTTTTAAAAAATTTGTTTCTTTTGGATTATAAATTACATCATAAAAAAATTTTTCTTTCCCTTCATTATTATAATTTATATTTATAAAGTCGTTTTCCTTAAGGCCTAAACTTGTGGCATTGATTGCTACATCAAAATCACATTGTTCACCCCATTCAATAATCTTTATATAATTAAATTTTTTTTTTAACTCTTTGGCTTTAGAGAGTGTTCTATTACAAATTATAATTTCGTTAACTTCAAATTTCTTTAGAGCGAATACTATAGATGGTGAAACACCGCCCGCTCCTAATAAAAGTACTTTTTTATTTTTCAAATTTTGTTTAGAATGACGAATAGCTAATTCAAAACCCGCAATATCTGTATTATGACCAACAATTTTATCTTCTTTTTTAAATATTGTATTTACTGAAAAAGTTTCTTGAGATTCCTTAGTAAGGTTATCAAGATGTTTTATTATTTCGTTTTTGTAAGGCACAGTTACATTTACACCTGTTATTTCGCCTTTTTTTAATCTGTCTATAATATCTTTTAAGTTTTCGCTATTAACCATTAACTTGTTATACTCTGCATCGATTTTGTTTTGATTTATCCAGTAGTTATGTAATTTAGGTGATAACGAATGATCAATTGGATTGCCAATTACTAAATATTTGTTCATTTTGTAAATTTGATCTTACCTTTTAATTTATGTACAATAAATAAGGCTATTGCTGTTAAAATAGCAAATACTTCAAGGGAATGTCCAGAATCTCCCAGCAGCATTTGCACAAAAGCAAACAAAATGCACACAATAAACCAAATTAATATTAACATCCTAACTCCTTTAAATATTCTCTAATTTTTTCAACTGGTAATCCCATTATGGTGTTTTCGTTACCTTCAATTTTTTCAAAAAGAGAACGCCCCAAACCTTCTATTTGATATACATTATAAGAATAAAGAGCTTCGTCAGAAATTTTCTTAAGATAATTATCAATTTCCTCATTGGATAGCTTTTTCATTGTTAAATGTGCTATATCAGTAAAATTCCAGATCATAGATCCTCCTTTAGAAATACATACTGAACTAATAAGTTGATGTTTTTTACCGTTTAGTTTTTTCATAATTTGGTGTGCTTCTTTTCTATCAATTGGTTTAGAGATTAACTCACCATTCAAATTTATTACACTATCTGCCCCTAAGACTAAATCATCTATATATTTTTGGCTAACTTTATTTGCTTTTAGTTCAGCTAGATTTTTAGAAATAAGCTCAGGACTAGCACCCTTCTGAATTAAGTTATTTTTGATTGGTTCCTCATCTACATTAGAGGGTTTAACATAACATTTTATTCCACTATTTTGTAAAATTTCCTTTCTAACTTTACTTTTTGACGCAAGAACTAAATTAAACATTTTTTTTCGATATTTCGTAAATTTTAATAACAGAGGCAGCTGTTTCTTCAACAGATTTTCTTGTGACATCTATTACCGGCCATTCATATTTTTTAAAGGTTTTTAAAGCCTGGTTAACCTCTTTTGTAATGTGTTCCATATCTACATAATTTATCTTTTCTGTTTCTTTAAGAGTATTCATTCTATTTCTTCTTAAATCATAAAGTCTTGTTGGCTCAGTTGTTAATCCAATAACACATAAAGATTTAGGATTTTTTGTTAAAAATTCAGGGACCGATTTCTCATTTACCAACGGAATATTTGAAGTTTTAAAACCTCTGTTTGCCAGATATATTGACGTAGGTGTTTTACTTGTCCTACTAACTCCTAATAAAACAATATCCGATTTTTTTATTTCGTTTGCTTTATTTCCATCATCATGGTTCATTGTAAATTGTATTGCCTCTACTCTCTGATAATATTCTTCGTCTAATACATGTTGTCCGCTAGGTATATGAAGAGGTTTTTTATTTAAAATTTTTGAAAAATTTAAAATTAATTCTCCTAATACACCAAAACAAGGTATTTGTCTTAACTCTGTCTCTTTTGTTAAAAACTTAGCAAGTTGAGAATTTACTATTGTGTATAAAACAACTGAATTTGTTTCTTTAGCATTATTTAAGATCTGGATTATTTGGTTTTCAGTTCTTGTAAAAGAGTATTGATGTACCTTATAATCGAAATTTTCAAACTGAGCCTTTAAAGCCATGAACATTCTGTCCAGAGTCTCACCAGTTGAATCCGAAATAAGATAAATTTGATATGTATCTTTCATGTATATTAAGTTTATAACTCATTTGAAAATTAACTAAATATTCATAAATAAGCTTTAAGAGTTTTAAGTTACTATAATTGTTGATTTAGTTGCCTTATTTAAACATGTGAATAAAAATATACATAATTTGACAATTCTAGTTATAATTATAAAAAAAATACTAAATAGCTGGATTTTTTGCGATTTGTATTGTTAATAAAAAGTTAATAAAATGTAATAATTTAATAATTAACGTTATTCACATTTTATATTACTACAAACATAATAAATATTATTATTTTATATGAGTCCAATATTAGATTGTATAGTTAATAAAAAATCATCTTTAAATCCTGTTTGGATAATGAGACAGGCTGGTAGATATTTACCTGAGTTCAGAGAAATAAGAAAAATAAATCAAGATTTTATTAAACTATGTTTAAATGACTCTTTATCAAAAGAGATTACATTACAACCTTTAAGAAGATTTAAATTAGATGCAGCTATTATCTTTTCTGACATTCTTATGGTCCCTTATGGTTTAGGGCAGGAAGTTAAATTTAAGAAAAACTTTGGTCCAATGCTTGGGGAAATTGACATTGATAAACTTAAAACTATTGATGAAAATGATTTTGTAATCAAATTATCACCTATCTATAATCTACTCAATTCTTTAAAATCAGATAAACTATTACAAGATAAAGATTTATTCGGTTTTGTGGGTGCTCCATGGACTATACTTGTATATATGCTTAATAAACAATCACCTAAAAAAGAAATATCCCATAAAATTTTTAACGATAAAGAATATGTGGGTATTTTATTACAAATAATAGATAAATTTCTAAAAATTCATATTAAAAATCAATTTGACAGTGGAGCATCAGTAATTCAAATATTTGATAGCTGGGCAGGTCTAGTTGATGAGAAAAATCTAGAGAAATATATTTATAGTCCTACATTAAGTTTGGTAAATTATGCAAAGTCTATCGGCGTTCCTGTAATTTGTTTCCCAAGAAATATAAAAAATTATAAAAAATATGTAGATGAAGTTAAGCCTGATGCGATTAACATAGATTACAATATTGATCCAAAACAAATTTCAAAAGAAGTCGATATAACTGTGCAAGGCGGCATTAATCCTAATATACTCTTAAAGGATAACGATAGTATAAAGAGAGAAGTAATGAATTACTATAATATTTTTAAGGATAAACCTTACATTTTTAATCTGGGTCATGGCGTAGTTCCAGAAACAAACCCGAACTCTGTAGAATTTTTTGTTAATAGTATAAAGGATTTATAAATGTCATCAAATCATCCAAAAGTTAAATATGGTAAAACAGGTATTTTAATTGTGAATCTTGGTACACCAGATTCGACTAATTGGTTTGACATTAGGAGATACTTAAAGGAATTCTTATCAGACAAGCGAGTAATCGAAGTAAACCCGATAATTTGGCAATTAATATTGAACTTGTTTATACTAACTTTCAGACCATCAAAAACAGCCAAAGCTTATAAGGAAATTTGGATGAAAGATAAAAATATTTCTCCACTTAGACACTATACAGAAATGCAAAGTCAAAAATTATCTAAAAAATTTTTAGATACAAATGTAATAGTTGAATTTGCTATGAGGTACGGAAACCCAAGTATTAAAAGTAAAATAATGAATTTACACAAACAAGGTTGTGAAAATCTTGTTGTGCTTCCACTATACCCTCAATATGCTGCCGCTACAACAGCAACTGTTTGCGATGAAGTCTACCGAACTCTAATGAGAATGAGATGGCAACCAAGTTTACAAATAATTTCACATTATGAGTCAGAACCTATGTATATTGATGCCCTAAAGAATTCTTTAGAAAAAAAAATTTCTGAAATCTCGTGGAAACCCGATTTAATTTTAGCTTCTTATCATGGCATTCCTCAAAAATATTTTGATAAGGGTGATCCCTACCACTGCTATTGTCAAAAAACGTCTAGGCTTTTGTCTGAAAAGTTTAAATCAATTCAAATTAAAACAACTTTTCAATCTAGATTTGGACCTCAAGCTTGGCTTAAGCCGTATACAGACAAAACCTTAGAAAGCCTTCCAAAAGATGGTGTAAAAAACCTTTTGGTTATTTGTCCAGGTTTTGCTTCAGATTGTGTTGAAACTTTAGAAGAAATTTCAATACAAGGAAAAGAAAGTTTCTTAAGAGCAGGAGGAATAAACTTTGATTTAGTTCCTTGCTTAAATGATAATGAAGATCAAATAAATTTATTAAAACATTTAATAAATAAATACTTAATAAAATAAAATAATGACTTCATATTTATTACTTAAATCCTTACACTTGATCGCTGTTATTTCTTGGATGGCTGGATTATTGTATTTACCTAGGATATTTGTTTACCATGTTGAAAACAATAACAAAGAGGAAGTTACAAAAATTTTTGAGGTAATGGAAAAAAGGCTTTATTATTTTATTATGAGGCCCGCCATGATCTTAACTTGGTTATTTGGAGTTATATTAATTTATTTAAATGGTTTTGAATCTTTTACGCATCTGTGGTTACAGGCAAAATTAATTCTAGTATTAATATTGACAGCATATCATGAATATTTAGGTAAATGTTTAAGGTTGCTAAAAGATGGTAACAATAAAAAATCAGCAAAATTTTTCCGCATTATTAATGAAATACCCACTATTTTACTTATTTTGATTGTTTTTATCGTTGTTTTTAAGCCAATCTAGGGTTGAAAAAAAAAATTTAATATATATATTTATAAGATCTTTAAACAAATCCCTTAATGAACATACAAGAATTAAAAGAAAAATCATCCGAACATCTAATATCAGAAGCTGAAAAGCTTGGAATTGAAAACGCTAGCACGCTCAGAAGGCAAGAAATATATTTTGCAATATTAAAAAAACTGGCTGAAAAAGGTGAGGAAATTACAGGCGGTGGAGTTTTGCAATTATTGCAAGATGGATTTGGTTTTCTTAGAGCGATGGAATCGAACTATCTCCCAGGAGCTGACGATATTTATATAAGTCCAAGCCAAATAAGAAGATTTGGATTAAGGACAGGGGACTCAGTTGAAGGACCTGTCAGAGCTCCAAAAGATGGAGAAAGGTACTTTGCGTTACTTCAGGTAAGCAAAATAAACTTTGAGGATCCAGATAAGTTTAAGCATAAAATTGCATTTGATAATTTAACTCCACTTTATCCAGACAAACAATTGGTTATGGAAGTAGAGACAACAAAAGTAGAAAAAAAACCAGATTTAACACCAAGATTAATTGATTTAGTAAGCCCAATAGGTAAAGGACAAAGATCATTAATCATTTCTCCTCCAAAAGCAGGAAAAACCATGATTTTACAAAGCATTGCTAACTCTATAACCGCAAACCACCCAGAGTGTTATCTAATGGTATTACTAATTGATGAAAGGCCCGAAGAGGTAACAGATATGCAAAGAACTGTAAAAGGGGAAGTTATAAGTTCAACTTTTGACGAACCTGCACAAAGGCATGTTGCAGTAGCAGAAATGGTTATTGAGAAAGCTAAAAGACTTACAGAGCATAAAAAAGATGTTGTAATTTTATTAGATTCTATAACTAGACTAGGAAGAGCATATAATGCAGTTGTCCCAAGTTCAGGAAAAGTATTAACAGGTGGAGTTGATGCAAATGCACTCCAACGTCCAAAAAGATTTTTTGGTGCAGCAAGAAATATTGAAGAAGGTGGATCTTTAACTATCATTGCAACAGCGCTAATCGATACAGGTAGTAGAATGGACGAAGTAATTTTTGAAGAATTTAAAGGTACAGGTAACAGCGAAACTATATTAGATAGAAAAATTTCGGAGAAAAGAATTTACCCAGCAATTGATATAACAAAATCTGGAACTAGAAGAGAAGAACTTATATTTGACAAAAACGATTTGCAGAAAATGAACGTGCTAAGAAGAATAATTGCTCCAATGGGATCAATGGATGCTATTGAATTTATAAATTCTAAGCTTAAAAATACCAAGAATAACGCTGAATTCTTTACTTCAATGAACAAGCCAGGTTAAACTAAATATAACCCAACTCTGACATTTCATTCTTAAATTTTTTTCATTGGAATTGATCAACTTTAGTCGTAAATTTATATTTATTATAATTAAATGACAATATATGCTTTATCATCAGGATCTGGAACTTCTGGAATAGCAACAATTAGAGTATCTGGAAAATTTGCAAAAAAAGTAGTAGAAAAATTAACAAATAGTCAAATACCAGAGCCAAGAGTAGCTACTCTCAAAAAAATCAACTATATCAATACAAATGAGCTTATTGATGAAGGTATAATTATATGGTTTCCTGGTCCAAAGAGCTACACAGGTGAAGATATGGCAGAATTTCATGTTCATGGTAGCTTAGCGGTAGTTCAAGCTATTCAAAATTCAATATCTGAGATAGAGGGGTGTCGAATTGCAGAGCCTGGCGAATTTACAAAACTAGCTTTTCAAAATAACAAAATAAATTTATTAAAAGCCGAAAGTATTGCAGATTTAATTTCTTCAGAAACTGAAATTCAAAGAAGACAAGCTGTGAAAATAATGACAGGTAAAAGTGCAGAAAGATTTAATTCTTGGAGGGATGGATTGGTTAAGGTGCTAGCTAATGTTGAAGCAAAAATTGATTTTCCAGATGAGGATTTACCTGCAGATATTTTAAAAAATATAAAAACTAATATTAATGAAATAAAAAATGAAATAAAAAAAACTCTTAATGATCAAAAAGTTGGTGAAAGAATAAGAGAAGGATTTAAGATTGCTATTGTTGGTCCACCTAATGCAGGTAAATCAAGTTTGCTTAATTATTTATCTAATAAAGAAGCTGCAATTGTTTCAGAAATAGCAGGCACGACAAGAGATGTCATAGAAGTACATCTAAATATTAATGGACTACCTGTGATAATTTCTGACACAGCCGGTATAAGAAGTTCTAAAGATGAAATAGAAAAAAAGGGTATTAAACTGGCTTTGCAAAAAGCAGAAGATGCTGATCTTAATATAGTAATAATAGAGCCTAAAAGTGGCTTTTTTACTGGATTTTTGAAAGATCTTCTAACAAGCAAGTCAATTCTAGTAATAAATAAATCTGATTTAAACGAAAATTTAATGCTAGAAGAGTTTAAAAAATATAAACCTATATATATATCGATTAAAAAGGAAAAAAATTTAAATCTGCTAATTACAGAAATTAAAAATAAACTTAAACATCAATTTCATAATTCCGAAAATATATTAATTACTAGAGAAAGACATAGACAGAATCTAGAAAAGTGCGTTGAGCATTTACAAAATTTTGATGATAAAAATAATTTAGAAGAATTCGATAAAGCATCTGAAGATCTCAGATTGGCAATAAGACATTTGGGAACAATAACAGGAAAAGTTGATGTAGAAGAGATATTAGACTCAATTTTTAATGATTTTTGTATAGGCAAATAATCGTTGATTTTACTAGTTTATTTAAGCAAATTTAAGGAAATCTTGTAAAATTATTTTCAGAATATAAATTAACAATATGAAACAAGATTTATTCTTTGATGTAATTGTAGTAGGAGGCGGTCATGCAGGATGTGAAGCTGCTGCTGCTAGTGCAAGATTAGGTATTAATACTTTATTACTAACGCATAACATTGATACTATCGGTGAAATGTCTTGTAACCCAGCAATTGGTGGATTAGGTAAAGGGCATTTGGTAAGAGAGATTGATGCTCTAGACGGTGTAATGGGAGAGATTGCAGATAAATCAGGAATACAATACAGGCTATTGAATAGAAGTAGAGGACCAGCTGTCAGAGGACCAAGAACTCAGAGTGATAGATCACTATATAAAAAATTTATGCAAGAAAAACTTGTAAACTATTGTAATTTAAGCATTATTTCGGATCCTGTAATTGAGTTTATAT
>MDSW01049746.1_pt1 | contig 13198 bp, 12 predicted proteins | sample 811171 | NCBI WGS metagenome assembly MDSW01 (sample SAMN05326641, study PRJNA326480) | marine metagenome | isolation source: seawater | place: Atlantic Ocean: North West | collected 2012 | reverse complement strand
TTTAACCTTTTAAATGTTATTCTGTGATACTCTTAAAAAATTCATGCTATAAAAAATATTTTTTTTATTTATTGAAAAATTGAGGCAGAATTCTGTTTAAAGTGCTAACTATTTGGCAGATTCAGACGTATTATATAGTTGAAGTATTTTGCATAAGATAAATAAAGACGGTGAACGCATGTTAGAAAAAGAATTAAGCGAACTTTCAGATATTTCCTTGTTGGGTCTCTATAAAGCAATTATTCCCTCAACTTCAGTGCTAGAGCACTTTGGGGTAAAACTTGATGGACAAGGTGGCGGGCCTCTCAACGAAATCAAAAACAAATCAACTGGGAAAAACGAAATAAGTTTTGATGGTGATAAGGCAATTCTGAATTATAAAAGACATCTGATCGAAATGAAAATTCTTTCTTTGAAAATTCTCGAAGAAATAAACCAAAGAGGTCTAGAAACGTCAGAATCTCATGATTTAATTAATAAAGAGATTGAGTATATTCAGGGTTGCACTGAATTTATAGATTCGTCGAATGGACCAAACTTATCCTCAGTCCCTCAAGGAGCCGAAACTTTACCCTACTTAAATAGATCTTTAAAAAAGTAACGTTTATCTATCAGAAGATTGCCAGTCTGGGTGAATCCAAGGTTCGCTATTGTCTCGAGGCAAGGGAGATTTACCTAGTATTTGGTCAGAGACTTTTTCCCCAACCATTATAGACGGACCATTTATGTTTCCGTTTGGTATTCGCGGGAAAATCGAGCTGTCGACCACTCTTAGTCCGTCGACACCTATTACACGGCAGTCTGGGTCCACTACTGACATTTTGTCATTCACATCTCCCATTTTACATGTACCGCATGGATGGTAAGCACTCTCGGCATTTTCCGCTATAAATTCATTAATCTGATCAACACTTTGACATTTCTCTCCGGGTTTAATCTCCATTCCTCGATAATTATCAAATGGCTTTTGTGAAAAGATTTCTCGTGCTATGGCAATACAACGTCTAAAATCCGTCCAATCCTGCTCATTGCTCATGTAATTAAATCTTATCTCAGGCTGCTCAGTATAGCTTTTTGAACGTAGCCTGACAGTGCCACGAGAACTTGACCTCATAGGACCTACATGAGCTTGGAAGCCATGTCCTTCACTAGTCACAGAACCATCATATTTAATCGCAAACGGCAAAAAATGAAATTGAATGTCTGGATATTTTACTCCCGCAGAGGAACGCACAAATGCCGCGCTTTCAAAATGATTTGATGCTCCCAAACCTTTTTTTGAAAATATCCATTGCGCGCCAATGATTAGTTTTGATAACCAATTCCAATGCTTATACAGAGTTATTGGTTTGATACAGGCTTGTTGAACGTACACCTCAAGATGGTCCTGCAGGTTGCTACCCACACCAGGTCTGTCACTCACGACATCAATGTTAAATTTTTTCAGGTGCCAAGCAGGGCCAATACCAGAATGTAAAAGAATTTTTGGCGAATTTATAGCAGAAGCAGCAATAATTGTTTCTCGTCGAGCTCTTATTTCCTTTTTCTCATCTCCAAATTTCAAAAGAACCCCATTAGCTCGATAACTTTCAATTAAAATTTTTTCTACAACACCTTTCACAAGTAATAAGTTTTCTCTGTTCATGGCAGGTTTCAAGTAGGCATTGGCGGAGGACCATCGTCTACCTTTATGGATAGTTTGCTCCATAACACCAAAACCCTCCTGCTTATAACCATTGTAATCATCCGTTAGCTGGAAACCAGCTTCATAACCCGCCCGAACAAAAACATCAAAAAGTTCGTTTTTTCGTGAACCCCGAGTTATATGCATAGGTCCAGAACACCCACGCCAACTGGGGTCCCCTCCAAAACCACAATCATTCCACTGTTCCATTCTTTTAAAATATGGTAGGACGTCTGCATAACTCCAACCTACAGCTCCATTTTCTGACCAAAAGTCATAATCCCCAGCATGACCTCTAACATAAACCATTCCGTTAATAGACGACGACCCTCCAACTACTTTCCCTCTAGGTACTGCTAAACGACGATTATTTAGGTTCGGTTCAGGTTCTGTGAAATAGCCCCAATCATATTTCGAAGAATTCATCGGGTACGAAAGAGCTGCAGGCATCTGGATAATCGGACTTTGGTCCCCACCGCCTGCTTCTATAATTATAACTGAATACTTACCACCCTCACTCAGCCTGTAGGCGAGAGCCGCGCCGGCCGAACCACTTCCAACAATAACAAAATCTGCTTCCAAAAATAAGTTCCTAAAGTTTAAAAAGAATTTTCACCAAATTAATATCTTTACCTAGTTTGAAAAATGGGAGGCAATGCGCTACTCCATTGTCCTTTTTTAAGCGATGATGCCTTAGCCGCATGTATGGCAGCTACGGACCTTAATCCATCTTCTACATCTGGATAGAGAGGTTTTTCAAATTTAGAAACCCCGGCTTTTCTAGCCTCAATTGCATCGGCTAGATCAAGGTAAATGTTGGCAAAAGCTAGAGGCATACCCTCTGAGTGTCCAATTGTAATTCTACTTGCTTGTTGCGCGATTTTGGATAATCTGCTGTCGCCCCTTTCAATAATTTGCACTCTACCATCCAACGGCATGTGATATAATTGGTTGGGCTTTTCTTGTTTCCAAGAAAGTCCTCCACCTTCTCCAAAAACTTGGATTGTCAAGCCGTGTTGCCTTCCAATCGCTATTGCGGATGACCATAAACGCCCAATTGTACCACCACTCATTCGAAAATTCACCATTGCGTCATCTTCAAGCTCTCGTGATTGAACGGTCGAAACAAAATCGGCAGAAACTTCAGTAACCTCCTGACCAGTAACAAAACAAGCCATATGCAAAGCATGAACTCCACAATCGGCCATAACTGCTGACTCACCAGCTTGTGTTGGATCATATCGCCATCTAACGCGGGGATTTGAATCATCTCTCGCATCTGCATGGTGACCATGAGCAAACTCAACTTTCACCAACCTAATACTCCCAATCAAACCTTTATCAATCATACTTTTCATTTCACGCACTAAAGAAAAACCCGAGTAACCATAGTTTACAGCACAAATTTTATCCGTTTTTTTTGCGGTCAAATACAAATTCTCTGCCTGCGTCACATTCATAGTCATCGGTTTTTCACACAAAACATTAAACCCAGCCTCTAAAAAAGCTTTAGAAATATCAAAATGTGTGGAATTTGGCGTTGCGATGGTTACTAGATCTAGACGCCTTTCTTTTCTTGCTTCTTTCTCCAGCATTTCTTGCCAGCTGGCATAGCATCTACCGGGATCTAATCCTAGCTCAGCTCCAAAGCTTTTTGCTGCGTGAGGATCAATATCCACGGCACCAGCCAGAAACTCATACCTTCCATCTATTATGGCTCCAATTCGGTGTACTGGACCAATTTGACTTCCTTTTCCTCCGCCGATAAGACCCCACTGAATTCTTTCCATTTTTTCCCTTGTTTCCAGATTAAAATTTTACGCCTTGAGCGAACGATTATTAATCGTATGTTATCCTGTTTGTCTATGACAAATCCACACATTCATGATAAAAGCAATTTATTCTGTTAATTTTAACTTAGTGGACTTAAAAAAATGCAAAAGGCTTTTTTGGTTGTTGGTAGAGCGGGTTTGGATTTATATGCTCAACCGGTCAGCACCCGAATTGAAAACGCGAATTCATTTTCAGCCCAATTAGGCGGCTCAGCTGGCAACATAGCAGTTGGACTGGCAAAACAGGGCTGTAAAGTCTCTTTGCTAGCTGCAATATCAGATGATCCAATCGGAAAATTTACCAGAAAAACTCTTACCAAATACGGGGTTGATACATCTTTTTTACAAACTATCCAAAACAAAAAGAATACTTTAGCAGTGGTCGACACCAACGGAAATCAAACGCAAGCCGTTATTTACAGAGAGTTGGCTGCAGATTTATTCCTTTCAGAGAGTTTAACTCAAGAGATTAATCTTAAAAATTTCTCCACAATAATAATCACTGGAACATCCCTAACCCAAAACCCATCTCGCAAAACAGTCCTGTCGCTAATGAGAAAAGCTAGTCAGGAGAAAAAAAAAATAATACTAGATATAGATTATAGAGAGGGTACCTGGGCTTCTTCCGAAGAAGCTTACGAAGTCCTTGCAATGGCCGAGGGTTATTCTGACATTCTAGTGGGAAATGAAATAGAGTTTGATTTTATGGCGGGGGGTATAAAGGGCAGCGGAGTCGAGTTTGCAAGAAAAATAAATAAAGTTAAGTTAAAAGAAGTAATTTATAAAATGGGAGAACGTGGTTGTATATTGTTTTCGGGAGGCAAACAAAAGCGTTTCAATTCCTATAGAGTCAACGCCTTGAAACCTACAGGAGCAGGGGATGCCTTCTTGGCAGGGTTTTGTTCCCGCTATACTGACGATGGAACACAAAACGAAGCAATCTTAACAGGGGCGGCCGCTGCGGCAATAGTGGTATCCAGCATAGGGTGCTCTGAACCAATGCCTACAAAAAAAGAACTTGCGAAATTTATTAATGATACAGAGCTAAGCGTTCAGGAGGTTTAATGCACATTCCTTCGTATGATAATGAAAACACACCAATCGTTCCCGCAAATAATTCTTTTGTACCGTTGAATTATTTCAATATCGTTAAATTACAGCGCGGTGAAAGGTTTGTTGATCAAGTGCCCGGATATGAAATTTGTGTAGTACCGGCAACCGGATCCATAAATGTAAGTGTAGGATCACTCTCTTTTAAAAATATTGGAGGCCGAGGCGACGATGTTTGGGACGGTGAACCTGAAGGCGTTTACGTTCCCTCGGGGGTCGAATTCGAAATTTACTGTAAATCTGAAAAAACCGAGGTGTTTGTTGCGGGAGCGAAATTTGACAAAGTTTTGCTGCCTTTTGAGGTTAGATCCGAAGAGTTGGACGTAATTCAATATGGATCAGACGAAACAAAAACGCACAGAAAGATCAAGCATATACTAGGACAGAAACAAGCCGGTAAGGTTGGCCGACTATTAGTATCTGAACTCTTTACAGTGGGTGCTGGAGGTTGGTCCGGATTTCCAAGTCACAAGCATGATACCGACCAGCTGCCCTTGGAAACTCGTCATGATGAAACTTATAATTTCCGTTTTCGACCAAGTCACGGGTCAGGAGTGCAGCTATTACAAGATAGAGATGGAAAAACAGGAGAGGCGTTTCACATCAATGACGGTTCTACATTTTGTATAGCTGAGGGGTATCATCCCTGCTGTTCATTACCGGGTTACGAAATGTATTACTTTACAATACTCGGAGGGCTGTCTCAACGCCCGCTTGTGCAATTCTTTCAACCCAGTCATGAATATCAGGTGGAAACCATTCCGGGAATTAAAGATATGGTAGCCAAATTTAAATGACTATAGCAAATTTAAAAAAGGTTCTCCAGCAAGCACAAAGTAATAGATCTGCTTTAGTAGGCTTTGTTGTCCAAGGCTGGGAAGACGCACGTGTATTTGTAAAAGCCGGAGCCGATTTATATAAACCAGTAGTACTCCAAGCTGGTCCTGGTTGTCGGGAGAACACCCCTCTTCCTGTTCTCGCTAAAATGTTTAGAATATTGGGAGAGGATAGTGACTATGATGTTGTACCGCATCTAGATCATGCTCTAGATATAGAAACATGTCACAGAGCTTTAGATGAAGGGTTTACTTCAGTTATGTTTGATGGTTCTGCGTTGAGCCTTAAAGAAAACATAAAAAAAACATATGCAGTCCGAAAACTAGCTGAGCAATATGATTCCTCCGTAGAGGCTGAGGTTGGGTTTGTAGGTTACTCTAAACACTCCAAGAACAAACCCACAAATCCTAAAGAAGCCGCAAAATTAGTGTCTGAGACAAATATTGACGCGTTAGCCGTATCAATAGGTAACACTCACCTTCAACTCAAAAAAAACACTTTAATCGATTATTCTCTATTGATGAAAATTAACGAAATGACGACAATTCCTTTGGTAGTGCACGGTGCATCAGGTATATCGAGAGAGGATAGAATCAAGATGAAAAATTTATTTGGAGTCAAAAAATTTAACATTGGAACAGAACTACGAAAGCATTTTGGAAAATCTTTAAGAAAAACCCTAAAGAAAAATAAAACAGAGTTTGACCGAATTAAAATATTATGTTCCGTTGAAAAAGATATGCTAGTTGAAGCCAAAAAAATTTTAGAAGAAATTTCCTAATAATTGTGGAAGAGGCTTGACCTCGTGAAATTGTTTTCGAAAACTAACCAATCAATTTGGTTTAAGTATCTTAGTTATACTTCAACGCGATTAACTGGCAAGCTCCTTTGTCAAGTCACCTAACTCCGCGCCCCCAGCCATCAAACGCCGTATATCATCCCCTCCAAGATCCTTCGCGATACCGCTGCCGATTACCTCACCAAGTGATAAAAAAGTATATCGGTCAGCAATTAGTCTTGCATGTATTTCATTATGCGTAATCAATATTATTGCAATATTTCCCAACTGCTGAACTTGCTTTATTGTTTTAAGAACTTCCATTTGCTGACGTTGCCCCAGTGCGGAAGTGGGCTCATCAAGTATCAGTACTTTTGCTCCGAAATAAATCGCCCTAGCAATAGCTAACGTTTGTCTTTGGCCACCTGACATAGTCCCTACCGGCTGCTCAGGATCAGCAATATTAATACCAATTTTTGCCATTTCTTCAATCGCAATATCGTGCATCTGTTTCATCTTAAGTATACCAAAGGGACCTCTCCCTCTTGTAATTTCACGACCCAGAAAAAAATTTCGGGTAACCGAAGTTAAAGCATTGAGCGCAAGGTCCTGATACACTGTTCCAATACCGGTAGCTGAAGCGTCCCGTGGCGATTTAAAGCGAACTTCTGTTCCCTCAACAAGAATTTTTCCCGAAGTTGGGGTATGAACTCCTGAGAGCGTTTTTATAAGTGTGGATTTACCCGCTCCATTATCACCCAAAAGAGCATGAACCTCACCGGGAAATACCTCTAAAGACACTCCATCTAGTGCGGTAAAACTTCCAAATTTCTTTACGAGTTTATCTATCTCAATTAATGGTTTTTTATTATAATTAAGCATATCCTTAAATATTACCCATTACTCGTTTTCTTATATTTTCGTTTAACAGTGCTGACGCAATGATGACAAACCCTAGGAACACCCGATAAAAAGACCCATCAATTCCTGGAATGTAAAAGAAAGCTTCTTTCGCCAACCCGAATATAAAAGCTCCAGTAATTATACCCAAAATAGTTCCAAAGCCGCCAGTCATTACAATTCCACCGATTACCGCTGCCGCAATAGCCTCCAATTCTTTCAAATTACCTTTTGCCGCATCGGCCGTGTTCACCTCAAAAACCTGGCATGTAGCAAAAATAGTCGCACAAAAAGCTGAAAATACAAAAAGTGAAATCTTAACCTTATTCGTAGGCACTCCATTCGCTTGAGCTGCACTCAAATTGCCACCTGTAGAGTAAATCCAATTGCCCGCCTGAGTTCGGCTAAGAACTATATAACAAGCTATTGATAGGATTACCCAAATCATGACGCATGAATAAAGACCGGGTGCAAACTGATTACCAAAGTTATTGGTGTTCCAATCAATCGGAAAATAAAGCCAATCAAAAATGGGTTCCAGGATATTTCCACCGAAAAAATCTGCTACTGGCCGCGCAGTCCCTAGTGTGTCTATATATGCCCTTGCAACATCTACATCAGTCACAGTTTTTGGTGTAACTGGGTCAATTTTAAAGTTTGCTATCTTATCCTGAATTGTATTTATCATAAACTCATTTGCAGACTCCTTGGCATTTACCAACGCTCTCTCAAGAGGTTTAACTCCTTTAGCAATCATTATATCAGTTTTTGCGTCGGCGACTCTTTGAAACGTATACTGGAGCCGTTCTGTAATTTTTTCTATAGTTTCTGGTGGCACTTGATTAAGGAGTGCTAACAAGTCAGTTTCTGGCAAAGCTTTTGCAGCTTCTCGCTCAATTTCGCCTTGGCCAGGTAAATTGATAATATTTTTAATGTCTGGTATCTCAGTAACTGTGGTTGCCCCCTTTGATTGGTCCGGTCGGTGGTTGAATGATCGCAGCGAAACCTCAGTTAATCCGCGCAAGAAAAACAAACCTCCAAGTGTAACAATAAAGGATGGTAAGCCCGATCTTACCACAATAAAACCTTGAAGCCACCCGAAGGTCAAAGTGAAACATAAAGTTATAAAAATCGCGAAAAGTGGGGATACGTCCGGAATGTGTATTAAAGTATAAAACTCAATATGAGCACCACCTTCAAAGGAGAGATAGGGAAGAACTATAGAAAAACCCCACCGCAATGTCATGGCCATGCATGCACCTGCAAATCCAATCATCGACCCAATTGATAAATCAAATTCACCTGCAATAATTAATAGTCCAGCTCCAAGCGCTATTATACCTAATTGAGATATAACCCTGAGATTATTTCTGATTCCAAGAGCATTGAAACCTTCACCTGCAAAGGGGTTCCAAGTAGTCTCAGCCGCTGGAATGGAAAAATATCCCAACATACCAAAAAGTAAAATCATAACTCCGATTGGCCCAATCTCGGGCCTTGAGAGTACTGTCCTCAAGGCACTTCTTGGCCTGTGCCTATCAGCCTCTTGACGGATTGAATCTGATGATGACATAACAATAAAAAAAATGGATAGCAAAGACGCCATCCATTTTTCCATTCACTTGTTTTACCGGTCTACGCCTGCCAACGAGGCAACCGAAGAAGCATTGCTTTTATCAACAAAGCCTGGACCAGATGGTATATTTGCTCCTGGTAAGAGTCCTGCTCCATTATTAAATAGATGCAGAACGATTATAGGCATGTAACCCTGAAGACGCTGCTGCTGATCAATGGTGTATTGAACTTTCCCAGCGTTAATCAAATCCATTACAGGAGGACTCAAGTCAAAGCACGAGTGATGCACACTCATACCAAGCTCATCAATAGCCTGCTGAACGCCCACACATACATGGGGACCAACAGAAAGGACCGCATCTACATCTGGATTGGCCTGCAATCCAGCTGCTGCACGCGTTGGAATAGTGGCTGGGTCGTTAGAGCTATCAAAATTTGTAGTTGGGATAGCCTCCCCATAGCCTCCACATCTGTCTGTCAGAGCAGTATTGTACGCCTCTTGGATAAAGCAAATTCCCTTGGTTGCACCTTCAGCTTTAGCTCGCTCACCAGCCTTCTGACCGGCAAGAAACTCAGGTTGTCCTACATGCATAAGAGCGCCCAAAGAAGCCGAAGATTCCAATCCAGAATTCATCGTGATAAGAGGAATGCCGGCGGCGACCGCATCTTTAATCGCCTGTCCTAAAGCATCTGGATCAGGCAGAGAAACAACCATACCATCAGGTTGGGTCGCAGCCGCTGCAGCTATCGATTTAGCCATGTCAGCCATATCACCTGAAGGAGTGAAGACATATTCAAAATCTGCACCTATCGCTCTAGCTGCATCCTCGCCACCCTTTTGAACCACAGGCCAAAACGGGTCTTTACCCTCACCGTGTGTCACCATTACATACCGTTCAGCAAATGCTGAAGTTGAAAACAACAATATTGCCGACAATGCGAAAAATATTTTTTTCATAAGATACTCCCAATTCTTATAATTCAGATTATGTTTTAGTCGATTTTGAAACGACGATAATCGCCCACCTTAAAAACGAACTGTATACTTGTAAAGGGTTTTTTGGACCTGTTCGATTTGCAAAGAAATAAGATTGGGAAAAATTAAATTGAATCGTACAAAAACATTTCTCAAACATCAAGATAATGGTAAAAAGGTGACAAATGGCAAACAGTATAATGATAAAAAAAAGCAACAAAATATGGTATTTATTTAACTTGGACTGTGATAAGAAATAGTTTAGTTGTTATCACGATAGAAAGAGTAAGATATGCAACTGAATAAAAACTTCTTCAATAGGATTATTGAAAACCTTCCCAACCTAGACATCCCATTCATAAAAACAGCTAACGAACAGAATTACTCCTACAGCGACATGATTCGACTGAGTGGAAAATACGCGAATGCGTTAACTAAACTAGGAGTACGAAAAGAGAGCAGGATTATGCTCCAGACTGAAAAGAAAATTGAATGCATTTGGCTTTACTTAGCATGTTTAAGGATCGGAGCGATTTTTGTAACTATAAATCCAGCGTATACAAAAGCCGAAACTGAGTTTTTTTTAAAAGATACCGAACCTATTTTATTTGTTACAGATAAGCGGTCCCGTTTTGTTGAGGTGACCAATATTTTGGGAAAAAAATCCGACACCCAAGTTATTCAGTTGACGGCACTAGAGGGCCAATCTTTATCAAAACTCATCGCTATTTCAGAGGAAAGTTTTAAAAATTCTGAATGCAACGGAACTGATATCGCTGCGATATTGTACACTTCAGGGACAACAGGTCGCTCTAAAGGAGCTATGATAACTCATGAAAACTTATCGTCGAATGCCAAAGCACTATCAGAAATTTGGAATTTTACAGCCGTCGATACCCTGCTACATATTTTACCGATTTATCATACTCACGGTCTTTTTGTAGCGTTTAATACAGTAATGGTATCGGGCTCCTCAATCTTTTTTGAGGAAAAATTTGAAATTGATCGAATTCTCAAAATAATTGGACAAACAACGGTTATGATGGGGGTGCCAACACATTATACAAGATTATTGGGCAGCAAAGCCTTTTCAGCTCAGCTAACGATAAATATGAGACTTTTTATCTCCGGCTCAGCACCGTTATCTTTTGACACACACAGAAAATTCGAAAAACAAACTAACCATACAATTCTGGAGAGATATGGGATGACCGAAACCAATATGATTACATCAAACCCCTACAATAGCTTAAGGAAACCTCGAACTGTTGGTTTTGCACTGCCAGGCGTTAAAGTTAGAGTAACCAGTTTGAAGACCAAAAAAACAGTAAAAGACGGAGTAATTGGTAACATAGAGGTGCAAGGTCCCAACGTTTTCAAGGGGTATTGGAGACTTCCTGAGCAAACCAAATTGGATTTCACCGACGATAACTTTTTCAAAACAGGAGATTTGGGCTTCATAGACTCTGATGGGTACTTAAACCTTTCAGGACGTGGTAAGGACCTCATAATATCGGGAGGTTTAAACGTTTACCCTGCAGAGATCGAGCAAAACATCGATTCTATGTCCGAAATATTAGAAGCTGCCGTGATAGGACTCCCCCACCCAGATTTTGGAGAAGGAGTGACAGCTGTCGTCACAACTGAACAAAATATAGAATTTGACGAGAGTCAGTTAAAGGATCGTCTAAAGGATAAGTTAGCTGGCTTTAAGATACCGCTCAAAATTATTCAGGTAGAAACTCTGCCTAGAAATTCAATGGGTAAAATAGAAAAGAGTGTACTACGCGACTTATTTATAAGTGAATACCTTAAGTAGTTTAAAATCTTAGTTCCATAAAATAAAACCTTTTAGATTTCGAATGTTTCTTTGAACTCTTGCCACTCTCCCACACTCATGCCGGATTCTACTCTCGTCACTTCTTTTCCAGCTAACATTTTTTTAATACAATCCAAGCCGTTAGAGGATAATTGCACGCCGCCTAAGCGATAATCTTCAAAAGCCTTGTAGGCTGCGGGGACCCAGTCTGAAACTATCTTTTTAATCTCCTCTGCATAAACTCTTATCTCATACTGTGCATGAACATCAGCTCTTAGCCGCAAAAAATGGAAAAGATTGTGAAGATTTGTTTTCCAGTACCACTGTGTATAGATGTTCATTGGAAGATTCATCCGCGCGAGCTCCCGCGCCAATCCTTGTTGCTCGTCCTGAGAGAGCATTTGCTGGTAGTGATCATATGATCGGGTACTATCTGCTTTCAGCATTTGCAGTACTCTCCCTGCCTCAGCTCCCGTTAATGTGTTGCCTCGCCCCTGATGGTTGCTTTTTGACTGAGCCGCAAGATTTTCTTTTTCAGGAATATAAAATTCTTTATCTAAAATTGAATATCTAGCGGAATATTCATTTATGTTTGCGGTACGATGCCTTATCCACTGTCTCGCCACGAACACCGGAAGTTTAACATGGAACTTTATTTCGCACATCTCAAATGGAGTAGAGTGCCAGTGCCTCATTAGATATCTGATGAGTCCTGAGTCATCCCTCGACTTCTTAGTACCTTGACCATAAGATACTCTGGCAGCTTGAACTATTGCAGAGTCATCTCCCATGTAATCAATTAGCCTTACGAAACCGTGATCAAGAAGCGGATAAGCTTTATATAAATGCTTTTCAGCACCTCTAACCGTAGTGCGTTTAGTACTAAATGACTCTTTTCTTTGTTGAGAAATTTCTCTTTTTTGTTCATTAGTTAGCGTCATTCTTAAACTTTCATGATATTTCATTTTTAAGAATCATTATGATTTGATCATATTATAAGCAGAGGATAGCGGAAGATGAATATTAAATATTTACATACGATGGTACGAATTACAAATATTGAGGAATCTTTGCACTTCTATTGCAATCTACTCCATTTAGAGGAAATTCGTCGATCAGAAAATGCTGTGGGTAAATTCACTCTTATCTTTTTGGCCCCTCCAGGTCAGCAAGAAGCGGCTCTTGAACTAACATTTAACTGGGATAGCAATGAGCAATACACTGAGGGAAGAAATTTTGGTCATTTGGCTTATCAAGTTGACGATATTTACCAAATATGCCACCGACTAATGGAAAATGGGATTACAATTAATAGACCTCCTCGCGACGGACGGATGGCATTCGTTCGCTCCCCAGATAATATTTCAATAGAAATTTTACAAAAGGGTGATGCTCTAGAACCTTCTGAGCCGTGGAAATCTATGGTAAATTCCGGCTACTGGTAAAAAAATCTGAATAGACCCTTGAAAAAAAAAATCAAGCATTCATACTGATACTGTTTCCCTTGGGAAACTATGGTGATAAACGCGCATGCAATAAGCGGATCGGACCCGGGGGCGGTACCCGGCGGCTCCACCAAAAATGAGGGGCCGAAATAGGATCGACGGACGTCAAAAGATGTTAGCTTTCACTCGGCGGGATGGCCACCGATATCGGCGCAAAACGTATAGTTGCAAATGACAATTAT
>MDSW01188128.1_pt1 | contig 13199 bp, 12 predicted proteins | sample 811171 | NCBI WGS metagenome assembly MDSW01 (sample SAMN05326641, study PRJNA326480) | marine metagenome | isolation source: seawater | place: Atlantic Ocean: North West | collected 2012 | reverse complement strand
TTAGCAAAGTTCATTGCATCCTCTTGAATTCTTTGGGAAGCGCCCTCAACTTTAGCGTCTACAGCTCTCCAATAAGGCATATAAGAAAATGTCATAGCCTCCCTCCATCTGAAAGCCCACAATCTTGTAAAATAATTAGTTACTGTATAAATGATAACATATGGAATTGCTAATTTCATAAATAACAAAATTCCATCATAAAATTCTGACAATTCTCTTTCTGGAGCTTTTTGTAGTAAGTCGTAAAAACCCTTGTACCACTCATTAATTTTTACATCTATAAATGTTTGAGCCAATAAAGAAAAGATTATAAAAGTAAATCCACCCCAAGACCACAACAACCACTTTTTTTCTGTAAAAAAACTTCTCCACATAGTTAATCTTTTGTAAAGTTATCTGAGTATGATTTGATTACAAAAGTTCTTTTTTTTGGCTCAATAAATTCATAGTCAATTTTATTATTTTTTGCATAATTAATAGCCATTTCTTTTGTATCAAATTCGAGCTTAATTTCTCCTAAAGTATCATCTGAAGACTCCCATCCCATTAATGGATTAGTTCGAGGATTTTTTTCATTATACTTTAAGATCCACTTACTTAACTTTCCTCTGCCCGATTGCATGGCACTTTTTGTCGGTATGTATATTTTAGCTTTTCTCATAATTGGTCGGGGCGGCAGGATTTGAACCTGCGACCCTCTGGTCCCAAACCAGATGCGCTACCAGGCTGCGCTACGCCCCGATTTGTTGATTTTATAGGTTAATTAAGACTTTTTGGCAATTGAAAGATGTGCGTTATAGAAGTAAATATTACGCATGATCCAATACATTTCTAAGCCTTTTAAAGAGTTTTTTAAATTAGAGTCTGCATCAGGTATAATATTACTTATATCTGCGATTTTAGCCTTAATAATAAGTAATAGTAGTTTTAGTTCTTTTTATTTTAATACTCTTAATTCTTATTTTACTTTAGGAATTGACAATTTTGGAATAAAGCTCAGCATATTACATTGGATCAACGATGTGTTAATGGCGATTTTTTTCTTTCTTGTTTCTTTAGAAATTAAAAGAGAGTTTGTTCAAGGTGAATTATCAAAACCTAAGCAAGCAATGTTACCTATAATTGGAGCTGTTGGAGGTATGTTAGTCCCTGCTCTAGTTTATATTGTAATTAATTTAGATGATTCCTCGCGGCTTAATGGATGGGCTATACCCTCTGCAACGGATATAGCTTTTTCACTAGGAGTCTTATCTTTATTAGGGAAAAAAGTACCAATCTCATTAAAGATTTTTTTAACTGCTTTAGCAATTATTGATGATTTGGGTGCTATAGTAATCATTGCTTTTTTTTATTCAGGAAACATTCAAATTAACTACCTATTGTTAATGATCGCCTCAATTATTTTGTTAATAGCGATGAACAAGTTTAAGATAAATAAATTTTTACCATATTTAGTTGTTGGTATATTACTTTGGGATTTTACTCACCAATCGGGGATACACGCTACTATTGCAGGAGTTCTTCTTGCTCTTACAATACCCCACAACAAAGAAAATCATAAAAAATCTTTACTTTTAAAATTAGAGCATAATATTGCACCATATGTTGCTTTTGGAATAATGCCTATTTTCGCTTTTGCTAATGCCGGTGTATCTTTAGAAGGTTTAACTTTAATTACATTATTAAATCCAGTTCCTTTAGGAATAGTTTGTGGTTTATTTTTTGGAAAACAATTAGGTGTTTTTGTATTTTCATATCTATCTATAAAATTAAATCTTGCAGAGAAACCAACTAATTCTAATTGGGTATCATTCTATGCTGTTTCAGTTTTAACAGGTATCGGATTTACAATGAGTTTATTTGTTGGAAATTTAGCTTTTGCTAATGACATGCAATATTCCGATGGTGTTAAAATAGGCGTTCTGGTAGGTTCCTTATTATCAACTTTATTTGGTTATTTTCTTTTACTGATGGGAACTAGAAGATGATTACTGATGAAGTTATAAAATTGGCATCTAATACGAAGTTTTATGGTTTAAAAAATAATTTCACACATAAAAGTTTTTTTAAAAATAAAGCCTGTGGTGATACAATTAAAATAGAACTGATAAGCAATAATAAAAGTTTTAAAATAATGCGATATGAAACCCAGTCATGTATATTTTGTCAAGCTTCTGCCAGTATACTTGCTTCATCAATTAAATCTTTTAGTATTCATCATTTAAAAAAGGAAATAAAAAGTCTTGATGATTACTTTCATGATAATCATCTTGATTTGCCAAAAAAATTCAACATTTTTAAAAAGATATTGAAAAAGGACAATTTAAGCAGATATGATTGTATCAAATTACCTTTTAATGCATTATATAAAGCGCTTAAAATTAAGATATGATAAGATTATTTATAACAATTATGTTTTTTAGTTTATTTACAAATTTAAATGCTAATTATGATAAATTAGCTTATGATTTTAGTTTTACGTCATTAGATGGAAAGTCTATTAAGCTTAATGATTACAAAGATCATGTACTTGTAATAGTTAATGTAGCCAGCAGATGCGGTTACACACCTCAATATGAAGACCTGCAAACACTTTGGGAGAATTATAAGGATAAAAAAGTTGTTGTAATTGGAATTCCTACAAATAATTTTAAACAAGAACCAGGAAATAATGAGGAAATTAAAGATTTTTGCGAAACTAACTTTGGTATAAACTTTCCGATGTCTGAAAAAATTGATGTTATTGGAAAAAATGCACATCCTTTCTTCAAATGGGCTAAGAAAAATCATGGCTTATCTGCTATTCCAAAATGGAACTTTCATAAAATAATTGTAGCAAGAAACGGTAAAATAACAGAAACGTTTTCCTCATTTACCAAACCTTCATCAAAAAAGTTTATATCGACGATTGAAAAAGAGATTAAAAATTAAATTTTAAACCATCATAAGCTGCTAAAACTTTTTTAGGAAGTTTTGCTTGAAGCTTGTAATAATCTAGATCAACGTGTAAATTAGTTAAAATTGTCTTGTTTGGGTTCAAATAATTAGAAACTTTCATAGCTTCATCAAAATTAAAATGTGAGGGATGTTTTTTCATTCTAAGACAGTCAATAATCAAATATTCTAATTTATTTTTCATCTTATTTAAGGTATTTAAACTAATTTTATTACAATCGCTTATATAAGCAATATTATTAAATAAAAATCCAGTAGCGTTTATTAGACCGTGTTTAACTTGGAAAGCATTTACATTCAGTACACTTTTATTTTTTTTAATTAAAAAATTATTATTTATAGATTTAGCTTTCATTATGGGTTGGTAACCGTGTCTTTTGAAAAAACAAAATGTATATTTGCTTATGATTTCATTAATTATTCTTTTTTGTGCATAGACCTCTATCTTTTTTTTTCTTTTCCAAAAAAAAGGTCTTAATTCAAAGATTCCAGAAGTTTGATCGGTATGCTCATGTGTATACATGATAGCATCTACATTTTTTATTTTATTATTCAATAATTGATTTTTAATATCCGGGGAAGTATCTATTAAGACAGATAAATCTCCATACTCTATATGAGCGCAACAACGCGTTCTATGATTTTTAATTTTTTTTTTATCAGATTTACCCCAATAATTATTTATCCAAGGAGACCCTAGAGAACTACCACAACCTAATATTGTAAAGGAACCTTTCAAATTAATTTACCAAACAAATCTATAAAGTTCTTACTTGTGCTAGCAGCTAATAAATTTGTATCTATTTTTTTGATTTCTGATAAAAATTTTAGTGTATGGATTAAATGACTTGGCTCATTTGTTTTTCCTCTAAGAGGCTCAGGTGATAAATATGGAGAATCTGTCTCTACCAATAGTTTATTTAAAGGTATGTCCTTAAAAGTTTCAGCTAATTCCTTTGACTTTTTAAAAGTTATTATGCCACTTGCAGATATATAACAACCTAAGTCTAACAAATTATATGCAAATTTTTTAGAACCGGTAAAACAATGTATAAGTATTTTTAATTTATTTTTTTTTGATTTTTTTTTGAGAACATCATATGTTTCATTCTCAGCATTTCTTGTATGTACTATAATAGGTTTATTAGTCTCAATTGATGCTTCAATATGTCTAGTAAACAAATCTATTTGTATATTTTTTTTGGAATTGTTGTAATAAAAGTCTAAACCTGTTTCACCAATTCCAATTATTTTATTATTTTTTTTTATATTGTTAATGATCGTATCTACAGTTATTTTTTCATGACTATTTGCTTCGTGGGGATGAATACCATAAGTACCATAAATATTTTCATATTTATTCACTAAATCTAAAATATCCGCAAATTCTTTATCTTTTGTTGATATGGTAAGCATATATTTTATTCCATTGTCTTCCGCTCTTTTAATGATTTCTGGAATTGAATTAATTAAAGGATCGTAGTTTAAGTGACAGTGTGAATCAATTATCATAATCAACTTTCTTAAATAATATTTTAGATTTTAGAATCTTAATATTATTAGCATATATATTATTATTATTAATAGATTCCAAGTTCCTTTTAGATTTATCTAATTGTAAAATGTCAAGAGTGTTATTAGCAGCTATTGGGATTATTGGTAAAAGTAATATACTAATATTTTTTATATGCTCTACAATTGTACAAATTATAGTGTCACATCTTGATTGATTTTCTTTTTTAACAGCCCAAGGTTTAGAGTCATTAAAATATTTATTTGCGTCAAAAGAATAGCTTATTACTCTTTTTATGTATTCATTTAATTCTTGATTATCTATAAGTCTTGTTAATGATAAAATATTTGTTTTAAGATTATTTAATAGTTTGACATCACTTTCATTTTGTTTTCCAATCATTGGAATTTTATTTGAATAGTTTTTTTCAACAAAAGAAAAAACTCTTTGACATAAATTTCCATAGTTATTGGCTAAATCATTATTAATGCACTTTTTTAAACTATCTAATGAAATATTACCATCATTACCTAGCGAGACCTCTTTCATCAAATAATATCGTAACTCATCAATTCCATAAGAATTTATAATCTCTAAGGGGTCAAGAATATTTCCTAAAGATTTGGACATTTTTTTTTCATCAGAAAGTATCCAACCGTGTCCATAAATTTTTTTTGGTAAGGGTATTTTTGCAGCTAGCAAGAAAGCAGGCCAATAAATAGCGTGAAATCTTAAAATATCTTTTCCTATTATATGTAAGGAAGCGGGCCAAAAATTTTTATATAATTCGTGATTTGTATCTGGAAAATTTAAAGCACTTAAATAATTTGTTAAAGCATCCAGCCAGACATAAATTACATGTTTCTTATTTCCTGGAACCTTAATACCCCATGAAAAAGACGTTCTACTTACAGAGAGATCTTTTAATCCCTTTTTGACAAAACTTACAACCTCATTATTTCGCGACTTTGGTAAAATAAAATCTTTATTTTTTTCATATAATTCTAAAAGTTTATCTTGCCATGCTGACAACTTAAAAAAATAAGATTCTTCTTCTACCCAATCTACAGGAGAGCCTGACGCTTTCGAAACATTTTTTCCATTATTTTTAATTATTTCATCCTCATCATAATAAGCTTCGTCTGAAACAGAGTACCACCCACTGTATTTATCTAAATAAATATCTCCAGATTTAACTAATTTATTCCAGATTTCGTTTACTGATTTGACATGTCTTTTTTCAGTTGTTCGTATAAAATCATCGTTGCTTAAATTTAAAGTTTTCGTTAAATTTTTAAATGTTTTTGACAATTCATCACAAAATTTAAGTGGATCTTTACTATTTTTTTCTGCCTCTCGCTGTATTTTTAAACCATGTTCATCCGTTCCTGTTAAAAAATAAACTTTTTTTCCTTCCAATCTTTTGTATCTTGCAAAAACATCTGCAATTATACTTGAATAAGCATGACCCATATGAGGTTTACCAGAGGGATAATAAATTGGTGTTGTTATGTAAAAATTATTATTTTTCATTTTATTTTAACTGTATTGAGCACGTGCTTAACCATTTGATCAATTGAGTATTTTGGCACAAATTTAAGTATTTTTTTTTGTTTTTTTGTATCTGAGTAACAAATATCTACGTCTCCGTCACGTTTATTAGCATATTTATAAGAAATATCTTTTCCAGAATACTTACAAAAACTCTTAAAAATTTCATTAACACTGTATGGATTGCCGGTACCAACATTTATTATACTCAAATTGTTGTTTTTAATTAAATCTAAAGCTTTAATATGACTTCTAGCTAAATCTACAACATGTATATAATCTCTTAAGCAGGTACCGTCTTTTGTTTTATAATTGTTTCCATAAATTTTAAAAGTTTTTTTTTGTTTAATTGACTTAAGAATATTTGGTACTATATTTTCTGCCTTTTTTGGATTTTCCGATAAAATACCTGATGGATGTGCGCCAATAGGATTAAAATATCTTAAAATAATTACCGATGATCTTTTATTTAGTTTGTTAAATTTTTTTAAGATTTTTTCTATAGTTAGTTTTGTTTTACCATAGACGCTTTTAGGTTTTAATGATGAATTCTCCTTAATCGGTGACTTGTTTTTTTCGTTATAAACACAAGCTGACGAGCTGAAAATGATATTAAAGCAGTTATTTAAAACCATAGCTTTAAGTAGGTTTTTAGTGCCTCCTACATTAAATGAAAAATATTTTTTTGATTTTAATTGTGACTCTCTTACAGATTTTAAACCTGCAAAATGAATAACTGATGAAATATTATATTTTTTAAAGATCTCATATATTTTATTCTTCCTTAAATCTGCTTTGAAAAAAAGAAGTTTTTTCTTAGATATTTTTTCAATTTTTTTTTTTACTGAAATAGAAGAATTGACTAAATTATCAACTAATATTAAATTTTTTTTTTTTAATTTTAGTAATTCTATTGCAGTATGTGATCCGATAAAACCCAATCCTCCAGTTATAAGAATATATTCTTTTTTATTTCGCATTGTGCCATAAGTATCTTGTCTTATTGTTTAGACCAAGAGTTTTATTTAAAATAAAATCAGCAACTAATGTAGAATTAAAATATTTAAGATATTTCTCCCTCCCTTTTTTTCCGATTTTTTTTCTTAACTTTTCGTCTTTAGATATTTTTGCTATTTTCTCTGATAAGTCCTCTATATTTTTATAGAAAACCATTTCGTCTTTTTCAAAAAAATGATTGTATTTCGTCTTTTCGTCAATTAGTGTAACCAAACCATTACCAATTATTTGTGTTATGCGATCACTGCTATAATACTTTATTGGTTTACCTCTACTTAAATTGAGACCCATTTTTGAGTTTGAAATAGTTTTGAAGTAATGATCAGCCCAAATTGGTTGAACTTTATTTAAACCATAAATATCAAATTTTACGTCATTGGTTATAGAAATTAATTTATTAATAAAATCAGATCTGTCATCAAATTTACCAGATTTTAAAATGCCTCTATGCACACCATGACTAAGTGCAAAAAAAACATCCATATTACATTCTTTTTTATAATTATGTAAGGTTTCAAACGATGGGTCAGCAGGATTTGGGATAAAATAACTTTGATTATTTTTTGGAAGAAAATCCAAAACATCTGGTGAGGTGGTTAAAAAATTTGCCTCTATGAAATCTTTTTTGTTTAAAATTCTCTCACGATTCCTAAAAAAATCAGGCCCACTTCTATTTAATGGGTCTAAAAACCATTGAGATATTTTGAGATTAGAATAGTCATCTTTTAATTCACCTAAAGTTTCAGGCGATACAAGATCAGCATGACCCAAAATAATTAAATCTGGCTTAAAATTGTAGCAAGTTTTTTTTAATTTATCGTTTAAAGTTTTAGCACCGCTTATATCTCTGTAGCTTTTATAATATTTTTGAATATCTCTATCGCTAAATTCTAAAATACTATGACCTAATCTGATGAATCCATTATTTAAACGTCTCCCTGTATTAAAAAAAAGGCGCCCGTCATGTCTTTCATTAAAATTTGTAACATGCAGAATTCTTAAGTTTAATCTTTTCTTTGTATTAAAATGTTTGATTGGTTGAAGTTTTTCGTCTCTAAATTTGTCAATTAAATTTGAAACATATTCATGACTTAAATAAAAGTTTTTTAAAGATAAGTTCTGTAAATTTAAACGTAACTTCTTTTTTTTTATTAGATTATTAATAGAATTAAATAAATCTTTAGTGTTGAGTTTTTTTAAAATGATACCATTAGTTATTGTTTCTGGGAGACCTCCTCTATTACTAATAATAACTGCACAGCCAGATGATGATGCTTCGAGACTGGTCCTACCAAATGGTTCTTCCCACCTTGAACAAACTACTGCTATACTTGTTCTGTCATAGATCTTTAATACTTTCTCATGTTTTAAAAACCCATAATTTTTTAGTCTTTTGTGTTGAAAAATAATTTTGTCTCTTAATTCATCACCAATAACATTGGCTTTCCAGTTCTTATGTTTATTTAATATTTTGATAATTGAGGATCCAAAAATATCATAACCCTTAGATTTATTTAATTTACCTACGAATGTAATCTCATTTTTTTTGGATCTTAAATTAACTTTATGTTTCTTTGCGGATTGAAATATAACAAGTAATTTATCGCTATTTATAAACTTATTTTGCATTCCTTCAAGAAACCTTTTTTTTGACCAATTACTATTAAATAAAATCTTATAACAATTTTTAAGTAGAAATTTTCGTTGATCAATAGTTTTTGAGCCTGTCATAGTTAACGGATCATTGTGAAAATAAAGAACAAAAGATCTTTTATCTAGATTATCAATTAAGGTTTTTAAATAATTCGGTCTATTATGTATTTCTATTAAATCTGATTTGAAAGTCTTTTCAATTTTTATAAATTCATTTACATATTTTTTGCTTTGACTTTGAAAGGGAAATTTTGAAAGCGGGATGTCTTGATAATTTAATTTAAATCTTTTTCTAAATTGTGTGTTACCGAAGATTGTAATGTTTTTTTTATATTTGCTAATTTTTGCTGTATCATTTACAAACAAAGATACGGCACCAGGATACTCGGGAGAAAAGTTTTCTTTATAAGGTAAAAGTATGGAAATTTTCATTTTATTTTTTTAATTATTTTAAGTCTTTCACTCCTTTTATTCTTTATATAATATTCTCTAGAAATTGCCTCACTTTTTGATCTATGGAACTCCTTATAAATTAACTTCCATTTACGACCTCTAGTAAATTTAGCTCCTTTTCCTAAATTATGTAATTTGATTCTTTTATTAAGATCTTTAGTGTATCCGACATAAGTAACTTTTTTCTTGCCATTTGATCTGAGCATATATACGTAAAAGCTCATTATGACTAATATCCTTTTGCGTCTTTACCTTTTTTAAGTCCTTTCATTTTTTCGACAGCTGTTTTTGCTCCAGCACTCATAAACCTTTGATCTGCTCCTACAGTTACTAAGTTAAAACCAGCCTCTATCATTTCTAAAGCATATTCTGGGCTCGCATTATGAACGCCAGCAAATAATTTATGTTTTTTAGCTTTTTCCAGTATTCTCATTATTTCTGTATAGGTTTTAGAACCCTTAGGGTTGTCAAATTTTGGATCTTGTCCAATAGCTAAACTCAAATCTGCAGGACCAATATAAATTCCATCCAAATTTGGTGTCGTCATTATTTCATCAAGATTTTGTAAAGCCTCATTTGTTTCTATCATAGCTAATTTAAGTATTTCATCATCTGCAAATTTTCCATAATCTGAGCCACCGTATAATAAACCTCTAATAGGACCAAAACTCCTATACCCTTTTGGTGGGTAGACGCAGGCTTTAACAAATTTTTCTGCTTCTGCTCGATTACTTACCATTGGACAAATTACACCATAACAACCAGCATCTAATATTTTCATAATTTGTCCTGGTTCATTCCAATTTACTCTTGCTAAAGGTATTGTATCGGTAGTTGAAATGGCTTGAAGCATTTGTAAAGCATTCGGGTAATCGACCACACCATGCTGCATATCAATAGTTAACGAGTCCCAACCCTGGTGAGACATTACTTCTGCAGAAAAACTATGAGGTATTTGTAACCACCCATTTACAATGGGTTTTCCCTCTTTAAACATTTGTTTTAATCTATTCTTTCTCATCAATCGTAACTGACACCCATATGAGTATATTTAATGTTTAAGTAATCTTTAATTGCCATTGACCCCCCTTCTCTACCATAACCTGTCTGCTTTATTCCTCCAAAAGGAGCCTCTGCTAAAGCCACAACCGGAGTATTCACTGCAACGGTTCCACTTTCCATAAGTTCTGATGCTCTATTGGCCTTTTTCATATCATTAGTATATAAATAACTAGCTAATCCTAATTCATTATTGTTAGCCCTAGCAATAACCTCGTCAAAATTTTTGAAAGTTAATATTGGAACTAATGGACCAAAGGGTTCTTGCTTCATAATTGAAAAATTATCTTTTATATTATCAAAAATAGTAGGCTCATAAAAATAACCTTTATTAAACTCAGAAGGCCTTTTTCCTCCGCATAATACTTTTCCTCCCTCTTTTTTTGTTATTTCAACTAATGCTTCGATTTCCTCTAATCTTTTTTTTGTTGTTAAAGGACCCAGAATTGTATTTTTTTCTAATCCGTTTCCAATTTTAAGTTTTTTTGTTTTTTCAACCAAGAGTTTTGTAAAATCATTTTTTTTACTCTCATGAATATAAAATCTACCAGGTGATATACATACTTGTCCATTATTTCTAAACTTTGCAGTAATTGCCATATCGGTTACTTTATTGAGGTCGACATCATCAAAAACAATAAAAGGAGAATGACCACTTAATTCCATTGTTACTCGTTGAACTTTATCTGCAGCTTTTTTTAAAATGAGTTTACCAACTCTAGTTGATCCTGTTATCGATACTTTTTTAATAATATCAGAAGATAACAAATTATCTGAGATAAAGGCAGGATCCCCAGATAAAAGATTTACTACTCCCGGAGGAACACCAGCTTCTTTACAAATATCTACTAATTCCATTACTGAACCTGGTGTTATAACGTCTGGCTTGACTATTACAGAGCATCCTGCTGCAAGCGCAGTTGAAATTTTTCTTGAGGCTAAAATAATTGGAAAGTTCCAAGGAACTAAAGCTGCTACTACACCAACTGGTTGATAGTAAACATGTATTCTTGTATTTGGAAATCTACTTTGTAATGTTTCACCGTAAATTCTTTTAGTTTCTTCAGAATTCCATTCAAAAATATCTGCAGCACCACCCACTTCTCCTGCTCCTTCGTGTAAAGGTTTTCCAACTTCCAAAGTTAACCATTTAGATAGTTCATCGGTTTTTTTTCTTATTAATTCGGATATTTTTCTTATAATTTTAGCTCTCTCCCATGGTGAAGTATTTTTCCATATTTCTAGACCCTTTTCTGCAGACTTTAAAGCAAGCTCAATATCCTTTTTGTTCGCTTTAGATGCCTTACCAATAATTTCTTCGTTGGCAGGGTTTAAAACATCGTAAGTTTCATTACTTGATGATTTTATCCATTTGCCGTCTATAAATTGTCCAAATTTTTCGTACATAATTTATTCGTTGAAAGTAAGAGTATATTTAATTAGGTTATAAAGAATTTATGAAAAACATTCAACTTACTTGTGCTCATGCATTAGTTAAATATTTAATAAAACAGAAAATATTAATAAACGGAAAAAAAGAGCCACTATTTCCAGGAGTATTCGGAATATTTGGACATGGAAATGTAGCTTGTCTAGGACAGGCTTTACAAGAAAATCAAAATGATCTTCCAACCTGGAGAGGACATCACGAACAAAATATGGCGTTGACTGGCATAGCTTACTCTAGAGCTAAAAGAAGAAAACAAATATTTGTAGCTACAAGTTCAGTAGGCCCTGGTTCAACTAATATGTTAACTGCAGCCGCAGTTGCTATGAGTAATAGATTACCTATATTGTTTCTACCAGGTGATACTTTTGCTAATAGAATGCCTGACCCAGTGCTTCAACAAGTAGAAAATTTTAATAATCCTGGAGTTTCACAAAATGACTCCTTTAAACCGGTCGTTAGATATTTTGATAGAATTACTAGACCAGAGCAAATTATTTCCTCATTACCACAAGCCATACAAGTTATGTTAGATCCAGCAGATTGTGGGCCAGCGTGTATATCGTTGTGCCAAGATGTACAGGGTGAAACATTTGATTATCCAGAAGAATTTTTTGTAGAAAGAGTTCATCATATAAGAAGGCCGAAACCAGACGACTTTCAAATTAAAAAAGCTGCAGAAACTATTAAAAAATCAAAAAACCCTATAATAATTTCTGGAGGTGGGGTTTTTTACTCTGATGCCATGAATGAATTATCAGAATTTGCAAAAAAACATAACATACCTGTAACTCAAACCATAATGGGGTATTCGTCTATGAAAAGAGACCACTCACACTTTCTTGGACCGATTGGTGGACTAGGTGGTAAAGCAGCAAATAATATTGCAAAACAAACTGATTTAGCTCTAGCGGTTGGTACAAAATTAGCAGACTTTACAACTGGATCCTGGGCGAATTTTGAAAATCCTCAATTTAAACTAGTTACTATAAATACGGCAAGATTTGACGCAAATAAGCATATGGCCGATGCAATAATCGGCGACGCTAAAGTATCTCTAACAGAACTCTCGCTAGCACTTGGTAATTGGAAGGCTGAGGATAAATGGCATAAAAAATCACAACAAGAACTAAAATCTTGGAATGAATATGTTGATAAAGAAAGTGGTCCTACAAATCAAAAACTACCAAGTTATGCTCATGCTGTTGGAGCAATTTATAGAAATTCTGATCCAAAAGATATTGTAGTTACTGCTGCAGGTGGTTTAGTTGGTGAAGTTGTACAAGTTTGGAGACCAAAGGAGTTAAACACCCACGAAACAGAATGGGGTTTTAGCTGCATGAGTTATGAAATTTCTGGAGCCTTAGGAATAAAAATGGCTAATCCTGACAAAGATGTAATAGCTTTTGTTGGTGATGGGTCGTATTTGTTATACAACTCTGACATATATAGCTCTGTAATCACGAATAATAAATTAATTATAATTGTTTGTGATAATGGAGGTCATGCAGTTATAAATAGATTACAACTATATAAAGGAGGTAAAGAATT
>MDSW01131815.1_pt1 | contig 13201 bp, 9 predicted proteins | sample 811171 | NCBI WGS metagenome assembly MDSW01 (sample SAMN05326641, study PRJNA326480) | marine metagenome | isolation source: seawater | place: Atlantic Ocean: North West | collected 2012 | reverse complement strand
TCGTATAATTTTCTTGCCTCTTTTAATAAATAATTAAAATTTCCATTATCTATTAAATGTAATGGGTTTGGAGGAAGTGGCCCGCTTAAAAGAATATCTAATGATTGATTATCAAATGGTTGAATAATATTTTTTTTCCATTCTACTTTATTGTTGACCAAATAGTCAGATAACCCAGGAATATTTTTGTCTAAATCAATATACTTATGCAATTGTGGATTTCTTAAATCAGCTCCAATAAGTAAAACTTTTTTTCCAATAGAAGAAAAACTAAGTGCTAGATTGAGAACAGATAAAGTCTTCCCTTCTCCTTTGATAGAGGAAGTTACTAAAATCACATTAGATTCAGAATCATTTTTTGCAAGGTATCGCACATTAGACATTAACATTCTAGAAGATTCTGAAATAATTGAACGATCTTCAGGATTAAGAAAAATTTTCTCCTTTTCAGTTAAATCGAAAAAGGGGATCTCTCCTAAAACAATTAGAGAAGGGTCTAAATCATCTCTTGAATGAACTTTATTGTCAAATAAAAAGATCAAGTATAAAATTAAAAATGGAATTAAAAATGCCAGTAATAAACAAACGATATATATTAGTTCTGTTCTGGGTGTAATAGGGGTTTTTCCAGTGTATGCATATTCAACCACTTTAATACTTGGTTCTGTTACAGCATAACTAACTTGTGCTTCTTCTCTCTTTTGTAACAAAAACAAGTAAAGAGCTTCTTTTATTTGCTGATTTCTTTCAATAGATCTTAGTATTTTTTCTTTTTCTGGTAAATCTAAAACCTGATTAATAATATTCTCTGATCTATTATTTAATTTTACAATTATATTATCTAACTTGATGAGATGATTTTGTAAAGAAATAATTATATTAGATTTTGTTTCTTTAATTAATTGTTGAACTTGTTTTTTGCTTGGATTGTTTATCCCGGCACTGGCAATAATTTTTTTTCTATCAACTATTAATTTATTGTATGATGATATTAAGCCATTTATTTCATCATTACCTATACCAACATTAGATGGAAGTAAATCAGATGATGAATTATCCAAGGTTGTAATTAAAGATTTGGTGATATATCTTTCATTCTCTGCCGCAAAAATATCATTCTCTGAGTTTAAACTTTTCTCTAATGAAAATTCTGAACTAACTTTTATATCCAACAAATTATTATCCTTTTTGAAATATTGTTTTTGGATTTCAATAGAATCCAATTCCTTTGATAAAAACAAATATCTTTCATCAACAAAATCAATAGTTCTTTTATGAATAAGTTGTCTATCAGAAATTCCATCCTGATTAAAAACATCAATTAAACAATTTATAATTCTTTCTGAATAATAAGGATTTTCACTAGAATAGCTGATCGAAATTATTTCACTTTGATTTCCAATAGTTGAAATTTTAATATTATTTTTTATCCGTGATAAAACCTTATTAATATTATCAATATGAATATTATATCCATGGCTTGACCATATGCTAGAATTTATATTTGTAATTTCAAAAGGTAAATTATGTTTTGTTTCTAAAGTAGAATAACCATTAAATGAATATTTTTCATTACTTATTAAATCTTCAATGATGAGATTATTTTCAATTATATTAACAAAAAATCTTGATGAAATATCAATATTATCTATTATTATTTCTAAATCGAATGGATAATTATGACTTAAAGATGACAAAACATTCCCATTTGTGTAGACACTTTTTGTTAATTCCAATTTATTTATAACTTTCTCAAGTATTGGAATAGACGTTAAAACAACTATTTCATTTTCTAAATTAATTTTAGAGTTAGAAAAAAGATCTTCGACAGATGGTAAAGTCAGAGCACTTTCTTGCTTATCTAAAACCTTAATTTTTGCAGTACTAAGAAATGTTTTTTTAGAATATCTATTTACTGTATAAGCACATATAAGAAAAAGAAAAAATGACAAAACAAAATATTTCCAGAAAAAAAAATATTTAAAAAATTCTTTTGAAAAGTCAGTTTTGTTTATTGAAATAAAATTATTTTCTTCAGACATTTTTTACTAATTATTTTTATTTAATATTAATAATGTTATACTTAGCAATAAAGATGAAATTGAAGCTATAGAGCTTGGATTCCCAATAAATCCAGCACTTTTTGTTTTACTGAAATTTGGATTAATAATTATAACATCATTATTCTTCAAATAGTAAATTGATTTATTTAATAAGTTTGGGTCTGTTAAAGAAAAATGAAAAACTCTACGAAAACCATCTGTTTCTCTTACAAGTGTAGCAGATTTTCTTTTACCATCAATTGTTAAATCACCTGCCATTCCAATTGCTTGAAGAATATTAATCTTTGAATCAAAATAATCAAATGTTCCGGGTGATCTAACTTCACCTAAAATAGTGAATTTTGAGTTTAATCTTTTAACTGTAACAGATGGATTGATTAAATGACCATCATCAACTAAAGTTGATTTAATAAAATCACTCAACTGATTTGTTGTTTTTTCTTTAACTGAAATTTTGCCTAATACAGGAAAATCAATAAATAAACTATCATCTACTCTATAACCATCAAGTTTGAGTAAATTAACATCTTGTATATTTAAATTTGTTATTCTGTTGTAAGGAATTGATGCATCGTCAAAAACACTATATACTCTTATTTTTAATATATCTCCTGCTTCGATATGATTATCGAAAAGTTCTGGATCAATTATTGAGGGGGAGTAATTTTCAGCACCTCTTATATAAACCAAATCTTTACTTGAAGAACATGATGCAAGAAAAACAGATATAAGTAATATTTTTAAGAAAGAATTCATTACAAGCAAATTTACTTCTTTTTAAACAACCTTTGTAAAAAAAGGAAAAAATGTCTTATAAAAAAATCATAAAGATAAATTTGTCTCTTTATTCTTTTTGGTTGTTTTATTAGTCTATATGCCCATTCAAGATTTAAATTAATCCAAATTTTAGGCGCTCTTTTAATTAAATCTATATAAACATCAAAACTACCTCCTAGACCTTGATATAATGCATTGTGCTTATTTTTCATTCTTTGCATCACCAACTCTTGCATTGGTGATCCTATTGCAACAAAAATAATATCTGGCGATTTTTCTTTAATTTCAATAATTAATTGCTCAATTTGATTTTCTGAACTAAAAAATCCGTTTCTATATCCTAAGATATTAATTTCTGGAAAATTATTTTTAATTTTTTTTATTGTTTTATTAATTACATTTTCTTTTCCGCCAACAAAATAAAAGGACTTATTTTCTTTATATTTTTCAATAATATCTAACCACAACTCACAACCTGGAATTTTAAATACATGATTTATTCCCATATTTTTTAACGCTAAAACACTTCCAACTCCATCAGAATAACCAATATTGTTATAAATTATTTCTTTTAATTCATTAGATGAATTATGTATTTTTTCAGCATTTATAGCAATCAATATCTTTTTTTTATCAAAAGCATATTCTATAAGTTCTTCTCTTGTTTTTGGAAGAAAAATCTTAATACCGTTTACAATTGCATATTTCATTATTTATTTTTTTCTATGAACAAACAACTAAATGAATTAAACATAAATGCATTAGACCACCTCATATATGAAATTTTTGAACTAATAGTTTGTTTTAATTGATAATAGAAAAACCCCTTACTTGATTGCATTTCTTTAACAGTAAAGTCAATAACTCTTTCTGCTAAATCCTTATAATCATTATATAAATTTAACTTATGTAAAGTAATAATTAGTTGACCTGGGCAATGTATGTCAATTGGAAAAGTATAATTATGATAATATTTAGGCCTTCCATTTTTATCAAAAAAATTATTTATGTAAAATATGAATCCTTTTTTAAGATATTTATTAAATTGAGTATCATTAGTACAATCCTCATATGTTTTCATTGCATCCAAAATATAGCCAGTATGAAAACTATCCTTTCGATATTGAATTTTCAACAACCCATAAATCCAAGAACCATCTCTTTCTTGAAATTCACAGATGGTCTTAATGGCCTTTTGAGCTAATTCCTTATACTTTTCTTTATTAGAATACTTATAACACAAACTTAAAATTTTAGCCCCTAGCATTGATGCATTAAAAACTGTATTATTACCACTAATAGGACTATATGAAAAAATAAAGCCCGATTTATATTTTGTCCTTAATAAGTCATTTATTACAAATTCTGCTGAAGATAATGCTAAAGTCTTATATTTTTTATTTGAAGTAATGTCATAAGCTTTAAAAAGAGCTTCAACGCAAAAAGAAGTTGCAACAACAGTAGGTGTATTCTTTGGAAATAAGAATAAAAATCTTGCTTGCCAATCAAAATTATAACCCCAGCTAGACCCTGAGTAGTTTTTATTTTGAAGTTTATCTAACAAATTAGCTAGAAAATTAATTTTTTCTAAAATTTCTTTTTTTGTACCAAAATCTAAAACTCCTTTTGAAGCTAAGTGATAAAGATTACTATAACCTGAAAGAAATAAAGCTATTCCTTTTGAATTATATTCTTTAGGAATAAGAAATAATTTGCGAAAATTAAAAGGATTAAGTTTGAAAATCTGAATCCATATAGCACGAATATATTTTGAATATTTAAAAGGAGTAAATTGAAAAATTTTTGAATTTAAACCATCATAAGGATCCCAGCCTTTAAATTTTTCATTTTCACAATAAGATTTTAATTTTAAAAAAGAATTTAACGTATCCTCCATCAGAAAATGTTATATGTTTTAATTATAATTTAAATATAAATTAATTGTCCACTATGTTTAATTGATTCAAGAACCTTGAAACAAGTTTTTGTAACTGAAACTATTTCATCAAATTTTATAGGTGCTTTACCATCTTTGATGATCCCTGATGTAAATGACAATAACATCTCTTTTTGTCCTTTATTTTGATTTAAAAGTTTAGTTTTATTTCGTTTACCATTTTCATATATCTCCAAAGCCTTAAAATCTTTTAAAATAATAGTTTTACCTGAGCAGAACAATTCTAAATATTCTTTATTGAGAGATTTTGAACCATTTGCGTAGTAGCAAATAACTCCAGTTGAACCATTCTCAAATTGCAATAAAATATTTACAGTATCATTTAAACTTTTAGGATCAGCCATTGCTTGAGCAGAAACTGTTCTTGGTAAACTCCCATTTAAAAATGTTAGATAATCAATAAAATGACATACTTCTCCAATAATTCTACCACCACCAGTTTTTAAATCTTGAATCCAATGATCACTTGAAATACTTCCAGCATTTATTCTATAAATCATACTGATAGGGCCAAATCCAATTTTATTTTTTATTTTTTTAGAAAGAGGAGAAAAGCGCCTGTTATAGCCAACCATTAATGAAGTTTTTACTTTTTGTTGTGCTAAAATTATTTCATCTAATTCTGACTCATTTAAACATAATGGTTTTTCTACAAATACATGCTTATGGCAGTGTAAAGCTTTTAAAACATAAGATGCATGAGAATCATGTCTTGTTGCAATGAAAATGGTATTTGTTTTATCATTAAAAATATCTTTCTCACTGCTAGTACAAAATTGAAAATTAAATTTTTCTGCCACTAACTTCGAAGTTGTTCCACTATTTGTAAGAACGCCTATTTTTTGAATTTCTTTAGATCTAGGTATATTTGGCAAAAGATTACCTTGGGCATAACTTCCTGCACCAATAAAAGAAATATTTATTTTACTTTCAGATTGATTTAATTTTTCTGAAATTAAAATTTTATCTTTTGTATGTTTTAATTTTGTATTATATTTCAATACTACTCCAACATAAGGTTCTGTATTATTTACAATCAAATCAAACGCTTTAGTAGCATCTTCAAAATCAAACTCATGAGTTGTTAAATATCCTATCTCTATTCGTTTGGTTGATATTAACTTTTGAAAAGCTTGCATATTTCTGTTTTGAGTCCATCTAACATAAGAAACAGGATAATCAATACCTTTCTCTTCATAATCAAAATCATAACGACCGGGGCCATATGAGCAAGACATTTCAAGACTTAACTCTTTTCTATACCAATGGGGATCTCTGTCAAATCCTGTTGGAACTGCACCAAGAATAACAACTTTACCTTTTTTTCTAGAAATAGATCCAGCAAAATTAATTGGATCAAGACTATTTGTTCCTGCTGATATTATAACTGAGTCAGCCCCAATTCCTTCCGTCACTATATTTATTTTTTCTTCTAATGATAAATCCGATCGTATGTAGGAATAATCACATACTTTATTTTTAACAACAAAATCAATTACATCTTTTGAAACATCAATTCCAATTACAGTAACACCGGAAGCTTTTAAAATCAATGAAGTTAATTGCCCTAAAAGTCCTAATCCAATAACAACACAAGTTTCTCCTAAATTTAAATTAGCCTGTCGAACTCCTTGCATAGCAATTGCTCCAAGGGTATTATAAGCTGCATCTTTTAAATTTGATTCATTATCAAGTTTAACACATAAATTAGTAGGTACAGAAACAATCTCTGCATGATTAGCATATCCTACTCCAGCACATGCCACTAAATCACCAACTTTAAAATTCTTAACCTCATCACCTACCTCAATCACCTCACCTGCACAGCTATAACCAAGTGGAGAATAAGCATCTAATTTCTTCATAACAGCTCTGTATGTTTGTAATGGACCTTGCTTTTTAAAAGTATCTATTACTTGCTTAACCTGTTGAGGTCTTTCTTTAGCTTTGGCAAGCAAATTTTTTCTAGCAGTATTGACAGTTGATCCTTCTGTACCCGAGCTAATAACAGAATAATGATTTTTCACAATTATAAAACCCTTGGCCAATTGTGGATAAGGAACGTCATGTACTGACATACTACCATTACCTAATTTTTGTGTTAATTGTTGCATTTTTTTAATTTTTTTAATTCTGCATATATTCTTTTAATTGAAAATTTTTCAAAATAAGAATCTCTGTGAAGTTCAATATTTTGAATTTTTTGTTTAATTTGATGAACCGTAATTGATTTTAAAACGGACTCTATATTTTTAATTTCAAACGTTGAGTTCCAACCTATTTTTTTATTTAAAATCTCAGAATAAACACCTCCCCTACCTAAGTTAAAAATTGGCTTATAACATCCGATTGCATCAAAAAATTTCTTAGGAAGACCTCCTGAAATCATAGGAATTACAACAATATCAGATTCTCCCAAATAACTTATTAAATTATCTTTTGAAATATGACCTAAATTTAAATAATTAAAAGAATTTAGTTCTAAAAAATTAATAACATCATCATGACGATTACCAGAACCATTATCTCCAACTAAAATCACTTTACAATTTAAGTCAATATTCTTTAGTGCTTTTAAAAAGGGTAAAATATCAAATTGTAAAGACAAGGTACCACCATAAAAAAAAGTCAAATCTGAAATTTTTGAATATTTTTTTTTGAATTGTGGTTTGTCTTCGTCTTTTGTTACTCCTAAAACTGCTAATTTCGAATCAAATTTTACTGAATATTTTTCAAGCCAATTTTTAAAGTTAGGAGAAACATGAACTCCAGAATCGAAATTTGAAATAGAAACTCTATTAATAATATTACAATAAAAATGAAATAAACTCCTAACTATACTATTATTAATTTGAAAAGCATCAGGCCAAACATCTTCAACATCAATAAATAACTTTATTTTTTTAAAAAATTTTACAACTGATGCAGCAAATAAAAGTTCAGATGGTCTTGAAGGAAAAATAACAACATCATTTTTTTTAGCATTGAATAATAAGAAAAGAAAAACCTTAAAAGAGAACACGTAGTTCCATAAAACTCGCCTTAAAGAAATATTATTTTTATAAAGACCACATTTAAAAAAATGTATTGGATATTTTGATGCTAATTTACATTGTTGTATTTCTTCGTTAGAGAAAATAACTTTCTCAGCATGGTTAATTGTTGATGTGAGATATATTAATTCTTCATCTTTTGAAACTAAATAATCAGCAAGATTGGGATGTCTTTTACCTCTCTTTGTAATGGGAGATTCAGTAGGACTAACTATATATATTTTACTTAATCCAGATTTTTTCATTTACTAAGTGTTCAATTAAAGGAAAAATTGCCCCTGTGGGATTAATAGATCCAGATCTTGGCAAAATTGCTGTTGAAATACAAGAAATATTTTTGTATTTACATTTATAATGATTTAAATCATCAAATTCTAATAAACCAAATGGATGATACACATCTTCATAATTAGTAAATTCAGATGATTTGAAAAAATTAATTTTATCATCATTTAAAATAATTTTATAATCATCAATGATTTCATTAATATCTTTATCAAGATCATTACCTACAGAATAATTAATTCTCATATCTAAATTAGTGTATTTTTTATTATCAAAAAACTCTACAAAATTATTTTTATTAATATTTTCAATAGTTAGGTTTAGCTCCCATTTATTTTTAGGGGGCATTAATCTCTTATAAAAAAGACATTTAATAATCCAAAATAAATCAGTAATTACAAGAATAAGAGATTCAAAGGCATCTCTTAATTTAAATTGGTTTTTGATAATTTTTTTAATAATTTTTAGAAAACCTTGGTCCATATCATATATAGGATGGATGTAAAAAGACCTATCATTTTTTTCGCCTGATATCCTTAAAGTACTTAATGAAAAACGAGAAAATTTATAAGTAAAATCTAAACCTAATAATTCTAATGGACCATAAGATTTTGCGAATTTTAAACCAATATGATCAGAAAAATTCAATTTTGGGTTTTCAAAATTACTTTGCACTAAAATCCTCGCAGACTCAAATGCTCCTGCACATAAAAAAACATAATCAAAATTTTTATTTAATAATTGTTTGTTTTTTTCATAAAAAACTTTAGTATAATCTTTTTCATTTTCTAATTTAATTACTTTAGAATTTGTGATAACATTACACTTTTTTAAGTTCTTAATATTAAATATTTTAAATAAATTTTTCCTAAATGGAAATAGCCAATCTCCTTTTTCAATTCTAAAATTAGAATTACTATTTTTTTTATGGCTATCTCGAATAGCATGAAGACCTATTCTTTTTTTAACAGTTTCTGAAAATTTAGTATTTAAATTAACTAATTGATTTAAAAAAATATTTTTTGATTTAAAAGATAATTTATCAAAAAATAAAATTTTTCCACCCCATTTTGATGAAGTACCACCTAAACCAAAAAAACGCCCTTTATTAGCTCCTGAATAATCTTCATTTAAATTATTTGATGAAAAACCATAATCAAAGTCCTTTTTAATTCTTTCATTTCCCACTTCAAATATTGAAATCTGTAAATTATCATGAAGAGATAATAATTTGGCGGTATACGATCCATAAACTCCAGAACCTACAATTGCAATATTATACTCTTTAACAATTTTCATAATTAATTTTATTATCTAAATTCCTGAGTCTAAATTCAAATGATTTTAATTTAAAAATTATCGTAAATACCAAAAATAATTTTAAAAGAAAATTTGGAATAAATATGATTCTTTTTTCAATTACAGATGAGATTTTTTCAAGATTATACTGATAGTCAATTTTAATAAATAATTTATTTTTTTTATTTGAATGAATTAATTTATTTATTGTGTTAATTGCTGTAATTTCTTTTGTCATAGGTATATTTCTAAATCTAGTTCCTTTGAAAAAAAATAAATTATTAGTTATTTTCTTTAAAATAAAATCAAAATCAATATCATTTTGAATTAGTCCAAATCTAACAATATATGTGTTTATATAATTTTTTGATAAAAAAATTTCTGTTTGTGATTTAATTAATGAATACCCATAAAGTTTATTTATTGGTACTTTAGGATAATTAACATTTATTTTAATTTTTCCAAAACCGGAAACCATTGTGCTAGAAATATGAATAAGTTTTTTTAATTTCTTTTGACTTCTACAAAGGTTTAATAAAGAATTGCAATAAGATAAATTATTTTTAACAGATTGATTTCGTAAAAAAATAAAATTAATAATATATAAATAATCATTATCTAACGAGGGGTTTTTATGAATATGCAATGGATTACCATTAATGATTTTATGTTGACAGATGATTTCTGAAATTGTATTTCTATTAAACAAATGCATTTCAAAGATGTTAGAAAATTTATTAATGAATTTTCTACCAAGGTTAGAATTGTATCCTAAAATTAAAATTTTATCTTTCACACAACATCTTTTTAATTAAACTCGCTCTACTTAGAATAGATAAATCTTCAATAAAATTTTCTGAAGAAGAATTACAATTATCAATTTTATAATCTAATATATAGTTTGTTTTTTTGATATATGAATTTACATTATTAGAACACTTAATAATTTTATTTGATTTAACAAAATCAGAAACATCATGCCCTTCATTTATTAACAAAAAACGATTAAAAAAAACAAAATCATTATATTTAATAGGCCATCTGCAAAGATTTCTAAGATTTTTATTAAGAGGTAAAATAAATATATTTGAAGCAGACAAATAAAGATCTAATTTTTCTTTAGAAACCCAACCATTATAAATTACTCTATCTTTAAATCTTGGCAAAATATTTTCAGAAATATACTTTTTTTCACCTGTACAAAATAGTTTAAGGTTGGGGCGCATAATTAATAATTTATCAATAGCACTATATAAAATTTTGTAATCATTATGATCAAGTTTCCCCAATGCAATTAATGAAATTATTTCACAATTATCTTCAATAAATAATTTTTTACGAGCCGTATCAATAGTGTAATAATTAAAATTTTTATAATCAATTACTCCAGGAAAAAAATCAACATTTTCATTGTTTAACTTTCTTTTAAGCTTTGAAGATATAGCAATTACATGATCAAAAGAAGACAAAAACTTTTTTTCAAAATAATAATCATATTGCGCAATAAAACGACCTAATATTGATTTTTTTTCATCTGCTCGTCCTCCCTTTCCAAAAAACTCCCACCTCTCATCAACGATAATAGATTTATAAAGAAGCTTTCCAATTAATGAAGGTATTAATTGAGATGGTCTGTGACCGGCAATTACATAAATCATGTCTGGTTTGTAAAATAAAACCATTAATGATTTAAATAAAAGATCTATAATATCAAATCCTCCTCTTCTTAAACTTACTGGTAAAATAGCTGGAGAATAAAATAATTGAAAAGTGTTTGAAATCTTATTAGTAAATAAATTTAATCTTATTTTCTCTGAAGGAGAAATCATTATAACACTAGAATCTTTAGATAGCTCATTTGCAACATTTTCTCTAATTATATAGGATGCTCCATCAATATTCATTGCATCATTAAGTACAAAAACTTTCTTCATATTAAATAGTCCAAATCAATTTGTAAGTGAAGAATTAGCAAAAACAAGATCTGCTTGTGATAATTTATAATCTTCTGTATCGTTCCTTAGATTAATTATATCAATTAATTTAAAGTTATTTTTCTGCATAAAGTGTATAACGTCAAGATAATTGCAAGAATTTTCAAGAACTGGATAAAAACTAACTTCAGCTATAATATAGCTTATTATTTTAAGTTTTTCACCACAACCTTTTAAAACATTTATTTCATGCCCTTCAACATCAATCTTTAAGAGAACAGAGCCTTTAATCTCTTGATTTACAAAAATATTTTTAATTGTATCAGTATCGACCTTCCTTGATTCTACATTAGAGGATCCTTTGTGTATTGAAGAGGTTGATAATTGCTTTCTTACATTTATATTTATCGTTCCTTTTGAATCAGAGGCACAAATATTTAAAATTTTAAAATCTTTCAACTTAATTTTACTAATTAAATAATCATTAAATTCTTTAATTGGTTCAATTAAAAAAAACTTTGAATTTGGAAAAAGATTGTATAACTCCGGTGTCCCAAAAGCAACTCCAACATCAATAACATTGTCAGGATAAAAGCCTGATTTTTTTATATGTTTTAATGACAAAAACATATTAGATCGATATAATTTAGAACTAATAATATTTACACTAATTAAGTTTAAAATATTTTTAATAAGTTTTTTCATTCGTAATAATTTAATTAAATAACAATTCAAAATAACTATTATTATTATGAGCTTTAAGCTTTTGAAATAAAATTTTTCTATTTAATATCAAATCATTTTTTTCTATTGATTGCATAGAATTTAATATTTTTCTATTAAAAATTTTAATTCCCCACTCATCAAAGGTTGATAACATAAAACTATTATTATTCATAATAACCGGTTTTTGTGTAGCAATTGCTGTAAAAATATTTCCAGCCGCTTGCTGTCTTATATGATTCATATAAAAAATATCACATTTTTCTAATATTTGATTATAATTTTCCAAACTTTGAAATTTGGTAATTGGGCAAAAATTTTCACCAAATAATCTCTTTCCTAAATTGATTAAATTTTTGATATAAATTTGATTTCCACCATAAGAAAGTGGACAAAAAATAACACCCTTAAACTTTATTTTTTTTAGAAAAAATAAAGCATCTGCATGATTGTTAGTAGGTGAAGCAGAATTGCCAAGTAATAAATTAATTGGATTATTACTTTTTGGAATTATATCGTTAATTTTTAATGAGTCAAAAGAATAATAATTAAAGTAAATTGGGTTAATATTAGGGTTTATCCTTTTGGCAATGTTATGGTCTTCAATCACCCAAGTAGCACAATAATTAAATCTATTAATTATTTTTTTGTGAATTCTTTGCTTTTTTAAACTAAAATGATTCAGAAAATATCTTACAACAAATTTATATAAATCCGAAAAATTATATTGATAGAAAAGTGAAGATGTATGTAAATATTTTGATTTCTTAATTGCAGAATAGCCATCGATTCCCCAAAAAATCCAAATAACAATTATATTCTTAGAAATTTTTTTTATAAAATTATAATAGTTTAAATTAAATGAATGTAAAACTATTTTTTTTGCATTTAAAATTATACTCAAAATTTCTTCATTTAAATTGAATTTTGAATCAATCTTAACATAAACTAAATTATTGAGTTTTAAATCAACATGAATAGGCTTTTCAGTTTTAGAAAAAATTAAATATAGGGATGCATTTGGCTTATATTTTTCTGAAATCTTAACATAATTATTTATAAATTTTTCATCAGGCATAATATTTACAACAAATTTTTTCATTTGATTTA
>MDSW01000747.1_pt1 | contig 13203 bp, 6 predicted proteins | sample 811171 | NCBI WGS metagenome assembly MDSW01 (sample SAMN05326641, study PRJNA326480) | marine metagenome | isolation source: seawater | place: Atlantic Ocean: North West | collected 2012 | reverse complement strand
TTTACCTCTACAAGTTTGGACGTAAATTAGTTCCCCGTCAAAAAGTGGAGTACAGCGAGGGCCTGCTCCAAATCCGTCATCAGAATAAGTTTGCCCATAGGCCTTTTTCCAAATCTCTTTTCCAGTTTTCTTGTCTAATATGCGAAGCACTTCAAATCCCCCTTGTTCTTCGGATATAGCAAGCAAATTGCCTTGAGTTACGACAGCAGAATGCCCGGGACCAACATTAGTTTTCCATAGGACTATTGGTGTGCTTCCAAGCTTTTTTGGAAGTAAATCATTTTTAGAAACATAAGCATCCGCGCTTGGCCCTCGCCATTTTGGCCAATCACCAGCAAAAACACAATGATTGGTAAATTGATAAACGGGTATTATAAACAAAATTATTATACGCAAAATTAGAAACATATTTTTGCCGGTTCTAAACATGGTAGTGGGTGGAGGAAACATCAAGTGTTTAGGCAAAACCAGCAAAATGATGGATCACGTTTCTACATTTAGTTTTTGTTGCCATGCATGGCCTTACCATTAAAGGTAAATGTAAATCTTTTTCATCTTTGTTGGCTTTATGGGGAAAGTTTTTGGTCAAAAATTTGGATTTGATTATTCATAGCAAATAAAACCTGACCTCTAAGTTAGTTTTCGGTTGAGGAAATCCTGAAGAGTGCGTTTAATTCCTCAGATGCGTCAGATTTTTAACACAGTATTGCTGTCGCTTAGCTTGGTTTCGTTTTGTTTGAATGCAGCTCCTACTACAGAGCAGGTTGAGTTTTTTGAAAAAAAGATTCGCCCTGTTTTGGCAGAGCATTGTTACGAATGTCACAACAGCAGTGGCAAGGAGAAGGGAGGTCTAGTGCTAGATTGGGCAGGAGGGCTGGCAGAGGGTGGGGACAGTGGCTCCTTACTTGACGAGGATGAGCCTTTGAAGAGTTTCTTACTTCAGGTGATTCGCCACGAGGATTCGGACATGAAAATGCCCAAGGGTGGTCCAAAGCTCTCACCTGAGGTAATTGAAGATTTTGAAAAATGGGTCGCCGCTGGTGTGCCAGATCCACGAAAAAATAAGCCTTCAAAGGAAGAAATTGCAAAGGCCACTTCTTGGGAGACAATTCGAGAGCGACGTAAGCAGTGGTGGAGTTTTCAGCCGATCCTTCAAGTGGCACCACCAAAGGTCGATGGAGACTGGGCTAAGTCGGATATCGATCGATTCATTCAGGCTGGCTGGAAAGAAATTGGGCTCGCTCCAGCCTCGGATGCTGAACCGGAGGCGTTGATCCGCCGGTTGTCTTTTTCAATCATTGGCCTACCACCGACTAGAGAGGAAACTGCTGCCTTTTTGAGAGCGGTTTCAGAGAATCGACAAGCAGCAATCGAAGGGGCAGTGGAGCAACTATTGTCATCGCCACACTTTGGTGAACGCTGGGCACGGCACTGGATGGACTGGGTGCGTTACGCCGAATCGCTTGGCAGCGAGGGCGATCCAGTTATTCCATTTGCAAATCAGTACCGGAATTATTTGATTCGTGCACTCAATGAAGATGTGTCTTACGACCAGCTGCTGCGGGAGCATATTGCGGGAGACCTCCTGGGAAATCCGCGTTTGAATAAGGAATTGGGGCTGAATGAATCTGCCATAGGCCCAGCTCATTATCGATTTGTGTTACAAGGCTTCGCGCCCACCGACGCACTCGACGAATTGGTAAGGACAACGGAGAACCAGATCGATGTTGTCAGCAAGGCTTTCCTTGGTTTGACCGTGTCTTGTGCGCGCTGCCATAACCACAAATTCGATGCCATTAGTCAGGAGGATTACCACGCTTTTTATAGCATCATGACAAGCAGTCGACCGGCAACGATCGATGTAAACTCGAGGGAGCGCCGTGAGAAGAACAAGGCAGCCTTGGCCACGCTTAAACCTCAGATTCGTCAGGAGCTAGCTGATCAATGGCTGAAGGAATCCAGTAAAATTGCGGCCAATTTGGCCGAGCCAAACGGGAGGTGGGAAGATCTCATCGAAGGGGCTAAAGACAACAAGAATCCTTTTTACGCCTGGCATAAGCTGCGCTCGGCTAAGGGGGAAGAGTTCAGTAAAACATGGCGCCAGTTAGCCGAGGAATTTTCCCAAAGCCAAAAAGCGCTCAAAGAACTGCGTTCGCGCAGCTACGCGCAGCGTTGGCAACTTGGTAGGGACCGAACATCGCTTGACTTATGGGTGCTTGACGGAAACGGGCTCGACGGAAGTGTTGCCAGAGCTGGAGCATTTAGAATTTTGCCGACTGGGGATCGACTGATCGATGCAATTCTTCCTGCTGGGGTCTACTCTCATCTTCTATCTGATAAACACACCGGAGTGTTAAGTTCGCCGACTTTCAAGGCAAGAGAAGGTCAACGGCTTTATGTTCGTGTGGTGGCTGACGGTGATGTTATGACGCGTTACGTGGTTCAAAATTATACGCGTGGTGGTACGGTTTATCCAACGACAAGGCTGCGCGATGGCAAGTGGCGCTGGCAGTCGTGGGATATTGGCTACTGGGCGGGAGACGAGTTGCACCTTGAGGTTACAACAGCTGGTGAACAGGCGATTCTTTTTTCGAACAAGTCTAACTCTTGGTTTGGCGTCACTGATGTGCTTGTAACTGATAAGGATCAACCGGTGCCGAAGGAGCAGTTTGCAGAATATGTTCAGCCGATTTTTGCTAATGATGCCCCTTCCAATGCCAAGGACTTGGCCGAGCAATACGCTGTGGTAGTTAGAAAGAGTATTCACGCATGGCGAAAGAATTCGATGAGCGATGAACAGGCTCAGTTTTTGAATTATTTTGTGAGCGAAGGACTGCTGAATAATTCGCCGAATGTCTCGCCAAAGGTTGCTGAGCTGGTTGCCGAGTATCGAAGGCTTGAGGCTGAGATACCCCAGCCTCAGCGTGCCCCAGGGGTACTGGAAGCGAAGCCAGAAGATCGCCCGCTGTTCGTGCGAGGGAATCACAAGCAGCCGGCTCAAACCGTGCCGAGGCGTTTCCTCGAGGTGTTCGAGGCTAAACCATTTAGCGCGAAAAATTCCGGCAGAGTCGAACTAGCTGAGGCGATGTTGGACCCGAAAAACACCCTTACTGCGAGGGTGATTGTGAACCGTATCTGGCATCACATGATTGGACGTGGTCTTGTGGCTACACCTGATAATTTCGGGAAACTCGGAGAGAAACCGACTCACCCGGAACTGCTAGACTACCTAGCCAAACGCTTTGTTAATGAAGGTTGGTCGATCAAGAAACTGGTCCGCGAGATTACACTAACCCGAACGTTCCAGTTGGCCGTAATCCCGAACGTTAATGCAGGTAATATAGATCCTGAAAATCGTCTACTGACCCGTGCGAATGTCCGACGATTGGAGGCAGAGGCGATTCGCGACGCGATGCTACAGTCAAGCGGTTCACTTGACCGCCGACCGCTCGGTGGTTCGGATAATCCGGACAGCAATCGGCGAAGTCTGTACCAGAAGGTCATCCGAAACCGTCTCAACCCGTTCATGACTGTTATGGATGCACCTGTCCCAACTACCACCACGGGTCGCCGCGACGTTACTAATGTCCCAGCGCAGTCTCTCACCATGATGAACGATCCTTTTGTTCTCTCCCTGGCAGAGCGATTCGCGAACCGTGTTAAGGAAGATAAAAGCCTAAAGTCGATTGAGTCACAGGTCGATGCAATGTTTCGAATGGCGCTTAGCAGAGCAGCGACACCTTATGAACTTACCGAAGCAAAGGCGTTTCTCAGTGATGCCGATAAAAAGGCGACTCAAGTAAAGAATTCATTGCTGGATATGAACGAGGAAATCAATTTAATTTTGGCTAAAATGGGTTCACTTCGCAAACCGCTGCGCGCACAGCTACTAGCAATGGGCAAGGAGGGCAAGTCTTCAGCCATTGAAGTGCCGAAGCCTCTTGCAGCGTGGGATTTTAGTCAGGGAACAAAGGATAAGTATGGCCAAGCACACCTTTCGATCAAAGGCGGGGCAAAGGTTGAAGGTGGGGCACTGTTTTTGGACGGTAAACGGGGATTTGCTCGAAGTATGCCCTTGGCTAAGGGGCTCAAAGCCAAGACGCTTGAGGCATGGGTACAACTGAGTGACTTAGATCAGAAGGGCGGTGGAGTCATTACGGTACAATCTTTAGACGGTGTGAATTTTGATTCTATAGTTTACGGAGAAAAGCAGGGTCGCCGTTGGTTGGCCGGAAGCGAGAATCACAGTCGAACCGATAATTTCAATGCACCCAAAGAAAAAGAGGCTCTTGATGGGCCGGTGCATGTGGCGATTGTGTACCATGCAGACGGAAAGATTAACGGCTATCGTAATGGTAAGCCTTACGGACGCATTTTTCGGAAGGATTCTTTGCGCGAATACAAAGACGGTGATGCGGAGGTGGTTTTTGGAATGCGTCACGGTAGTGTGGCTAGTGGCGATCGGATGCTGGCTGGTCGTGTGTTCAAGGCTAGCGTGTACGACCGGGCTTTGAGTGATGAGGCTGTTATGGCTTCCTTTTCTGGAAACGCAAATTTTGTTTCTGAGGAACAATTATTTGCAGCCATGACCGAGGAGCAGCGCAAATCACAAACTGAGCTAAAGGCACGGCTGGCCGAGTTGTATAAGTACAAAACCGAACTTGAAGAGGTCAGTAAATCAGTTCAAGACCCATGGCAAGACCTGGCTCAAGCAATGTTTAATCTCAAAGAATTTATTTACTTACGATAAGGCGAAGGGTTCAAAACTACGATGAATAGAAAAATGTTAACTAGGCGTGAAATGCTGGCGAGGTGCTCAACCGGATTTGGTATGCTGGCATTGCAGGGAATGATGTCGAGCCGGGTTTATGCCGACACGGTCGACAGTCTTAAATTCAAGTCAAAGGCGAAACATGTGATACTATGCTACATGTCTGGCGGAGTGTCCCAGGTCGATTCTTTTGACCCGAAGCCGAAGCTGCGCGAATTGCATGGAAAACCGATGCCTGTGAAGGTTGAGAGGACTCAGTTCAATCGCAATGGCAACGTGATGGCATCGCCATTCGAATTTAAAAAACACGGGCAAAGCGGACTCGAAGTTAGCAGTATGTTTCCTCAGCTTTCGACAGTCGCTGACGAATTGGCGGTAATTCGATCCATGACGAGTAAAGTTAACGAACATGCGCAAGGTAACTACGCCTTTCACACTGGGTTCCCTTTCATGGGTCATCCTTCTGCAGGGGCTTGGGTGTCTTATGGATTGGGAACGGAAAATCAAAATCTACCCGGCTTCGTCGTGCTGCAATCTGGCAGAGCATCCATTCCGCATGGCGGGGTGGGATTATTCAGTAACGGCTATTTACCTGCTGATAATCAGGCTTCTATAATCGAAGGGGATCGAACGCCTGCAGTTCGAAACATACGTTCCGGTCAGGCGAGACAGTCACAGCGTTCACGGCTCGATTTCGTCAAGGGACTAGATCAGCAGTTCATACAAAATATAGGGGGTAACAACAATGTTGAGGCGGCGGTTCAAAACTACGAGACGGCGTTTCGAATGCAGTCCGCGGTGCCAGAATTGTGCGGCCTTAAGGGAGAGACCGAGACCACGAAAAAAATGTATGGCATGAATTCTTCCGACCGACAGGTCGCTGGCTACGGGTTGCAATGTTTACTGGCGCGACGTTTGGTGGAGCGCGGCGTACGCTTTATAGAGTTGAGCTGCCTTAATGAGGGCATTGGTGCCGGCGGCGGACCTAACCCATGGGATCAACACGGCGACCTCGAGCGTGGGCACAGGGCAATGGCACATCAAGTTGATCAACCGATCGCTGGGCTTATCAAAGATTTGAAGACTCGTGGCCTTTTAGACGAGACGCTTATCATTTGGGCTGGTGAATTTGGTCGGACACCTTTCTCTCAAGGCAGTAATGGACGCGATCATAACCCTTATGGATACAGTGTCTGGATGGCCGGCGGTGGAGCTAAAGGAGGAATGCACTATGGTGCAACAGACGAGTTTGGTTATCACGTCACTGAGAACAAGTGTGATATTTACGACCTGTGGGCAACGGTACTTCATCTGATGGGGGTCGATCACGAGGCTCTGACATACCGCTATGGGGGTCGTGACCTTCGCTTAACCGATGTGCATGGCCGAGTGATTAAGGAAATCATCGCCTGATTACCTTCTACTTTGCTAAATTAATAGTCAGCAAGTCTTTGAAATGCTTTTGCTTTTGCCTTGTGTATGTGGCTTTAAGGTAGCACTATAACCGCAACCTACTGAAAGATGTTGCCAAGGAGACATCAAAAGCCCAAATCAATAGCCTTATTATTATGTTTAGTGTTTTTGCTAGGCTTGGCTTGTAATGGGTTGAGTGAATATAAATCTAAGGAATATCCCACCTTTGTTTCTTGGAAAGCTGCATGTGATAAGCTCCCATCGAATAGGTCGCTACTAGGAAAAGCGGTAGGGCCAAAGTTACCTACGTCTTTGCCCAAATTTGAACCTGTTGCTGAAGCTTTAAAAGCAGCTTTCGATTTGTTCAATAATGGCACGATGAACTCCGAAGGTAATTGGGTTGGAAAAAAACCAAGTGATGCTGAATTCTTTAATTCACAGCGAGCTTATTTTTTAAGACCTCCAATTCCTTTTCAGCCATTTGCTCAAAAGCTAACTGTGCCGACTGGAAGTGAGATTGTTTTTCACGGCGACTTCCATGGTGACATCCATTCTTTTATTACCATGCTTGATTCACTCAATAAGTCAGGGGTTATGGACGGGTTTCGTTTGGTTAAGCCAAATGCTTATATGGTTTTTTTGGGGGATTATACTGATCGAGGTAATTTTGGGATTGAAGTTTTATACACAATGCTTCGGCTAAAGTTGGCAAATCCTGAAAATGTATTTATGGCGCGTGGAAACCATGAGGATATTCAGATGATTGCGTCATATGGTTTTCTTGCTGAATGTCAGAAAAAATACGCACGTCAATTCGATCCTGGATTAATTGCTAGGCTATATGATTTTTTCCCAGTCGTTATTTACGTTGGTAGTGGTGATAGTTTTATTCAATGTAACCATGGAGGAATGGAACCTGGTTATCTTCCTGGCCGGCTTCTTGATGCTGAGCCGCCTATTGCGTTCCAATTACTTGGTGGAATGAAAGGTGGTGAGTTTCTTGTTAAGCATCCTAAATTGATGGACGTAGCTGACCCTGCTATGAAATCTTATATTAAGGCTAATGTTCGAGACTACATTCCGTTAGCGCCAATGCAGCCAGTTATTAATGGATTTATGTGGAACGATTTTACTGTGTTTAGTGAAGAACCTGGTCTGAGTTATATGAGTGGTCGTGGATTTGTTTATGGTAAAAGTGGCACAAGAATTGTACTTGAAGCTTCAGCTGGATCTAAAGCTAAGGTTCGAGGTGTATTTCGAGCGCATCAACACTCTTCAGCCGTTAATCCTATGATGCGCCGATTAGTTGCAGGAAAAGGAGTATTTAGACATTGGCACGAAAGTGATAGTTTGGCAAAAGCCAATTTTTCAACCGCTTCCTTACATGCTAATTGCAAATTAGAGCATCAAGTTAATCGTAAGCTAAAAGATGGCTTTGTTTGGACGTTTTGTGTAGCCCCTGACAGCTATTATGGAGTAGGAAATTCTTATAGATTTGATACATACGGAATTTTAATGACAGCTGATAAATTTAAGGATTGGAACTTACGTGTGATTAACCAGACCGTGGCAATACTTAAAAATTTGCCGATTGGAAAATGACGGAATTACGTTTCCAATTTGAAGTTTTTGAAGGGCCTCTTGATTTACTTCTCCACTTGGTGCGTAAGGAAGAGGTTGACATTTATGAGGTCGACATGGTCCGAATTGCTGACCAGTTTTGCGAATATGTGGAAGTAATGAAGCATTTTGATTTGCATATAGCAGGTGAGTTTATTGTTATGGCTTCAACTCTTATGTATATTAAGAGTAAAGAGCTTTTACCAGTCGATCAACAAGTTGTAGTTGATGATGAAGATGATGAAGACGATCCTAGGTGGGATTTAATTCGCCAACTGGTTGAGTATCGAAAGTTTAAGGATGCAGGTGATGACCTTAAGCGAATGGAATGGGAGCAAGAGCAGAGTTTTTTGCGGCAAGGTGCTAAGCCCAAAGTACCACCCTTGCCACCTCAAAAAGGAGCGCCTGCTTCTATTTTCGATTTAGTTGGAGCTATAAATGACATTCTTAATCGGTTCGAAGAGACAGGGAAGAGGCGAGCTGAAAATACTAGAGAAATTATAGCCGACAAATGGACCGTTTCGCAAAAAATTGTAAAGATTCGTGAGTTAATCGCTGAAAAAGAGAGTATTCTTTTCTCTGAATTATTTGAAGAAACGGAAAGTCGTCAGGAATTAGTGGCTACTTTTCTAGCGTTACTTGAGTTAGTTAAGCTTAAGGTTGTACTTTGTATTCAGGGTGAAAGGTTTGGTGAGATAGAACTTGCCAAGCGTACTTTCAATGATGATCTACCTGCAGATAATGCTCCCGAGTCAGTTGGTTTTAGTGCTCTTCAAGCAGGCTCTCTGGATTCTGAATCAATGATTAGTAAAACTGCAGGGTTGGGGGTTTCAATAGGAACGGAGGATGAAGTCCTTACCATGAATGTTGGCGAGTTAGCTCATAAAGATGGAGAGCCGATGTCTTTTGAGATAGCTGATGAAGACTTTGTTGATGAAGACTTTGAGGATCCTAATTTGCGAGAGTTGCCATTATCTTCTGATGTTCCAAATTCAATTAAAAATCATCCGCCTCCATGGACATCAGAATTGAATCTTAATTATCCTACAAAAGATAAAGTTATAACTATTACACTTTTGACAGTTGTTATAATTTTAATGGTTTTAATGGTGTTGTAAATTTATCTACCCCACCTTGAACGACTATTAAAACGAGAAAGGCGGTCTTTAAGTTCTCGGTTGTCGAGAGACATCAATTGCCACCTCTTTAGGCGCTCTGTTTTTGAGAAATACTCAATGGTGCTTTGTAGCCGCTCTTCAACTTCGAATAAATCGTAAGGCCTTTTGGCATCGGCTATGATATAAGGTCTAAGTCTTTTATGATCATTCATTAAACGGGAAACAAGATTCTCTGAATTCCAAACTTTGGCTAATAAATATTGTATGGCTTCTTCTAGCATTAGTTCTCCTTCATCAGTAGATCTAAATGCTTCTGCAACAACGCTGCGCCCTCGACTAGAGCCGAATACATTATTGCGGCTATTTCTAAAAAGCTGATCTGCCCCGTGAGGTATAAAGTAGAATTTTTGGTCGCTTGGATTTAAATATAAACGATAATTATTTGGAGATAGATATCCGTCCCAGTGATCACAAAGAATTTCCATTGCCATAAAACGAGCAAAGTAGCCAAGGTCTAGCCAATTCTTGAGTGGAGTTAAGTCATTCATCTCTTTAGCTTTCACAGCTGCATCAGAGAATCCAATTAAGAGGCCTCGTTTAGCGGTTTTGGGATCACTATCAAGATCGAGATTTTTCCAGTTAGTGATATCGGTTGGGCCTTCGTAAAGGTCTCCACTAGAATCTTTAAACCATCTTTCAAGGAAGTCTTTGGTTGTGGCTTCAACTTGAACATATAGCCCGAATGGAGTCCCGTTTATTGATACAGTTGCATGGCCAACGCGGGGTGCGGGTAATCCGGCTTGACGGAAAAGTGAATAACCAAAACTTTCGCGAAGATAAGTCGAATCTTGAGCTGCATTGTTAAGCTGGATTTTGTTTAAACCCTTAAAGCGTTGGCCTGCCTTGAAAGCATTAAATTTTACGGTGAATCCATTTTTATTTTGTCCGTCAAAAGGTCGGAAGCTGCCGAGGAACCCTTTGAGCCGAATCCCAACATTTTCAAGTTTAATATTTTTATATTCGAATATTGCTTTAGCGAAAATCTTTGGTTCTTTCTTAAGGCTTTCAATGCTTTTCTCTGGTAAAGTTATTTTGTATTCAGATATTAAATTTCTATCAAATAATTGAGAGGCATCATCAAGATTTTGAATTGGTTTGAAGAATGCTCCGGACGGGCTGAATTGTACTGGTGTATTAACTTTACTGCTTTTGATTAAGGACTTAATAGCTTCGTCAATTTGTATTTTTTCGATTTCAGAATTTATAGATCTTTTTGCCAAAGTTAAAAATGAAACACTCATGCTTTTGTCATACTTACTTAGATCGGTTGCGATCTCGATTAATTTTTCTATAGATAAATTTTTGGCTTCTTGATTTTCGCTTTGTTGCCTTGAACGGTTACTTAAAAATGAAAAAGCACCATCACGAGCATTTCTTCGTTCTCCATCATCTTGCACTCGCATTGCTGGTGGGCGCGCATTTTCAGGAAGCCTTCGAGAAAAAGCACTTCTATACCTATCTCTTTCACTATTCCGTCGATTGTTTATTTGAGCGGATTCGGGAAAAATTTTAAGGATAAGGTTTTGCATTGCATTGCCACTTTCCGGGTGGGCTGTACGAAGAAACTCGGAAGTTTCCTTCAAATTAGAAACTTCCATACTCCTTAACATTAAAGATTCGAGCGATTTTTTATCATTGGCATTATCCAGTAATTCTTGCCTAATGTTGAGTTCGGACAATATGCGGCGTTGTGACTCTTTTGATTCTCCGTATAGTTCAACTTGCTTAGCTTTTGCAATAATTTTAGCGGCTTGCTTAGTCTGCCCAACTTTAAGCAAAGTTTGTACTCGTTTATGGTCAAGTAAAGCTGAACGATTTCTATTAAGAGTTATGCGAATTGTTTTACGTATTGAATCAGCATTGGCATCGTTAATTTCTATTTCATGAATCCTCCAGGATATCATGATACGCTTAGCTTCTTTAGATGTTTCTTCGTTAGTAGAATAAACCGATGTTGATTTAAGTAGTCGCGCGGCCTCATAGCTAAGTCCCATTTCAGCCATTCCATTACACATACTAACCAATTGCCTAGCACTTTCAGAGAGCCGTCTTCCTCTTAAATGGTCCATAGGATCAATTTTTGAAACGCTTTCTTCTGAAAATGTTTCGACAACAATTGATAACAATGCGAATAAAAAAATTAAAAGAGGATTGGATTTTAGTTCTTTTGTGAAGTGCATTTTTAATAAAGACGTCAGATTTAAAAATTTGTTACATTAAGAGCAGATCAATTAATATTTTTTTTGATCTTGAAGCTATTTATTAAGGTAGGGTCTATAACTAGGCCTCTTAATCTATCATAATTGATGAATTAAAAATTATTTTAATATCTATTTAATCTGACTTTAACCGTAGGTCGAAACATGCCATTTCATGACTATTTCTAACAAATAATAATCCGTTAGCAAGAGCAGGATAATTCCATGTTCGGCCACCTTTTAAAGCTTTAAACTCATTCTTTTCTGTAAATGTATTTGGATTCATTTCAACCAAAGCCAAATCACCAGAATCCCCAAGAATTATAAGATGGCCTGAAGCGGCTAGGATTTTTCCATAGCCATACTTTTTGCCGCGCCATTTTAGGGATCCATCTTTGGCATTTAGACATACGAGTCGACTTTCGTTCAGTCCGTAAATGAAACCATCCCAAAACACTGTACTTGAAAATTTGGTTTTCAATAATTTACTTTTCCAAATGATTTTAGTTCTCATACTGCTTCCATCTTTAATAATTTGAAACGCTTCCGCTCCAGTACCATAACCTGCAGAAACTAGTAACGTGTCATCATTTAATTGTGATGGCTGAGCTATGTTATGATTATTAACGTTTATTTTCCATTTATGAGACCAGTGGAGCTCTCCATTGTTAGGATTGATAGAAAGAATTTTTCCTTCAAGCGCTACTATAAGTTGTTCTTCATTAAGTATGTTAAAAAGTGTTGGGGTACTATAAACTTGGTTTCCGTTATGTTTTCTCCAAATCACCTCACCACTCTCTTTATTTAGAGCAATAATGGCATTATTTTTTTGTCCTCCAGGGCTCAGAATTAAAGACTCTTTGTATATAAAAGGGGAAGTGGATACTCCCCAATAGGGTACTTCAGATTTATTCTCTTCGACTATGTTTTTTTGCCAAAGGACTTTGCCTGAATTTGCGTCTAAAGAGTTCAAATGGCCTTCGGCACCTAGGACATAAAGGCTATCATTATTCCAAGTTGGAGTTGATCTGGGGCCTATGCCACCAAAGTATTCTTCGAATTTTGCGGGGTATTCATATTTCCATTTAATCTCTCCGTTTTTTACTGAAAAAGCCGCTATTACTTCATTTTCATCTTGTTGTTCAATAGTAAAAGCGAGTCCTTTAGCGATGGAAAAAGATGAATGGCCGTCACCTATGAGCTTACGCCATACGACTTTAGGACCTTCTTTAGGCCAATTAGTTGAGATAGGTTGTTCTTTATATATTCCTTCGCTATTTGGACCGCGATATGAAGTCCAATAAGGAGCTTTAAAACTCTCGTTTATATTCACTTTGTGATTATCAACAGGTGTTTGAGTTTTTCGTTGTTGATTAACTTTGTCGGATTGTGATCCTGACTTATTCCAAACCAACTTTGGTATGGCGCTACCTCTCCATTCCAAATGATTGCAAGCAGTCCAAGTAATCACAGAGGAAATTACAAACAACCAAAGAAGTATTCTAATTAATCTGTTTAACTTCACTTTTATTTTATTTTCATTAAGTAGTGACTTACAATCCACTCATCACCGTTTCTTGTCTTCCATAACTCTGAGCACGCCATAAAGAAAATTCTCCAATAAGACCACCATTTAGTAGTGTGCTCTTTACCATACGTTTCTGAGAAAACAGATCGTATATGGCTTTCATTTTTATCCATATTTTGAAGCCATGCTTCAGCAGTCTTGTGATAATGAATTCCGTTAACTTTCCATTCATTATCGATGATTAAATCTCGATTAAAGTGACTTAAAAGGTCATGACTAGGCATAATTCCTCCTGTGAAAAAGTGCCTTCCCATCCAATTAGATGAACCTTCAGTTTCAAAATGATAGGCAAAATTTATATGTGAAAAAATATGCACAAATAATTTACCTTCAGGTTTTAACCAGTGTTTGACCCTAGAAAGTAATTCTTCATAATTTTTCATATGTTCAAACATTTCAACTGATATAACCCTGTCAAAAGTTTGATTTATTTCA
>MDSW01174390.1_pt1 | contig 13204 bp, 7 predicted proteins | sample 811171 | NCBI WGS metagenome assembly MDSW01 (sample SAMN05326641, study PRJNA326480) | marine metagenome | isolation source: seawater | place: Atlantic Ocean: North West | collected 2012 | reverse complement strand
GACGTTCCCGTGAGAGGTGTGCGCGCGCGAAGTCGCCGCTGCCGAGCGCTCGGCGTGTGTGACGCGCGTCGTTCGCCGGCGTCGCTCTTGCGACGGCGCTTTCCGACGAGTCTCTCCGCGCACTTTTGACGGTGCAGGAATTCCTCGCCGGCCGAAAGGTTCAGAGAGAGATCTCCGCGCGTTTCGTGTATATGCGCAAACGGTCAGGCATAGTACGTCGCGCGTAGTACACACACGGGTATCGTGATTTTTTTTTTGCGCGCTGGTTGGTCGAACCCGCGAGATCTTCCTTTTCCTTCGTTAGCGTTATCGCGGGATCCTACCTCCGCTCCGTCACACCGCGAGACGCCGCGCGCGCCCTCGAATCATCATGTTCGCGATGTCCTCCCGCGTCGCGACGCAGTGCGCCTCGCTCTCGAACGCGCGCGCGTCGAGGTCGCTCGAGAATCGCCGCGCGCTCGCCGCGCGCGCGCCGACGACGACGACGACGACGCGACGACGACGAGGAGGACGCGCGTCGCGTCTCGTCGTCCGCGCGGACGGGTTCAGCATCGGGAAGCTCGCGAGCGTGCTCGCGAAGAAAACGCAGGCGGACTTCGACCGCGTGTTCAAAGGGACGTCCAAGACGCGCGAGAAGCTGTCGTACATGGACGAGATGCTCTCGCTGTGGAGGCTCGAGGACGTGGAGGAGACGCTGGACGAGCTCGAGGAGGTGCTCATATCCGTCGACTTTGGGCCGACGACGGCGATGGACGTGATCGAGGTGGTCCGCGAGCGCGTGGAAAAAGGCGAGATAAGCACCGGACCGCAAGTGAAACAAGCGCTGAAGACCGCGATCGTGGACATCCTGCAGCGCCCGAACGGCGGCGAGCCCGGGTGCGCGCCGCTCGCGCTGAGCGAGGAGGCGCCGACGGTCATCATGGTCGTCGGCGTCAACGGCGCGGGGAAGACGACGACGCTCGGGAAACTCTCCAACCGGTTCGCGCTCGAGTCCGGCGCGAAGGTGATGCTCGTGCCGGGCGACACGTTCAGAGCCGCCGCCGCGGAGCAGCTCGCGACGTGGGCGGAGCGAAGCGACGGCGTCATGGCGACGTACAAGGAGGGGATGAAGCCCGGGGCGGTGTGCTACCAAGCCGTGCAGGAAGCGATCAAGATGGGAGACGTGGACATCGTCCTCGCGGACACGTCCGGGCGCTTGCACACGAACTGCGACCTCATGGACGAGCTCGCGGGGGTGAGGAGGAGCATCACGAAGAGCCTCGCGTCCGCGCCGCACGAGACGTTGCTCGTGTTGGACGGCACATCGGGACTGAACATGCTGAACCAGGCGAGGGCGTTTAGCGAGGCGGTGGACGTAACGGGGCTCATCTTGACCAAGCTCGACGGCACCGCGAGAGGCGGCGCGGTCGTGTCCGTCGTGAACGAGATGAACATTCCGGTGAAGTTCGTCGGCGTCGGGGAGAAGATGGAGGATCTGCAGACGTTCGAGCCGGAGAGCTTCGTGGACGCCATCTTCCCGCGGGACGACAACGAGAGCCGGGACGAGCTGTGAAGAGGCGCGGACGAGAGAAGGGATCCTAGTCTATTTTCGCGGCGGTCGAGCGCGAAGACACCGTATCATTCGTAGTAGAGCGCTTGTAACGAATACTGCGTGATGATACGATAAGGCGAGCGTCGCAACTGTAAAAACCAATCGCTGGTTGGTGGTATGTATTAAAAAGGAATCTCAACCGCGCAAAGCTACCGTGTTAAAAAATTGCAATGCCGTGCGCGAAACGCTACGCTGCAAGAATTTACATGAGAGACTTCGCGGCGGCCACCATCGCTTCCGTGGTGATGCCGAACTCCTTGTAGAGGATGCCCGCCGGCGCGGACGCGCCGAAGTCATCGCGGCCGATGGACTTGTGCGCGTACTTGGACCAGCCGAACGTGGAGCCAGCCTCGATGGAGACGATCGCCTTGCAGTCCTTGGGGAAGATGCTCTCCTTGTACTCGTCGGATTGCTCCTCGAAGAGCTCCCAGCACGGCATGGACACGACGCGCGCCTTGTCCCCGAGCTCCGCGCCCGCCTTGCACGCCAGCTCGAGCTCGGTGCCGGTACCGATGAGGACGCAGTCGCAGTCCTCGCCCGCGGCGGGGCCCTGGACGACGTACGCGCCCATCGCGACGCCCTCCTTGGAGGTGCCCGGAAGGTTGGGGACGACCTGGCGCGAGAGCGCGAAAGTCGTCGGGCGGTCCGTCTGCTCGACGCCAATCTTGTACGCGCCCGCGGTCTCGTTACCGTCCGCGGGGCGCATCATGAGCATGCCGGGCATCGCGCGGAAAGACGCGAGGTGCTCGATCGGCTGGTGCGTGGGGCCGTCCTCGCCGACGCCGATGGAGTCGTGCGTCATGACGAAGAGCGTCGGCGCGCCGGAGAGGGCGGCGATGCGCATCGCGCTGCGCATGTAATCGGAGAAGATGAAGAAGGTGGCGCAGTAGGACTTGAAGCCGGGGGAGTGAAGCGCGATGGCGTTGGCGATGGCGCCCATGCCGTGCTCGCGGACGCCGTAACGGATGTTACGCTCCGCCGCGGTGTCCTTCTGGAAGTCGCCGAATTGCTTCATGAGCGTCATGTTGGACGGCGCGAGATCGGCGGAGCCGCCGACGAAGCCGGGGATGGCGGAGCCGAGCGCGTTGAGCATCGTCTGGGAGTGGATGCGCGTCGCGACGCCCGCGTCCTCGGGGGTGAAGCTCGGGAGCGCGTCCGCCCAGCCCTCCGGAAGCTTGCCGGTGATGATGGAGTCGAGCTCGGCGTGGTCCTCCGGGTACTTCTTCTTGTACTCCGCGTACGTCTTCTCCCACGCAGCCTGCGCTTCCGCGCCCTTCGTGGAGCAGTCCATGTAAGACTGGACCGCCTCCGGGACCTCGAACTCGCCGTACTTCCAGTCGAGGTTCTCGCGCGTCGCCTTGGTCTCGTCCGCGCCGAGGGGCGCGCCGTGGACGTCGTGCGAGTTGGACTTGTTCGGGGAGCCGTAGCCGATGAGCGTCGTCACCTTGATGAGGGACGGGCGGGGGTCCTTCTTCGCCGCGTCGATCGCCTTGCGGATGGCGTCGAGGTCGGTGTTACCGTCCTCGACGTGCTGCACGTGCCAGCCGTACGCCTCGTAGCGCTTGCAGACGTCCTCCGTGAAGGAGATGTCGGTGTGGCCGTCGATGGAGATGTGGTTGTCGTCGTAGAACGCGATGAGCTTGCCGAGCTCCCAGTGCGCGGCGAGGGACGCGCCCTCGCCGGACATGCCCTCCATGTTGCAGCCGTCGCCCATGATGGCGTACGTGTAGTGGTCCACGACGGTGCAGTCCGGCTTGTTGAACCGCGCCGCGAGGTGCTTCTCCGCCGCGGCGAGGCCGACGGCGTTGCAGATGCCCATGCCGAGCGGGCCGGTCGTGACCTCGATGCCGTTCGTGATGAAGTTCTCGGGGTGACCGGGGGTCACGGAATCCCATTGGCGGAAGTTCTTGAGGTCGTCGTTCTGCGGGTTGGGAGAGGAGCGCGGGGAGAGGAGGGCGAGAGGGTGAGAATGGAATAATAAATGCACGTGATGCGCGGGCTCGCGAGGAAGCGGCAGATTCGCGCGAGACGTCGCGCTCGGAGACGCGACGCCGCGCGCGCGACGCGACGCCGAGACGTCTTCTGACCGAGCGAGGTCCTTCACGACGCGCGATACGAAGCGCGCGCGCGACCGGAGCGACGATCGATGCGGTTCATCGCGACGAACGGGGTGGATAACGCGTCGCGACGACGACGCGCTGAAAGCCCTTTTCCCCCGCTCGTGTGGATAAAACGCCGATCGCCGTCGGTTCACGGAACGCGGCGGATTCGTGCGCGCGACGCCGCCGCGCTTCAGCGCTCGAGGAAACGAAGTGGGTGGCGGGGAAAACAACACGCACCGACACGGACGGGTACCCGGTGAGGTGCATGAGCGAGTACTGGAGCATGCAGCCGTGGCCCGCGGAGAGCACGAAGCGGTCGCGGTTGAACCAGGTGTGGTCCTTGGGGTTGTGCGTCATCGCCTCGCGGTAAATCACGTAGCCCATCGGCGCGCAGCCCATGGGAAGACCGGGGTGACCGGAGTTGGACTTGTTAATCGCGTCGATCGCGAGGAAACGGATCGTGTTCACGCAGTCGTTGACGGTCTCGGTGGAGACGTCCGCGGGCGCGGCGACCGCCGCGCGGACCGGCTTCAGAGCGCGGGTCGTCACGCGAGCGGAGACCTTCTTCGCGGCGGCGATCTTCTTGCCGGCGAAGGAGGTGTTGAGCGCGGCCATGGAGGCGGCGGAGACAGCGGCCATCTTTTCCGCGTTTTGTTATAAAACGGGGGGAAGGTGGATGTGCGTGCGGAGAGTGAGGCGCCGGCGAGCGAGTCCCGGCTTTATATCTTCATCGTGAAATTCCCCGCAACTGCTCCGAGACGAGCGGCTCGCAGCTGCACGTTGAAACGTTGTCCACCGTTGACAGTTGGCACTCGGAATCCGTGAACCGCTCTTTTCCGCGCGATCGATCGAACGACGACGCGATGAACGCGTCGGTCGACGTGTGCATTCTTCACCGGTGGTTTTTACGATTCACGATGAGCGCTGATCGCGAATTCATACTGTAGGAAGTACGGAAATTTTCTCCGGCGGTTTTCGATTCAAGCGCGACGCGCATCTGCTGCTACGCAACAGTCCGTAGTCTATCAAAACGCACGCGCGTCGCGTCGTGTCCTACGCGCCATCCTCCTCTTCTTTTTCGTCCCGCTTCCGCTTCTTATCCTCCTCGCCGCCCTCGCCGCCGCCGCCGCCGCCGCCGCCGCCACCGAGCCTGAACGTCAACGCCGGCCGCGGCGGCGCCGCCTGTACCGCCGCGTCGTCCATCGCGGTCAAATCCATCGCGGACTCCGTCGGAAGGACGTGGTGGTCGTCCTCCCCTCGCGGGATCTGCTCCCCGATCGTCCCGACGCCGTCCTCGTCCCACTCCTCCTCTTCGACGTCGTCGAGGTTGATCTCGTCCCCCTCGCCCTCGTCCCCGCGCGAGCTCACGCCGAGGTCGAGGTCGTCGTCGTCGTCGTCCTTCTCCGTGACCTCGGACGCGTCGTCGTCGTCGTCCGCGAGGACGACGGGCGGCTCGTCGAGCTCCGCCGCGACGTCGACGTCGACGGCGGCGGCGGCGGGTTGGACGGGCGGCGGCGCGGTCGCCGGTTCGACGTCGACCGCGGCGGCCTCGACCGCGGCGGTCGCCGCGCCCTCGGTCGCCGCGGCGGCTGCGGCCGCCTCCGCCGCGGCGGCGCGTTGCATCACCGCCGCCGCGTCCGCGCCCGTGAGCGCCGCGTTCTGGGCCTTGTATAACCCGGGCACGAACCCGCCTTTGCTTCGCTCGCCTCGGCCTAAGATCACTCCGGACGCGAGCTGCGCGGCGGCGACTCTGTGCGCCTCCGCGACGTCCCCCGCGCGTCCCGGCGGCGCCTTCGCCGTGGACGCGACGGCTTCGTCGCGCGTCGCGACGTCGTACCGAAGCCAATAGGGCGTCTCGTTCGCGGTCGTTAACCCCCCCGGCCAGAGCGTTTCGTCGTTGTCCATCTTATTGAACAGCTCCACCTCTGCGGGCGTCCGCGCGAGCTTCTCGTTCAGCGCGCGCATGGACATCGCCGCGCACGATCGCTTCGGGCCACCCTCTTGTTCTCTCATGATCTTTTCGAGCGTCTCGCGACGCTCCGCGTGCGACGTCTGCTGATCGAACCGCCCGGCGTTGATCACCTCGTCCGCCATCTCGATCTTCTGCTGCTGTATCACGTTCCTGACCACGGACTCGACGCTCTCCGTGTACGTCCGCTCGTCGCCGGTGCCCCACGTCGTGTCGTCGAGCCCGCACGTCCCGGGAGAGGACGCGGCGGGCGCGTCCGTGGAAGGCGCCGCCGCCGCCGCCGCGGGCGCGAGCGGACCGCCGCCGACGCCGCCCTCGTCGTTCGCGCCGCCGATGGCGTCGACGACAGCCTCGAAGTGCATGACTTTGACCTCCCGTTTTTGCCCGATGCGATGCGACCGCGCGACGGCTTGCTCTTCGTTCTTCGGGTTCGGGTCCGGGTCGTACACGACCACCGTGTCCGCCGTCTGAAGGTTTAACCCGCGGCCGGCGGCGCGAATGGAGAGAAGGAACAGAAACTTTTTCGAGTCGCGCTCGTTGAACTGCGTGATCGCAACCTCGCGCTCGTCCAGCGGCGTCGTGCCGTCGATGCGGCACCACTCCAAGCCCTCGCAAATCGGCGTGGACGCGCGCCACTTGAGGTAGTCCTCGAGGAGGTCCAGCAGTTTCGTCATCGTGCTGAACAACAGCACGCGGTGGCCGCTCGCGCGAAGCTTCACGAGCACGCGGTCCAACACCCACAGCTTCCCGCCCGCGCGGACGAGGTCCGGGCCGGAGCGCCACTCGCCGCCTTTCGCGATCGGATAGTTCAGCGCCGGGTGGTTGCACAGCTTGCGGAGCTCCATGCATCGGTTCTGCAGCGGAAGGTAGCCGCGAAAGTTTGCGCGCGCGGCGAGGCCGATTCTCGCGTTGGGTTCCATTCGCACCGTGGACGTCTTCGAGACCCAGTCGTACACCGCGGCTTGGTACGCGCTCATCGGGCAGTGGACGACGATCGTGTGCTTCGCCGGGAGCTTGCTCTCGACGTCTTGGACTAACCGTCGAAGCATGAACGGCTCGAGGATCTGGTGCAACCGGGAGATGATGATGATCTTCTTTTCTTTTTCGATCCAGTCGATTTCGCCTCCGTCGCCGTCGGGCATCGCCGCGGCTTTCTTCGAGTTCCCGCTGTCCCCGAACCACTGCTGGAACATCCGCGCGTTGTCGAACACCTGCGGGAGCAACAAGTTCAGAAGCGACCAAAGCTCGCTGAGGTCGTTCTGAAGCGGCGTCCCCGTGAGAAGCAACCGTCGCATGCACCGGAACCGGTCGAGATCCCTCGAGAGCCGTCCTTCGCGGTCCTTCAACCGCTGCGCCTCGTCGATGATGATGTACTTCCAGTTCACCTTGGACAGTTTCGCTCTGTCGCGCATGACGAACTCGTACGTCGTGACTAAGACGTTAAACTTGAGCTGCAAAACTTGCTGCGTGAAGATCTTCTGCCGCTGTTCGCGGCCGCCGACGTAGTACACCGCCTGAACGTTTTTCAGCCACGTCTTGATCTCCGACTTCCAGTTCACGATGACCGCGTTGGGCACGATGATCAAGTGCGGGCCGTAGTTTTGTTTGCTCTCCCACAGGTACGCAATCAACGCACACACTTGAACCGTTTTTCCCAGACCCATCTCGTCGGCTAAGATGCCGTTCAGCTTGTTGTTATACAGCGAGATCATCCACTGCAAGGACACGAGCTGGTAGTCGCGGAGAGATCCCGCGGTGAGCATCCGCGGCTGGCGGATGATCTTCTCCGTCTCCGTGTGCGCGAGGGCGTAGTACTTCTGCTTCGAGTCCCCGCCGTCGCCCGCGGAGGCAGCCTCGAGGAGATTCCTGCCGCCGTCCGCGGCAGCCTTGTCCGCCGCGCGCGTCGCGAACTCGATGACTTCCTCCTCGGTCATCCCCTGCGCCTCCGCCTCCGCCGCCGCCGCCGCCGCCGCCTCCGAGCGCTGCTGATCCAACTTCAGCGCCGCGATCTTCCCCCCGAGCTGCTCGAGGTACCCCTCGGTCTTCTCCAGGAACTCCTGCAGCGCGGCGAACTTGTCGTCGCCCGCGTCGCCGTCGCCGGCGCCGATCGCGCCCTCTCTCCCTCTCGCCTCCGCGAGCAGCTCCCTGTACGCCTCCATGTCGTTCGCCTTTAAAGCCTCCACGCGCTTGAGGTAGTCGGCGTTCGACGCCGCGCCGCCCGCGTTCCCCGCGCCGGCGGCGTTCGCGCCCGCGGCCGCGAGCGCCTGGTTCGCCGCGTTTTGCACGTCCCGCTGCCGCCTGGCCCAGTCTTTAGACATCCGCTCGTGGACTTTCAAGATCTGCCTATTCCGCGTGACGCACAAATCCCGCGCCACGCCGCTCTCCTCGAAGATGACCTGCCGCCTGGCTTTCATCGCCTTGAAGTGCGCCTCGCGCTCCTCCCTCGCGCGCTTCACCTCCGCCTTCGCGCTCACCTCCCTCTGTTTCTCCAACTCGCGCACGAGCTTCTTGTACGGCCGCTCCCCCATGCTCATGAGCTCGCGCTGCTCGCGCACCAAGCTCGCGCGAACCTTGTCCTGCAACCCGACCAGACGAAGCGACCGCTCCTCGAGCTGCAGCGCCCGCCGCGCCTGATGGCTCTTCCCGCCGCCGCCGCCGCCGCCCGCCAGCTCGCGAAGCTCCTCCTTGATCTCCACGAGCCGTCGCTCTCTGCGCGCTCTGAGCGCGCGGTCCGCCTCCGCCTCGACGAGCGCTCTCAGATCGCGACGCATCGGCGCCGGCTTGTACCCGTACTGATCCCCGCCCGGCCCGCTCGCGGCGTCCGCGGCGAGGTCGTAGATGGGCCGCTCCCGCGGTTTCCACCAGGCCGGCATCGACGTCACGGGCTTAGGCATCGGGCGGTGCATCACGGGAGGCAGCGGCGGCGGGCCGCCCTGGCCGCCGCCGCGATGCGATCGCTTCGACGGCGCGCCGCCGCCGCCGCCGCCGCCGCCGCCGCCTCTTCCTCCCGACCCCCCCGACGCGACCACCTTGCCGGGTAACGCGACCGGGTGCGCGTTCGCGACCGCGCGCCCCGGGAGGCCGACGGGACCGCCGCCGCGAGCTTGAGCTTGCGGTGCGCTCGCCGCCGCGGCGTTCTCGCGCTGCATGGCGAGCATCTTCGCGCGCTGCGCGACGTGCTCTCGCGCGATGACGTTCGGCAATCCCGGGATCGGAAAGTCTAGCTCGTTCTTCTTGAGCTTCTTGAACGCCGTGATCTGCTCTCGCAGGCGCTCCAACTGCGCTGGGGTGAACCCGGTCACGACCTTGAAGTTGTGCTTCTTCGCTCCCGACGGTCCCGCGCCGTCCGCCTGCGCGTGGAGAGAGAGGGTGGGGGTCGGTCAGCGCTGGAGGCGGGCGACGACGCGCATCGATCGTATTCCCAGATCGATCGGACGGGATTGCCCTAGAAATTGCCGCGACGGCGCGGGCGCGGCGAGGGGCGAGCAGAGCGCGCGACGGCGCACCGTCGAGCCCGGGGCGCCGCTCATCCTCGCGCGCGCGACGCCCTCGCGTCGTACGACGGTTCGCGCGTGCCAACCGGCGCGCGACGCGCTCTTCGGTCGGCTTCGGTCAGTCTCGCCGCCGCGGACAGTGTGACCGTCCGACCGCGCCGTCCGGGCGAATCGATCTGAGGGCCGTTCCATACAAAAATAGTTCACCGGTCAGTTGAAAGGGACCCACGCGGTCAAGTGTTGAAACCGATGGATGGGTGAAACACTTTTGTATAGAACGCACCTTGCCTGATCTCTGCACTCGTCGGCGCGACCGCGTCGAGCGACGAGAGCCGGGTACGAGTCGCGACGGCGACGGCGACGGCGCGGCGCCGCACACGCGCGCGCGCGAGCGAACACGCGCCCCACCCTCAGCACACGCGCACGTCAGGTACGTCCGCTCGCCGTCGCCCGCGCGTCCGCGTTTCGTCGTCGCGCGCTCGTCGGCCGCCGCCGCCGCGCGCGGTGCCCCGGCGCCTCATCTCGCGCCTCACGTAAAGCGCGTCCGCGTCTCTTCGACTACCGCGCCCCTCCCTGACGCGTCGCCTCCCGTGAACGCTCCCGTGAACGCTCCCCCCCACAAACGACGCAGGCAAGCGTCCGTCGCCATGGTGTCCGCGACGCTCAGCACGAAGACGGAGATCAAAGGGTTCAAGTCCCCCACCGCGAAGCTCGCGACGTTCGAGATCGAGTCCTCCGCCACCGTGGCGGGATGGAAGCTCGTCGCCGTCGCCGCGCCGTCGACGCCCGCGCTGTCGAAATCAGGCATCGCGAAGCCGTCGTCGAGCGAGGTCGAGCTCAACGCGGAGGCGTCCAAGGACGGCCTGACGATCTTCTTCGATAACCTCCAGCTCCTCCCGAAGCGACAGTTCGGCCCGCGCGTCAAGTCGTCGACGAAGCACGCTCTGGGCTCGGGAGGGTACAAGGTTGGCGTCGACGCGACGTTCATCGCGCGCGGGAACACGTCCGAGGGTAAAGCCAAGACGCCGGCGCCGACGGAGGTCCTGAAGCTCACGCTGAAGCCGGATTCGATTCGCGGGTTCACGCCGAAGATGGACTACAGCACCGCGAAGAACGTCGCCGCGTTGGAGGTCAAGACGAACGTCGATCGGTTCCTCGTCACGATGAAAGGGGAGTACGATCTCAAGTCCAAGGCGCTCGGAAACGCGAGCGCGTCGGCGTCGACGACGGTGAAGCTGCCGGAGGACGTCAAGGCGAAGATCGAGGTGAAGAGCGACGCGTCCGGGAAGGTGGAGCTGATGAAAGGGACGCTCACGGTGGACGTCCCGATCAAGAAGGGGTTCAAGCCCCCGAGCGTGGACGATATCGCGCTCAAGATTAAGTTTGAGCAGTCGCTCGCGTGAGCGGCGACGGGGCCCGTCCGTCGACGACATTTCTGATTTTTTCCGCCCGTCGCTCGCGCCGCGGCGTCTTTATTCATAAGATATACGTGCAGTATCGAACGCGCGGCGCGCGCGTTTGATTACAATCGTCAATAAACGATGACCGAAGGAAGCGCGTTTTGTTTTTTTCGCGCTTCGAAACGCGCAGAGCGGCGCGGGGCTCCGTCTGCTACGGGAGGCTAAGAGCTTCGAAAACCCAACCCGCTCGCCGCCGCGCCGGAAAGTTCAACTTTTTTTCATCCGTCCGCCTCCCTCCGCGGGTCCCTCCCTCCCTCCCTCCCTCCCCGGTTCCCCGGTTCAGGCCCGGCTCATCACGCGTCGTCGACGACCTCCCTGAACCTCGTGAAGTCCTTCACGAACCAGTCCGCGCCCTCCTCCACAGCCTTCCTCACCTGCGCGCCGCCGTACCCGATGAACACGTCCGCGCCGCCCGGCGCCCTCGACTCCAGATCCGTCGCGCCGTCTCCCACCATGGCCATCACCTCGTGGCCCTTCGAAGCCTTGACGTGCTTCACCGCTTCCGCCTTACCTCCCGCCTTGCTCGTGAACTCCGTCGGGTCGAAACTCGCGTACGACCCGTCGTCGTTGAACAGGATGTTGTTCGCGAAGACGTTCTCGGGAGGCACGTCCAACGCGGCAGCGACGGGCGCGATCATCTGCCGGAAGCCGCCGGAGACGAGGTAGACGGTTTTGTTCGCGCCGCGGAGGGACGCGAAGAGCTCGGGGATGCCCGGGGAGAGCTTCGGCGGGTTGTTCTTCACGAACGCGTCGACGGAGGCTCTCGTCGGCTGCATGACTTGCAGACGCGCCTCGAGCGCGTCGCGGAAGGAGACGCCGCCGCCCATCGCGGCGGCCGTCATCGCCGCGACCTCGTCGCCCTTTCCGAGGAACGCCGCGAGCTCGTCGATGCCCTCGTCCACGCACACGGTGGAGTCGACGTCGAACGCGACCGCGGAGGACGACCGGATCAGCGCGATCACGTCCTCGCTAGGTTCGCGGTTGTTCTTCTTCGCGACGCCCTTTTGGTCCGGCATCGACGGCGCGACGACGCGCGGGACGACGCGCGAGCGGCGCGACGACGCGCGACGACGCGCGGACGCGGCGGAGGAGGCGTCTTTTTCCGCGCGCTTCGCGAGCGCGTTCACCGCGCGCGGAGACGCGACGGACGCGACGACGACGCTGCCGTGCATCGTTCGGGAGATCACAGCTCGGAGTGCTTGAAAACGATCGGCTCGCGGTACGCGTGCTTCGCTTCCTGCGCGGCGATTCGAGCGGCGCGCTGCGGCGCGGTCTCCACGGAGACGAGGTGCTTGACCTTTGAAATCTGCCCGCGCGACGCCGGGTTGTTCGGGATCTCGACGACCTGGAACCTTCTCTTGAGACCGAGCGTCTCCAGCGTCTTGAGGTATTCCTTCGATTTACCCGCGAGTCCTCGGCGTAGGGTCACGTACAGCATGCGTCGACGCGAGCGCGCGGTGACCGATTTGCCGAAGCTCGTGGAACGTCCGTCCTTTCGTGATAAAAATCCGGGAAAAAGCGGCGCGTACGGACGGCTCGTACTCTCGTATGGGCAATTGGTATCAAGGGCAGATCACGAATCGGTGGCTACTACAGCCGCGGCTACGAGATTTGTGGTCACGAGATCGCTCACCACACGTACGCGCGAGATCAAAAAAGTCGAGCCTCGGTTTTCTTTCGCTTTCGCGCTCGCTGCTCGTATTAATATGCGCGATTCACTCGCGAAGGCACGCGGCGCGCCCGTCTAAAACACTCCTCGCTAATCGAGAGAGAACCTCAGAATCTTTCTCATCTCCCCGCGCCCGCGTCGCCGCCCCTCGCGCCGTGCTTCAACCAACTCGTTTCGTTTTTTTCTTCAAAGAATGAATGAATGCGCTTCTACTCCGTCGCCTTCTCGAGCGACTTGGAGTCGCCCGCGAGACCCATCGCATTCAACCCGTTGTCGACGTAGACCGTCGACCCGGTGATTCCAGACGCGAGCGGCGAGCACAGGAACGCCGCGGTCTGGCCAATCTCCATCGCGGTGAGCGGCTTCTCGTTCAGCGGCGCGTTGGACATGGAGTAGTTGATCATGTCGTCGATGAAGCCGATCGCCTTCGCCGCCCTGGACCCCAACGGCCCGGCGGAGATGGTGTTCACGCGAATGCCCCACTTCCTCCCCGCCTCGTACGCGAGAACCTGGGTGTCGGACTCGAGCGCAGCCTTCGCGGAGGACATGCCGCCGCCGTAGCCCGGGATGATCCTCTCGGACGCGAGGTACGTGAGAGAGATGCACGCGCCGCCCGGGTTCATGAGCGGGCCGAACCTCTGGAGCATGGAGACGTTCGAGTACGACGACGCGGACATCGCGGCGAGGTAGCCGTTGCGGCTCGTCTCGAGGAGGGGCTTCATCACCTCCGGCCCGTTCGCGAGCGAGTGCACGAGGATGTCGATCTTCCCAAAGTCCTTCTCCACCTCAGCGGCGCACTCCGAGACGGTCCACTTTTCGTTCCCGGCGTAGCGCTTGTTCGCGAGGACGTCCTCGGGAACGTCGTCCATCGTGTCGTAGACCGCGTCCATGGGGTACACCTTCGCGAACTCCATGAGGG
>MDSW01022817.1_pt1 | contig 13204 bp, 16 predicted proteins | sample 811171 | NCBI WGS metagenome assembly MDSW01 (sample SAMN05326641, study PRJNA326480) | marine metagenome | isolation source: seawater | place: Atlantic Ocean: North West | collected 2012 | reverse complement strand
GATTTACGACCCCGCTACTTCCTCCTGGAGAATGTCCCAGGGTTATTTACAGCAAATAAAGGCGAAGCAATCAACAGAGTTCTCAAAGATATTGCCGAGAGCAGGCTATATAGATTTGAGTGGCAGATTATTTCAGCTAGATCCGTTGGTGCAGCACACTTACGCAAGAGATTCTTTGGAGTTGGAACGTTGGGAGACACCAAACACAATGGATCATCTACCAGCGAGAACCGGGAAGGCTTACACAAAAGCTCTACATCGAGGGGACTTGACAAAGAATACGAGGAGGACTTCGACTGGAAACTTGAGAGAAAATCCCAAGGTGACAGGGAACTGGCCGACTCCATCGACTCAAGACAACGAACACGAGGACCTGGAAATAAACGAGAAGGGCAGAAGGAAAGCAAAGAACGGAGGCGAGAGCAGATCACTAAATCTAGCCGACAAGGTTCAAGTTCAAACCTGGTCAACACCGAGAGCAAGTCAAGCAAGCAAACCAATCAATCAGCAAAGTCCAAGCGTAAAAAACAAAAAACACGGCTCGACTCTAGAGATGGACGTAGGCGAACGAAACAAAAAACTAATAGGTCGGAGGCTGAACTATGGATGGGTGTTGAGACTGATGGGATTCCCAGATGGATGGCTCGACTTGGATTCGTAAATGTTTGGCGACACTCTGCACCAAATTTACCGACTCCAACTTCAAGAGATTGGAAGGACACTTACGGAACTGTTGAAACTGGAAGCAATGCATCCAAAAGGAACACATTACCTTTAGCAATATTTAGACAAATTAGGGATGAGGAGTTTGAAGGTTACGAAGCATGGGAGTATGGTATGCCACGGTCAAGAGATGATTATCCTGGTCGTGTTGATAAATTAAAAGCACTAGGAAATGCTGTAGTTCCTGAGTGTGCTGAACTAGTTGGCAGACTCATAAAACGAGCTGATGAGCTTGGGACTATGGTTTTTGATTTGAGTTTGTTGGATCAAGATGAATGAAAAAGCACTAGATCTTAAATTATCTAAATCAAAAGGTGGACGTGTTGTTAGATTCATTGAGAACTTTTGCGTTCACGGTGAGGGTGACTTTTATGGTCAGCCTTTTAAATTAGATTTATGGCAGAAACAGATTATTTACCATTTGTATGAACTTAATGACCAGGGTCAGAGACAACACCGTGAGGCTCTACTTGGAGTTCCAAAAGGTAACGGCAAATCTGCATTAATTTCTGCTCTTGGTCTTTACGAACTTTTGGGCAACGGCACCACTTCCCCACTTGTGACTGTTGCAGCTGCAAGCTTTGAGCAAGCTGATATTGTGTTTGGAAACATGAGGAGCATGTGTGAACAATCCCCTTACTTAAAAAGTATAACTGAGGTTTATCAAAATTCGATAGGTGTTAAAAATGGACCTGGTCGTGTTTATCGTGTTGCTGCTAAAGCTGGAACAGCTGACGGTGGCAGAAACTCTGCGTTTATAGCTGATGAAGTGCATGAGTGGTCTACTCCAAACTTGCAAAGAGTTCACTATGTTTTGTCAAATAACACAGCAAAGAGACAAGATTCTTTAATTTTAAATATTACAACTGCTGGTTATGATCTTGATACTTTGTGTGGTCGACTTTATTTAAGAGGTAAACGTAAACAATCGGGTGAGAGTTTAGACCCTGACTTTTACTTTTATTGGCTTGAACCAGATGAAAATGATGACTTTGAAAGTGAGGAAACCTGGGCAAAGGTAAACCCTGCGATATCTGGTGGTTGGTGGCCAATAGAAAACTTAAGAAGGCGACGAGCTGCTTTACCACTTCCTGAGTTTCAGAGATATCATCTTAACATGTGGACCAGGACACAGGATGAGTCTTGGTTGCCTGAAGGTCTTTGGTCTGAGCTTGCTGAAACTTTTGAATTGGACACTTCACTTCCGACTTACGTTGGTGTTGATATGGCGATTAAACACGATTCTGTTGCTGTTGTTTGGGGTCAAATGTCAGAGGACGGACTGATCCGTGTTGATTCTAAAATTTGGAGGAACGAGGGAGTCATGTTTGATTATGCTGAGGTTGAGTCATTCCTGGTAAATTTAAACCGTGACTTCAATGTTGTTGAGGTTGCATATGACCCTGCGTTTTTTGAACGCTCTGCTCAGGCTTTATTTGACCAGAACGTTCCAATGGTTGAGTTTCCGCAATCTCACGGCAGAATGGTGCCAGCTTGCGGTCTCAGTTATGAAGTAATAACTTCAAAAAAATTAAGACATAAAAACCAAGCCACGTTTAATGATCAAGTTCTAAGTGCAGTTTCAAGACCTACTGACCGTGGTTTTCGTTTATCAAAAGGTAAGAGTAAGAGAAAGATTGACGGTGCGATTGCTATGGTGATGTGCCTGGATAGGTTGACTTACCCAACTAGGCCACCTGAAGAGTCCAACATAGGTATAGTAGAGTGGTGAGAGGTATGTTTTATGCTATTGAAGTTGCAGGACTGCTATTTATAGTTGCTGGTGTTTATTCTTATAGCGAAGCATTAGCCTACATAGTATTTGGAGCTGGTTTGTTACTAGGGAGCTACTTTTATAACCGATGAGTATTTTTGCACAACATAATGAAAAGAGAGACGCTGCTTTAGGTAATCTTGCCGACCTGTTAGCTCAAAGGGAGGGATTGCCATCTTATTCTGGAGAGAGTGTTACTGAAGTAACTGCTCTAGGTGTATCAACTGTTTTATCTTGTGTATCGATTCTTGCTGATTCAATTGCTGCACTACCAATAAAAGTTTATAGAGAGTTTGATGATCGTAATTTAAAACTTAAAACACCACGTTTTTTAAAAATTCCTAACTCAAACCAATCAAGATTTGAAACTATACACCAAATTGTTAGCTCTTTGGCTTTGCATGGTAACGCTTACGTTTTAATTGATAGAGATACTGCTGAGAGACCTATTGCCATGACTGTAATTCATCCCGACAAGGTAAAACTTAAAATTGAAGGTAACACCAAAATGTTTAAGTTTAATGACAGAATATATACAAAAAATAACATTTTACACTTTACCTGGATGACCCATGCTGGTTCTTATCTTGGTGTTTCCCCTCTCAAAGCACAAAAAAACACCATAGGTGTTGCTTTAGCTATGGAGAGACACATTGGTCAGTTCTACGGTCAAGGTGCTACTCCATCATCGATTCTTGAAACCGACCAAGCAATGACAAAAGAACAGGCTGAGGTTTTGCAATCAACTTGGACAACTTCTCACAATCGTAACAGAAAGCCTGCGGTCCTTACGGGTGGTTTGAAATGGAAGGCCATAAGTGATGCCGCTGGTGAGGAACTTGTAAAAGCAAGAGATCAAATTGTTAAAGAAATTGCTAGGGTTTATAGGATTCCTAGTTATTTAATTCATGCTGACGGATCTACTGGTCTTTACTCAAATGTTGAGAGTTCTGGTATTCAATTCGTTAGACATACGCTACTCCCTTGGCTTAGTCGTCTGGAGGAGGGTTTTAGTTCTCTACTGCCTGGTTCATCTTATGCTAGATTCGATGTATCAGAGTATCAAAGAGGTGACCGTGCTAATACGATTCGTGCAGCACAAGTTGCGATAACTTCAGGCATTTTCACTCCAAATGAAGTAAGACAACAACTTGATTATGAACCTTATGATGGTGGTGATAATTTCTATCTTGGATTGCAAGGAGCACCTGTTGGTCCTGATATTCCACCTGTTGGTAAGGATGAAGTCGAGCCTGTCTTGACAGATGCTGAACAGAAAGAGGACTAGTGCCTTATTCAATAATTCACGATCATCCTGATTGTCCTATAGAGTCTGGTGAGCCTGGACCCAATCAAGTTGGTGGTCATGCTGTTATAAAAGATGATGATGGGCAACTCATGGGTTGTCATAAATCTCACGAGTCTGCTGAGGATCAAATAAAAGCTTTGTATGCAGCAGAAAATGAACGCGATTCTGACCCAAGCACTCCAGCACCAAAAAAGGATCAGATAACTGGATCAGACAAAAATAAACCTGGCAGTGCATCTGGTAAGTCTGGAAGTATAAAGTTTTCAGAGCAAACTGAAAAATCAATAGCTACAATCGTTGAAAATCATAACGAACAAGTAAATTCTAAAGGCATGAGCACTTGGAGACGTTTAAGAACTAACACAGCCAAGGCTGTTGTCCGTAGAGGTTTTGGTGCATATTCTGTATCTCATCGACCTGGTATCTCTAGAAATGCTTGGGGTCTAGCTCGACTCAAGGCATTCAGTTATTTGTTAATGAATGACAAACCAAAAAATCCAAAGTATGTTGGGGACAATGATTTACTTCCTGAGAAACATCCAAAGCACAGCAAACAAAAAAAGAAAGAAAAAAATAGTTTCAGGCATGAGATAAATGTTCCCGCATTTATCAGAGACAATGCTGCTCGTGGTCTAGAAAATTTACAGTTTGCTGGTTCTGGTCTAACTGAAAAAACAAAAAGAGAAGCTAGATCAATGCGTGATGGTGTCATATCACATGATAAAGCTATGCGTATGCAGGCATGGTTTAAACGGCATTTACCAGATTTTGAAGGTGAGGGTGCTAAGAAGTTTTTAGCAGGTGAGACTGAACGAATGAGTCCTGGTTTGGTGGCATGGCTTTTATGGGGTGGCTCGTTGTCAAAATCTACCCGACTTGATGCTATGCGTTGGGCTGAGAGGCAAGTTGCAAGGCATGAAGATGACCGTGACGGGTCTATACCACAGCCGTTCAATCAAGCAGTTGGTATTATTAAACGCATGAGTGATAACAAAGAAACTAGATTTTTTGAGCTAAGAGCAGAACCATTTGAGGTTGATTCCGAGAACTTAATTTTTACAGGCTACGCATCCGTGTTTGACTCCCCTTACTCAGTTGCTGATTCAAGAGGTGTTTATATGGAAACTGTAAACCGTGGAGCCTTTACAAAAACTTTAGATGAAAGAGATGACGTAAAGTTTTTAATTAATCATGATGGGATTCCACTTGCTCGCACCAAATCTGGAACCTTGGAACTTAGAGAAGATGAGCACGGTCTGTTTGTAAAGGCAGAGCTTGACGAGTCAAATCCAAGGGTTGCAGAGATATCAAGTGCATTAAAACGAGGCGACTTATCTGAGATGAGCTTTGGTTTTCATGCAATAAAAGACGAGTTTTCTACTGATGGTGAGCAAAGAACACTTAAAGAACTCAGATTATTAGATGTTTCAGTTGTCACTTGGCCTGCAAATCCATCAACTCTTGCGACTATTCGTGGTGTTGATTTAGGTGAGTTGCAGACTGTCTTGGCAGAAGCCAGGGATGGTTCATTTAACGATGATCAAGTAACAAAAATAAAAGAGGCGATTAACCAATTAAGTGAGTTATTGCCGAAGCCAAAAAGTTCAAGGTCAAACGTCAGGGCTGCTGTTCGTGATCTTGAAATTTGGGAGATGCAGAGCCGTTCATAAAAGCCGATCATTCACTTTTACAGAACACTCACACTTGTAAAATAAAATATTTTTATAGGAGTAAAAATTGAAAATAAAAGAAATGTTAGAAAAAAGAGAGGGACTCGTTGATGAAGTCAAGGGTATGACCGAGCTTGCTGAAAAGGAAGACAGAGACTTCACAGATGAGGAAACTCAAAAATATGACTCCCTTAAAAGTGAAATCAATGAACTTGGCGACAGAATAACTGAAGCTGAGGAAATTAGAAAAGCAGAGAAAGAAATAGCCGAGAGCCGTGAAAAGCTTGAAGTTGTTGAAGAGAGACTTCAACCTGTTGTTGAGGAAATAACAGAGCCTGGTGTATACCATAAAGGTGGAGAGCACTCATTTCTCAGCGATGCTTTTAATAGTCGACAAGGTGATTTTCAAGCTCAAGACCGTATAAATAGACATCAACAAGGAAATGGCGAGAAGAGAGACGTAGGAACTGGTGCATTTGCTGGTTTAGTCGTTCCTCAATACTTGACTGATCTTGTTGCTGAAAAGGCTAGAGGTGGAAGTCCATTTTATAATGCTTTACCTAAAGCACCTTTACCAGATAAAGGTATGAAGGTTGAGCTGTCCAGAATTACAACAGGTTCAACTGCTGCATTCCAAGCTACTGAAAACTCAGCACTTGATGAGACCAACATTGATGACACTCTTTACACTGTAAATGTCAACACTATTGGTGGTCAGCAGGATGTTTCCCGTCAAGCAATTGAAAGAGGAACAGACCTAGAGGGTATTGTTTTTGGTGACTTAATTTCAGCATATTACACTGAACTTGATAATCAATTGATAAACGGTGACGGAACTGGTGGAGCACCAGAAGGCATCCGTAATGTTACAGGCATAAACACTGTAACTTACACAGATGCATCCCCAACTGTTGGAGAGCTTTATCCAAAATTAATTGACGCTATACAAAAAATTAACAGCAACAGATTTGCAGCCGCTACTGCTATCATCATGCATCCACGTAGATGGGGTTTCCTATCTGCTGGTGTAGATGGAAACTCAAGACCATTAGTATTGCCTGCTGGTAATCAGCCAGACAATGTTTATGGTGTGGGTGAGGCAGCTGGCTACGGTCAAGTTGTTGGTCAGATTGCTGGCTTGCCAGTTATTGCTGACGCAAATATCACAACTGCTGACGGTGGTGGAACTAACCAAGACCAGATTTATGTTGTAAAAGCAGACGATCACATTCTCTTTGAAGAGGCTGGTAGTCCGTTTAGACTTCGATTCGACGATGTTGGATCTGGGTCACTTACAGTTAAGTTGGTTGTTTATGGCTATGTTGCTTACGCATCAGGTCGTTACCCAGCTGGTATTTCAAAAATACAAGGAACTGGATTAGTAACACCTAGCTTTTAGTTAGGATTTTTAGCCAGGGCTTTAGGGTCCTGGCTAAATTAAAAAGAGGAGTATTCATGGCTACTAAAAAGTTAAAACTTACAAAAGATGAGATTGCTGCTTTACTTGATGAGCTAAAGGGTTACCTAGTTCATAAAAAAACAAAAAGAGCAAACGAAGTTAAAAAAGTTTTAAAAGATGCTGGTGTGTCTGAGTCTGCTATGGCTTTACCAAAAGCCGAGACAGCTACTAAGAAAAAACCAGCAGCTAAATCAAAACCTAAAAAATAAAAAATGGCTATAACTAATGGCTACTGCACCTTGGCAGAGATTAAAGCTTTTGTTAATATTTCAGATTCAACTGATGACAATGAGCTTGAGGATGCAGTAAATTCTGCAAGCCGACAAATCGATGCATATTGTGGTCGACAGTTTTACGCTGACGGATCAACAAGTGCTAAAGTTTACAGAACTCGTAACCCCTACCAGGTCACAGTTGATGACATCTCTACTGATACGGGTCTTGTTTTAAAATATGATGACAACGATGACGGAACTTATGAGACAACTGTTGCATCAACTGATTTCATTCTTTTACCCCTAAATGCTGAAGCATTTGGCATCAGCGGTCTCGGTTTCACTTCAATTGAATTGTTTACTGACGGATCTCATGAGTTTCCTACAACTAGATCAAATAACAGACCTAGGATCCAAGTTACTGCAAATTGGGGATTTGCAGCTGTTCCTGAGCCTGTAAGACAGGCATGTTTGATGCTGAGTAGTGAAAACTTTGCTATGCGTAATACTCCCCTGGGCATCGCTGGTGTCGGTGAGTTTGGTGTCTTAGCAGTAAGACAAAACCGACAAATCACAAGAATGTTGGACCCTTACAGACGTGGGGACTCAGTTGGTATTGCATAGTGGCATCGTTTTCAACAATAAGAACAGCAATTAAAACAACTCTTGCAGATAATATTTCTGGTCTTAGAGTTTATGACACAATCGATGACATGATTAATGTTCCTGCTTGTGTTGTAATTCCTAACAATATTGATTTTAACGAGGCTATGGCTCGTGGAACTGACAAGTATGATTTTGATATTTTAGTTGTTGTCAGTCGTGCTGATTCACGATCTGGTCAAAATCAATTAGATTCTTTTATAAATGGATCTGGTGCAAACTCAATAAGACAAGCCATCTTTAATAATTCAACACTAGGCCAATCAGACACTAGTGCTGTTGTCACTACAATGAGTGATTATGGAGGAACTTACGCAGTCAATGGTGTCGAGTCAATCGGTGCAAGGCTCGGAGTGACTGTTTATACCAAGGGGTCAAGTTGAAATATAAAATTATTGGAACTAAAAAAATTGACGGCATCGAGCCTGGTGAGATTATTGAAATCAAAGATGAAAAAAAAGCAGACTCACTTGTTGCTGGTGGTCACATTCAAAAAATTAAAAGTGAAGCTAAAAAGAAAAAAGGAGCTAAATAATGCCTAAACATTACGGTGGTGGAAAGAAAAAAAAGGGCATGAAAAAAGGCGGGGGTCGACGTAGATAATGGCGACATTTGTATTAACTGACGGTAGATTATTTATGGATGGTTTTGATTTATCAAGCCACACACAATCAATGACTCTAGATTTGTCAGTTGATGAGGTTGATGTCACTGCGATTAATTCTGGAGGTTTTCGTTCAAAAATTGGAGGCTTGCAAGATGCAAGTTTACAAGCCAATGGATTCTTTGAAGCTGGCACTGACAAGCCTGACGCTTTGCTTGGTGTATCTGCTGGTGCTGAGATTATTTCTACTGTATCCCCTACTTCATCAGCTGGAGACACTGCATATTTCTTAAAATCTAGGCAGTTTTCATATAACATTGGTGGATCTGTTGGCGATGCTATGCCGTTTTCAATAAATAATTCTAATAGTTCTGACCGTGCTGTGCGTGGCACCATAATGGTGGATGATTCTGCTAATTTAACAGCAACTGGTAATTCTACTGGAAGGCAGCTTGGTGCTGTTGCTGCTACAAAATCTTTATATGTTGCTGCACATGTGGTGTCGGTTTCAGGAACTTCTACCCCAACCCTGGCTTTAAAAGTTCAGAGCGATGACAATTCTAGCTTTACTTCTGCAACTGATAGAATAACTTTGACTGATTTCACTGCTGTTGGAGCACAATATTCAAAAGTTGCTGGTGCTATAACTGATGATTATTTCCGTATAAATTACACTTTGTCTGGCACTTCCCCATCATTTAAAGTGTTTATAACTGTTGGGATTGTATAATTTTTTTATTGACTCACGCAAGTGAGGCACGGCACTTCTTGTTGCTAACCCATCAAGACCCCGGCAGATGACAATGTCTGATCATTGCAGCACCACTCTGCCGGGAGTGTCGGTCTAGACCATAAACCCTTAGATCATAAATTCTTTAGTATTCTTTGCTTATGCCTAGTGGATTTAAAACTTTTGCTGTATCTGAGGTTCTAACAGCTGCAGATGTAAATAATTATTTAATGGAGCAAGCTGTTGCTGTTTTTGCTAATTCAACAGCTCGTGATTCAGCTATATCATCCCCTGAAGATGGACAGGCTTGTTTTTTACTCGACTCAAATTCTTTGCAGTTTTATTATTCATCTGCCTGGAACAACTTTATTGGCGAAGGTGATATTACTGGTGTAACTATCACAACTGCTGCAACTTCAGGACTTGCTGGTGGGTCTAGCTCTACTTCGGGTGCTTTTGCATCTACTTTAAGTATTGCACCTGCCTCTGCAACTTCTGCTACTGTTGCTGGTTCTGACATTGTTTTGATTGGCGACGCTGATGATTCAAATAATTTAAAAAGGACTACGGCTCAAGACATAGCCAATCTTGGCGACTTCGCTGATATTGGTCTTGTGATTGCTTTAGGATAGAAAGGGAGGCATGGCTAATACTTTTAAAAATGCTTATTTAAATATAACTAACTCAGCTCAAACCATCTACACAGCACCTGGTAGCACTACTTCAATTGTGCTTACTTTGCGTATAACCAATGTTGATGGTAGCTCATCTGACACCATTACTGCTGAAGTAAAGGATGCATCGAGCGGTGATGCGAAAATTGCTCACACCATAACGGTTCCTGCTGATAGCTCACTTGAGCTTGCTGGAACTTCAAAGCTGGTTTTAGAAGCTGGCGACTATATTCAACTCACTGGTGGTGCTGCTAGTGGTGACCTTGAGGGTTTTGCTAGCGTTTTAGAAATAAGTTAAAATGCCGAAATACGGCTATGTAACTAATCCACCAACCCAGGCAGCTGGATCAAATTCAGGCGTGTTCTCAATGACCGAGGTTACTAAACTTCTTGAGGACGGCGAGTGGACTTTGCAAACTGTGACTATATCTTATTTAGTTATTGCTGGTGGTGGTGGTGCATCTACAGCTAATTCATCAAATAACAGACCTGGTGGAGGTGGTGGTGCTGGTGGCTATCGTAACTCTTACGCATCTGAGACTTCAGGTGGTAATTCAAGCACCGAGACTCCCCTTGAAATAATCCCCGGAACATCACACACTGTTACTGTTGGTGGCGGTGGTGCTGGTGGTAACGGTGGATATTTAGTTGAGGGTGCGAAAGGATCTGACAGTGTTTTTTCAACAGTAACAAGCGAAGGCGGAGGTGGTTGCGAGACTAACTTTAATGGTCCAAAAAATGGAGGCTCAGGTGCTGGTGGTATGCATAATACAACTACTGGAGGAACTGGTGTATCGGGCCAAGGTCATGATGGTGGTGCTGGTAATAACTCAGGCGGTCAATCTGGTGGTGCTGGCGGTGGTGCTGGCGGTGTTGGTCCTGGATCAATTCATTTTCAATCAGGCTCGGCATCAGGTGGTGCTGGTCTTGCAAGCTCTATAACTGGTTCATCTGTAACTCGTGCGGTCGGTGGAGCTCAAGGTAAGCAAGGAAACACAGGCACTAGCGGTTCTGCTAATACTGGCACTGGCGGTCGTGGAACTGGAGGAACTTCTAACGCTGGTTCAGGTGGTTCGGGTGTTGTAATTTTAAGATATTCTAACACTTTGACTATCACTGTTGGCTCAGGTTTGACTTCATCAACTACAACTGACGGCGATGATAAAGTCACAACTTTTACAGCAGGCACTGACACTGTGAGTTTTTCATAATGAGTGATAAATCAAATATTTATGGTTATGTGGCTGGTGGTCCGACCCAGGCTGCTAGTTCAAATTCAGGGGTTTTTGAAATGAATGATGTTGTTGATTTATTAAATGACAATGAGTGGACTCTGCAAACAGCAGATATCACTTACTTAGTTGTAGCTGGTGGCGGTGCTGGTGGTTACGACCAAGGAGGTGGCGGTGGTGCTGGTGGTCTTTTAACAAGCACTGGAACTGTTGATTTAGGAACTTCTTATAGCATTACTGTTGGTAGTGGTGGTGCGAACACTAACTCACCAAACGTTAACGGTAGCAACGGTTCAGATAGTGTTCTTAATTTAAATGCTGGAACAATAACTGCCATTGGTGGTGGTGGTGGAAATAGTTTAGTTCCTGGTAGTGCAAACTCAGGAGGTTCAGGTGGTGCTGGTTCAGGTGGTAATGGAGGCACAGCTGGAACTGGTGCAGCTGGAACTGTTGGGCAAGGTAACAGCGGAGGAAATGGTGCATCTGCCAGCCAAGGTGGTGGTGGCGGTGGTGCTGGCTCTGCTGGTGGAAATGCTGGCAGTAATGGTGGAAATGGCGGTAGCGGTTCTGCATCATCAATCACTGGCAGTTCAGTCACATATGCTGGCGGTGGTGGCGGTGGCACATTTTCTGGATCTCATGGATCTGGTGGATCTGGCGGTGGTGGACGTGGTCAATCTGGTAGTTGTCAAGGCACACCATCGGCATCCAATGGAACTGCTAATTTAGGAGGCGGTGGCGGTGGTGGTCCTGGTTGTGGTAATGGCACAGGTGGGTCAGGCACTGGTGGCAGTGGTGTTGTAATACTTCGTTATTCAGATGTTCATACCATCACTGTTGGTTCAGGTTTAACTTCATCTACTGCTACTGATGGTAGTTTTAAAGTAACGACTATCACTGCTGGAACAGACACTGTGAGTTTTGCTTAATGTATAATTTAAAAAGAAAGGATTTATAAATGGCTCATTATGCTTTTATTGATGATTCAGGAATTGTTACTGAAGTTATAACTGGTAAAGATGAAAATGATTCAACACCTGAAGGTTTTGATTCTTGGGAGGCTTATTATTTGACTAAAAGACCAGAGGCTGATGATTGTAAAAGAACTAGTTATAATACCTTAGCAAATGCTCACAGGGATGGTGGTGTTGCATTTCGTGGTAATTATGCAGGTGTCGGTTTTACTTATGATTCTGTCAATGATGTTTTTTATGCACCTAGACCTTATCCGAGTTGGTCATTAGATTCCAACTGGACCTGGCAACCACCTATTGATTATCCAGGAGGCTATGAAGGTGATGGTAATAATTACACTTGGGATGAAGATGTTTATCAAGCTGACACTTCAAATCCAAAAACTGCTGGCTGGGTTTCTGCTTAATTTATGAAATTAAAAGTAATTAGAACTCAGCTTGGGTCTGAGGCAACTAATGGAACCCTTTACATTGACGGTGTTGAGGAGTGTTTTACGCTTGAGGATGAAGTTCGCAGTGGTCCTAAGGTCTACGGCGAGACGGCTGTTCCTGCTGGTGAGTATGAAATAACCTTTAGAACTGTTGGCGGTTTTCATACTAAAACTTTAAAATATTATGATTCAAAGCACGGTTTTGGTCCTGGTTGGCATCAAGGTATGCTTTGGATTCGTGACGTTAAAAATTTTCAGTTTATATTAATTCATCCTGGGAATGATCAATTTGACACCTACGGTTGTCTGTTGGTCGGCCAAACTCAGGAGGACCTTGATAAAAATAAAGATGGTTTTATTGGCAGGTCCAGGGCTGCGTATGAGGCTTTGTATCCAAAAGTTCGAGATGCTTTGCTTGCTGGCGAAAAAGTAACTATTGAGTATGTCAATCTAGGACACCAAGAACAGATCACTCAAGATGATAAAATTGTAAAAAATAAGGAGCACTTGTTGTCTAAAGGCGATAATGGTTTAAATGTCAAATTTTTGCAATCCCTTTTATTAAAGTGGGATGCAAACTGCTTGCCTAAGTTTGGAGCTGATTCAGACTTTGGTGGGGAGACTGAGGAAGCTGTCAAAGAGTTTCAGTCTGCTAATAATTTAGACCCGTCTGGCTCAATCGATTTTATGACCACTGTTGCTTTGTCAAAGTATATCTAGGAGTAATCAATGGATTTCAAAGACTG
>MDSW01126456.1_pt1 | contig 13205 bp, 5 predicted proteins | sample 811171 | NCBI WGS metagenome assembly MDSW01 (sample SAMN05326641, study PRJNA326480) | marine metagenome | isolation source: seawater | place: Atlantic Ocean: North West | collected 2012 | reverse complement strand
GGTGTGGTCCATGCAAAGCCTATGGTCCAGTCTATGAACGGGTTTCTGAAGAATTCCCTGATGTCGTTTTTGGGAAAATTGATACCGAAGCCGAACCGATGCTTGCCCAATCATTCAATATTCGTTCGATTCCAACAACGATTGCTTTCAAAGATGGAATCGGCGTTTTTATGCAACCTGGTGCGCTCCCTGAGGATGCTCTTCGAGACTTGGTAAGCAAACTTGGAGAATTGGATATGGATGAAGTTCGAGCTGAACTCGAAACACGCAATGCTGCTGAAAATGAAGAAAATGAATGAGATTATTCTGAAGACCAATCAGCCGGTGTGTTCAAAAAACACCTCCCACCCCCCTACACATATGAACTTCCGCCCATGGCTCATTTTGTTCGTTTTGATGACCGCGAGTTTATCCGGTTGTTTTGGTGAACAAAAAATCGATGATGGCGGTGTTCTTGCCCCCTATGACGAATTTCCGGAGCCATGGGAGCGCAGTGAGATGCTCTACGATGACAGCGATATCTATTCTCGTGTTTCAGTAAACGGGACGTATGAAATTGATGCGGTTCAATCTGTCTTTGTTTCTGTTCCTACCATCACGGCTGCTGATGGTGGCGCAGGACTCACTGGTGGCGCTGAAGTTCATCTTGGATTGTGGCTGCCGGTCATCGAAGGATGCGACTGGACCTCAGCAAATCTTTCTGCGGATTGTCAAGTTCCCGTGATTGCCGAAGTCGGACCCTATTACAACGACGGAGATGTCGATGCACTAACGCCTGCTGACCGTCTTGGCAAATTTTTGATTGAAAATTATGTTCCTCATGGCTACGGTGTTGCCCAAGTTTCTGTATTTGGAACCGGTGAGTCAAACCATTGCATGGACCTCATGGGTACTGATGAACAACGCGGCATCGATGCAGCCGTAACATGGCTCGGAACGCAAACTTGGTCCAATGGTAAAGTCGGATTGATCGGTAAATCCTACGATGGTTCAACTCCTTGGCAAGCAGCAACTTTCGGCAACCCACACTTGGCTACCATCGTTCCGATGTCTGGATTGATTGGAGTCCATGAATTGATGTGGAGAAATGGAAGTATGGAGGCTCGAGGCATGATTATGCATAATGGAGTCTATGGCTCCTTTGGCATCGATGGCGATACCGAAGATTCTGAAAATCTCTGCGAAGGCTATCTTGAAGGTTATCTCAATGGCCCAGCAGCATATCTCTCGGGTGGCATGGTTGATTATGCTGGAAACACCTATTGGACTGAACGCTCATTCTTGGACCGAGTGGTTGAAAATTACAATGGCTCAGTTTACATTATACAAGGTATGCAAGATTGGAACGTCGATCCACATATGGCATTCCCGACCCATCAAATTGTCGAAGCCGCAGGAATTGAAACGAAGACTCTTGCAGGACAATGGGCGCATGATTATCCGGACCGAAAATCCGGTCATGAAGGTCTGCCTTCAGGTGAAGGAGCCGAAGCATACCCCTACACTTTACGCTGGGATTGGGCAGACGAAATGCTGTATTGGTTTGATTGGTATCTCAAGGGTGAAGGCCGTGCACCAACGCTTGGTGTTGAAATGCAAGATAACCGCGGTGGCTGGAGATTTGAATCAACGTATCCAGCAGAAGACACCTTCTATCTCGAAATCGGTGCGGCTGATATGAATCCAAGTGGAGCATCCATGGTGACGACAACAGAAACCATCACGCTCACCTACGGGCCGTTTGAAGAGGATGTCTATATTGCTGGAATGCCTTCATTCCACATACCAGTTACGCCTCACACTTCCAACGGTGCTCATGGTTATCTGGAAATGTCCGATGACTCTGGAATGCGCTTAGGGCATGCAGTTATGGATTTCCGATTTGGTGATGGAGGGAGAGATGGTGGCCTTGCACTGGTTCCATTTTCAACAGTCCTCGGTCAAATGGAATTCATGCCAATGGATATCTTCTTGGAAGCAGGAGAATCGATTCATATCTCAATGACTCAAACAGGCCAAGATTACATTCCTTCGCCTGCGGCTGCCGGTGGATACTCCATCAACTGGGCTGGAGCTACAATGACGTTGCCACTTGTAAATCGGACTTGTGCCGACCTTTTCCAAGCACCTATGCATGAATACGGTGGAGAATCAGGCCGCCTTTGTTGATTAATTGAACATGGTAAGGATATCTCGGAACAGCGCTTGAGCATGACCTTCACTGCGTTCGACCAAGCGTTTTACTATCAATTCAGGTGTCGAACGGGCCAAATGATTTCTCTTTGGAGTTCGGTCTACCATCAATTCCAAATTCGAATCAAGTCCGGTTGCTTCAATACCATCGACACGTAAATCATCTCGTCCAGTTGCTTCAAGAATCGCTGGTGCCAAATGGGTTACGAGCATCATTGTCGTATCATTTTGAGCTTCTGCTGCAAGCAACATGCCTGCAATAATTCGTGCACCAGCGCCAGGTTCAGTAATGGCTTCTAATTCATCTGCAAGAATCAATTTAGGTGTCGGGTCGCTCACAACATTGGCGAGTTCAACCAAGGTTTGCTCAAGAGCACCTGCACTTTGTGTACCACCTGCCTTTGCAAGAATATGCAACGCATCGACTTGACCAACACGTGCAGAATCAGCAGGAACTGGTAATCCCATATGAGCGAGAATACATGTGTGGGCGAGCAATTCAAGGAGGGTTGTTTTTCCTCCCGAATTCGCACCGGTGAGCAGAGCGAGAGACTGCTGGTCATCTTTGTCCCCGGCAAAACCAAGACCGTAGGTCACAGGGTCCGGTTGACATCCCAAAAGTAAGTGTCTTCCCTGTTCGATATAGATGCCATGTTCGACCAATTCAGGAAGTACACATTCTCGAGCAACTGCCCATTGGGCGATGCATATCCATTGGTCAAATTCAATCAAAGAACGGACCACTTCTTCACAACGCCCTCGCAATGGCCCCAGTTTTTTGGCGAGAAGGAGCATATGCTCAATTTTACCCGTTTTCAGTTTTGTTTCCAATGCTTGGTCGATTTCGTCGATCGTTTTCCGATTGATTTTTGCTGGCCATTGGGAAGAGAAAATGTCGTAGGGACATCGAACACCAGTGCCTTCGAGCGTTTGAATCATGGTTTGTTTTGCCTTCTCCATCGCTTCTGTAATCACGTCTGTGGTGGCTTCTTGTAATTTCCTTTGGAAAGCGGCACCATCTGAAAGCGCCTCGAGTAATTCAGAACCACTGAGGTTCATCTTGGCATCATTCATCGCTTGAGCAACTTCTTCATTGACTTGCTCTTCAAGAGATTTGGCTGTTTTCCAAAGTCGGTCTTTGACATCAGCCATCGTATCCAAGTCCCCTTGGTCATCGATGCTCATCAGTATTTCTGGTAATTGTTCAAGGCCAACAATGAGTTCATACAATTCATTGATGAAAGGGTGATTTTCTGAAGGTTTTCGACTCATCTGTACAAGGTCTGCGACGACGGTAAGTGTGCGAAGATTATGACGGAACCAATCGATGGTTCGTTCTGGAAGAATTAATTCGGCATTTTGAGCATTCGGAAGTACAACCCACCCATCTGGTGCATCAACTGGTGCACCTGAACCAATCCAAGTAATTGATTTGAAGACCGTATAATCCTTCCAAGTCTCACCTTCTCCTGGCTGTAAAACTCTGCACCACTTCTTGAAAATTTCGAGTGGCTCTTTGCTGACAACAACCCGTTCATATCGTTCGTGATTGAAACGAGTTTGGCGAAGATTATTGAATAGGCCGGACAAAGTATTCATGCTTTGACCGTGCTTTTCTGCATAGTTCATGGCATGACTGACCTTCAATCGTCGTTCTGCAGGATGTTCAACTGGCATCAATAACTGCATCCGTTCTCGAGTTGCTGCGCATGAAGCAAAAGAGACAATATCCTGCAGTAATGAACGATGTAATCGCTCAGCCTCTTTGGTTGCTAAGAATGCACCTGATTGTCCAGCAACAATTCGTGCAAGCGATAAGGCACGCTTTGGAGATACGCCATCGATTTCTGCAATTCGGGCAATATCTCCTGATTTTAGTGAGGCTATGGCTTGGTCTTCACCACCAAAATGTTCGGTTATTTTTTGTGCAAGTCGTTCACCAACGCCGGGCAAGGTACTCAGAACCATGCACACCATCGTTTGTCAAAGGCTTTTGAGGATATTGCTCAAACGCCCTCATTGAGAGTGAAAAGTGAATGTATTTTTCTGAGAGACAATGACGCGTTAACCTCAAATGAAAGAGACACTAGGAAAGGCTGGTGGACACAATTGAGTCAAGATGTTGAGGCAATTCCCGATGCCATCATTTTACCTCAACCAACTGGCCAAGTTCGTATGACGCGTGAATTTAATCTTGTGATAAGTTCAACTCTTGCCGTTGCCCTCGTCTTCCTATTTGTTTCTGCAGTTTTTGGCGAGGCGCTCGTTGAGGCCATGGAAGAAGAAGACCAACAATCCGGAGTTCGCGTTCCGGTTTGGGAACGCAACACACTTCCATATCAGACCGATGGAGATTTCAGTGTCGCTCTGGAAATCGGGCCTTATGAAATGCTTGCAACCGATAACGAATGGAATTCCACTCATCATTTTGTCGAATACGCTCTTCCAATTGAAGAAGGTGGTGCAGCACCCGATGACGCCGTCATCAGTCTTGCTGTTTGGCGACCAAATGTCCCGGAAGGTGTCAAAGTTCCCGTCATCGCGGAATTTGGACCGTATTTCCAAGAGGCATCGGTCGAGACGCCATCGATAGAAGTTCCAGGAACATGGCTCGGCCAGATGATTATCGACCAAATCCTACCGCATGGTTTTGCATTTGCACAGGTCTCTGTTTCGGGGACGGGTCGTTCGAACCATTGTATGGATTTGATGGGCAATGCAGAACAACTCGGCAATGATGCTGCAGTTCGCTGGTTGGCAGAACAAAACTGGTCGAACGGAGCAGTTGGGATGATTGGCAAATCCTATGACGGCTCAACGCCTTGGCAAGCCGCTATGTTTGGTGCTGAACACGATTATCTCAAAACCATCGTACCGATTTCTGGTTTGATTGGCGTCAAAGAATTGATGTGGCGAAACGGTTCTTCAGAAGCCCGAGCACCAATTATGCACAATGGTGTCTACGGTTCGTATGGAATCGATGGTGATGAGGAGGATTACCAAAACCTCTGTCCAGATTACCTCATTGGACCAGGTACAGGTGTTTCAGCATATATTTTCGGTTCCGAAGTTGCAGGCGATTATTGGGCTGAACGATATTTCCTCGAGCGTGTATTAAACAACTATCAAGGCAGTGTCTATCTGATACAAGGCATGCATGATTGGAACGTTGACCCACACATGGCGGTTCCAACAATGAATGCTCTCAAGGATGCTGGCATTGATGCTAAGGGGTTGTTTGGTCAGTGGGACCACGACTACCCCGACCGTCCTGTGCAACTGGATGACCGTTCTGAAATGGGTGGTCGAGGTGGTGAAGCATTCCCTGAGATGATGCGGTATGATTGGATGCAGGATTTACTCGAATGGTTTGATTTCTATCTTCGCGGAGTCGGTGAACAACCAGGACTGTACATCGAAATACAATCCAATCAAGGTTCATGGCGACTTGAGGACCGTTATCCCCCTAGCGACATCACTGAAGTTTCCTTCGATTTAGGCGGTTCACTGGCCAACATTGGAGGTGGAACAACGGTATTCCCTGATGCGAATACGGGTCCGGCATGGCAATCTGAACCGCTTACTGAGGCCATCTATGTAGCGGGTACTCCACGACTCCATGTCGATGTTACTACGGCTTCGCTTGGTGGCCAACTCTACGCCTTGCTTGAAGACTGCGACGATGCGGATAATTGCATCCACATTGGCCACGCAATCATGGACCTGCGTTATTATGCCGGTGGCGATGAAATTCAAACATGGACGCCAGTCTTACAGACAATCAATGCAAAAATGGAGTTCATGCCACTTGATGCTGAAATCCCTGCAGGTCATACGCTGCGATTGAGCCTTCTTTCGACTGGTGAGGACTACCTACCTGCCAGCACTTCATCGGTTGTCTTTGTACAGGAAGGTGCAACATCAACTCTGCAACTGGATATCTTCACTCCAGATGATAGAATCTACTTCACTCCTCCAGAATGTTTGCACGAACGTTGCGTCAATGGGATGTAAGTCATCGATGAATCCCAACACTCTGTCGATGTTCGGTCCAGTCTCATGAGGAATACGGTAATTCCAGTTCGACGGCAAACAGAGGGTCTGGGTCAGTAGAATCGTGATAAGCAACGATGACTCCACCATCGTTGAGTATTCCAAGTGAAGCAAAATCAAAGCGAATATCGTTTCCAGCACCAGAGGTAGAGTCAAGGTCTCCTTGGCCGATGTAGGTGAGGGTATCGGGAGACATGTCTTCGGAATATCCACGCACATGGTAGACCATGTCGACATCAGGTCCTTCGGTACTTTGATAGCGAATGTTGAGGATGAAAAGGTCCAATTCCCCATTTGCTTGGAATTCCCATTCCTCAATGGATGAAGAAACAGAACCCATTTCATAGGTGTGGTTTTGCCACGTCAATGCCCCATCGGTCGACATGTAGTGAGTGAAAGAAGTACCTGAATTAGCGACGCAATGAAGGGTTCCAGAGGAATCGTAGTGGCAATATTCGGACGGGAATTGAACTTCTAATTGATTCCATGATAATGTGGTATCCATGTAGGCAGCATTACCATTTGAGTAATAACTTGGGAAAATCAATCCACCTGTTGGCATAGGGAAAGCTCGCATTTCTTTGTGCGGTTTATTGACATCGTAATAGGCAGACAAACCTTCTCCCGTAAAATTGAGGTCAAGTTCAATGATTGGGTCGTTTGAATCTCGGCCAGTGAATTGGAATGGATAGTAATTAAGTCCATCAACACTGATTTGTCCTCCTGCATCGAGAGATTGATGCCAAAAGTTGGAGACAACAATACTTGCCCAATCGCCGTTTCCAATTGACGAGGAGATTGGTCCTACAACTTCGACTTGCCACGAACGGTCATAGAATGGTTCAGTCAGGCGATTATAACACCATTTCCATTCATCTTCAGATTCATCAAACAAGATTGCATAGAATTTGTCGATTTTCCCATCGCCTCCAATATACGGGAACCACGACATAGAAATGATATCTCCATTGGTTGCTTGGACGATGCTGCCCTCTCCAAGCCCTTCTTGTCCTGGGTTTGTTGGAACAGCAGTAATGCATTGGCCAAGTGCTGGAAGGAATTCAGGGATATAGGTGTCCCAAGCATGACCTCGGTCTTCACTAAAGACAGGATATTCGCCCCCGATATTGAGGATGTCTCCTTCAATAGTTGTAGCAAGATAGTGTTCACAACAGTTTCCTCCTTTTGTCGCATCAAAAACCGCCCATGTGGTGTTGGTCGTTTCATTGGTACGTAAATCAACGGTGACGAACATTCTCGGGTCTTCATGTTGAATTTGGTCGATCATCGAATAGGATTCCCAAATAGAGACAATTTTCTCATCATCATCCACCAATTTTTCACCATCGCCAAAACAGCCCGCCAATACCATGGAGGCTACCAAAAGAATGGACAGTGCGATGCGACGCATGATTTGGCGTAGTGCCTCATCTCTTTGAAGGCGTCGCAGGGTTGAGATGCGACTCTCAACCTTATTTGACAGTAAACCAAACTGAGGTTCCATCGACTTCAAAGGTTTCAGCATCGCTTGGATGTGTATCTTCATCTGAATGGAATACAGCAGCAGCAGCACGCGTTTCTGAAACAATCCATTCGCGGTCTTGTTCAAACATTTCAGGTGCATTTGCAGTCCAAATTTCTAAGTCGATAGTTGCTTCAATCGCAAGGTTGAGGTCTTTGCGCATGGCTTGGATTCGCCGAGTAATATCTCGTGCCAAACCTTTGGAAAGAAGGCCAGGTGTATCGTTCATATCAAGCACGAGACTGATTTGCTGCACCTCATCCCCTTCTCCAATGGTTACTGTTGATGCGGCAAAACCTTCGCGCTCAACTCTTCGAATTTCAACGTCATTCTCTTCGATGGCAACGCCCAAGATTTCGCATGTTCCTGCTTGTATGGCTGCGAACATTGCCATAGGGTCTGTAGCATTCTTGATTTCACCAGCAACAGCATTGACTTCACTTCGAGCCTTCGGTGCAAGTGCACGGAAGTTTGGAGCGAGTTCAATTTGTTGGAAACGGTCAAGGTCATTTTCGACAGCAATCATTTCAACATTCAATTCTTCAGCAAGAATATCGTGAAACTCTTGCATTTCAGGGCCTGAAACAATCCACCCTTGTGAACAAGGTAAGCGCTGTCTTCGACCTGCTTCAACACGAATCCGACGTCCAACTTCAGCAAGTTCTCTTACCAAAGCCATGGTCGTTTCAAGTGCAGAATCCTGAGGTGGAAGGTTAGCAGTTGCAGCAGCAGCATCTTCGTCCCATGCGTCAGCAGTTGCTCCTTCAAGGGTACCTGGGACTCCGAGTGGCCATGCCGCTTGATGAACAGTTTCTCCAGTAAGATTGCGATAAATTGTGTCGACCATAAACGGACTTACCGGTGCCACAAGTCGGCATACGGTTGTCAAAATTTCATGGAGCGTATGTTGGCAAGCGACCTTATCGGTTGTTTCAGCATCATCCCAAAGTCGACGACGGCTGCGACGAACATACCAATTTGAAACATCATTAACAATGAAATCTTCGAGGTCTCGGCAAGCCTTATGAAAATTCCAGCTCTTGAAATCGGCATGATAATTCTGAGCAGTTGTAGCAAGTCGAGACAAAATCCATCGGTCAAGTGATGGACGAGAAGCAATTTCAGAGGTGGATTGTTCAGGGTCGAAACCATCGAGCGCGGCGTAATCGGCGTGGAACTTGTAGACGTTCCAGAGGGTCAAAAACATCTTTGCATAGGTTTCACGCACTCCATTTGAATCGAATTTTAGTGGATTCCAAGGCGCCCCTGCGGTGACCATGTACCAGCGAGTAGCATCAGCACCTTCACGATTGAAATGGTCCCATGGGTCGACAATATTGCCACGGGACTTCGACATTTTCTTTCCTTCAGCATCGAGAATCAAACCCAGACTTAAGCAACGCTTGTAGGCAGGTTTGTCAAACACAGTGGTGGAAACAGCGAGTAAAGTGTAGAACCAACCTCGAGTTTGGTCGACGCCTTCACAGATGTAATCAACAGGGAAAGAAGCATCAAATGTTTCACTTCCTTCAAACGGATGATGCCATTGAGCGAATGGAGCACAACCGGAATCAAACCAACAATCCATGACAAAGGGTTCTCTTTGCATTGGCTTTCCATCATCTGAAAGAAGTGTAAAACCATCGACAATCGGGCGATGAAGGTCAACATCGTCAGGACATTCAGGATTTTCAATTCCTGCAGCAACTGCCTTAGCAACTTCTGCTTGAAGTTCAGCAATAGACCCGACACATTTCATATTCCCTTCATCATCGCACCAAACTGGAAGTGGAGTGCCCCAATACCGTTCACGTGAGATCGCCCAATCTTTGACATTACGTAGCCATTCTCCGAATCGCCCTTCTCCAACCCAATCAGGTGCCCATTCAACATCGTTGTTGAATTCAAGCAAGCGTTCTTTGACAGCAGTCATCCGAACAAACCATGAATCCATTGCATAGTAGAGCAAGGGGTGTTGTGTCCTCCAACAGTGTGGATAATCGTGCAAGTATGCTTTTTCACGGTACAAAAGTCCACTTTCAGGACCTTTGCCATTGCTTCCTCCGCTTGCGCAGAGCAGTTCAATAATCGTTTGATCGCATTCCTTGACATAGCGACCATCGAGTTTTGGATGAGTCCCGGTGAGGAATGCACCGTCCATCCCAACGGTGTGGTATGCCGGTAAGCCTGCAGCCATACCGAGGTTGTAATCGTCTTCACCATACATGACAGCAGTGTGGACAACGCCAGTTCCGTCGGTCGTGGTAACCCAATCGGCTTCAAGAACGGTCCATGCTGTATCAGAATCTCCACGAGGTACTGCGTCAGGGAACAGGGATTCATACGCTCGTCCAACAAGAGATGAGCCTGGGAATTCTTCGATAATTTCGACATTGTGTCGAAGTACTTCCTTCATCAAATCCTTGGCTAAAATAATTTCTTCACCAACAGCAGCCCCACCTTGGCCAACCCAGTTTTCGGCTTGCTCAGTAATGCGTGCTCGCACATAGGTAACCTCTGGTCCGACGGCGAGGCCAACATTCCCTGGAAGTGTCCAAGGCGTTGTGGTCCAAGCTAAGATACTGGCTGAATCATCGATTAATTTGAATTTCACATAGACTGATGGTTCCTCGACTTCTTTGTATCCTTGAGCAACTTCGTGGCTTGAGTATGATGTTCCAGTCTGTGGACAGTACGGGAGAACTTTGTATCCTCTATACAGTAATCCTTTGTCGAACATTTGTTTCATAGCCCACCAACATGATTCGACGTAATTGTTCTCAAGAGTCACGTAGGGGTTGTCTAAATCAACCCAGTATGCCATACGTTCAGTCATTTCTCTCCAAGCGGTTTCATAGGTCCATACAGACTCTCGACATGCTTGGTTGAAGTTCTCCATCCCAAAGGCTTCAATCGCTTCCTTGGACATCAAGTTCATTCGCTTTCCAACTTCAATTTCCACTGGCAATCCGTGCGTATCCCAGCCACCCTTTCGCTCAACTCGGAACCCTTCCATCGTCTTCCATCGGCAAACAAGATCCTTGTAAGCTCGTGCTACAACGTGATGAATACCAGGTTTACCATTCGCAGTAGGTGGTCCTTCAAGGAAAATGAAAGGTGCCCCATTACGGTTTGTTTCAATGGATTGCTGGAATGCATTTTCGCTTTTCCATGCCTCTAACAAAGCTGTTTCAAGAGCGACAGCGTCGAGTTCACCTGCAGCCTTTGGACGTGCCATAGCCATGCGAGTAGAGTTTTTGTCTTGAACCTCACCCTTCTTTCCCTAAGAATAAATCAACATTGGGTGAGTTTTGCTACTGATGAAAAACAGTGCATTGAGGGGAAATTGACGAAAATGAGTCGGGGTATGTTTGAAGTCCTTTAACCGTTAGGGGAGATTATGTCGGGGTCTTCGTCGCGCCGCAAAGCAATGCTGCTCGCGCTTCTCATGCTTTTCAGTGGTTCGTTACAGACCATGCTGACTCAGAATACTTCACCCTCTTCGTCTTCTGTTCTTTTTGATGATGAGACTCCTCTTTTCGCAGGTGCTGGGGACGATGCAATCATTCAATTGTCTGGTTCGGGATTGTATTCCAATTCTTTCAGCGTTGAAGTTCCGAGTAATGCTCCAATTACCGACGTCCATCTTTCAATGAAGCCATCCGTAGATGCGACTCATCAAGGCTTTGTCTGGGATGATAATACGGTTTGGTCCCACAGCAGTGCAATCAATAACGGGACTTTTGGTCAAAATAATGTCTTGACCGGAAACGGAGCCGGAACTCTTTGGGATTTCAATTCCAATGCAGCGGGTTGGACTTTTTCTAACTCCTATGCAGCTCGTGTAACCTCTCCAAGTTGTGGGTTTAATGGAAGTTCTGGGGGTTCCATTCGAACCTATGCAGGCTCAACGTATGCAACTTCCCCCGTCAATGATTTCTCTGGAGTTTCAGCCATGCCCTTCCACGCTTGGGTTCACGAGGGTAGAAGCGGATGTGGAGAAACGCCTGATGGTGGTGAAGACTTGCAATTCCAGTACAAAACTTCCAGTGGAACTTGGACGACATTCAATACCTTTTCAGGAGGTGGAGCGCAAACCAGCAATTTCCAGTATATGACCAATCTTCCTCCTGCTGCATTACACACCACTTCACAGATTCGATTGCACCAAACCTCGGGATCGAGTACATGTTGCGATTATTGGTTTATTGACGACGTGCATTTCGCAACTCCTCCTTCCGCAGAATGGACCAGTCCAACCATCGGTTTTGCTTCAAGTTCCTTCCAAGATGTTGACGCTGGCCCATGGGCACCGCTTCATCTTAACGCAGATGTCCCAACAGGCGCAAGCCTCAATTGGACGATTCTTGACGGTATAACCGGTGAACCCATTCGAGGCATGAGCGGTTCTGGAGCCGGATGGATTCCACTGAATGCAATGGACTGGCAAACCGTGACTTCGATTCGCTTGAACCTGTTTTTGGAACCTTCTCCAAATGGTCAAATGGCGAGTATTTACTCCATTAGTGGCGATGGTCATTACGCAGTTTCAGCAAATTATCCTCTCGCCTTTGATGAATGGTCTACCACTGGTGGAGCATTTTATGTTCCAGGAACCAATTCTATCGATGGAATGGCTAACGACAGTCTGGTCTCTCCATGGTTTACCGCCTCAGCAGCACTTGCAGAAATCCACATCGACGCTACGACGAACTTGGTTCAAACTCAAATGAGAACATCACCTGCTGATAATTGGACCAATATTTCTCTCCCCTACACGATGAGTATGCTTGGAAGTGAAGGTTCGGTTGGATCTTACCAAGTCCAATTCATTGCAGCCTCAAATGATTCGACCAGTGTATGGCAAGTGTTTGATTTTGAGACGGGTGCCTATGGAGGAATTCAACCTGCTGCACCTGCCATTGATTTCTCTCAAGATGGATTGTTTGAATGGGGTGGAAGCGATGCTCGAGTTGGTTCTTGGGGATGGCAAGACCGTTATGAAAACGGCCAGACTTCAATTGCCGCAAATCCTGGAATCGGCGGAAGTGCAACGGCTAAGGCGTGGATTCCTGCAACAGACCTCAGTAGTTTTTGCTTCAGTGCTCTTTCAAGTAACGGTAATTTAGCAGCGATCAATTTGGTTCATGACGGCACCATTCTTGCGAATTGGACGATTGAAAGTGGTTCAAGTTTCTTTGTTCTCAACCAAAACCAACTCACCGACCTCAATGCTGCCATTGCTGGGACTTCTTCCCTTGCAAGCGCACTTGGTACATATTTCACCGAAGTTGAGTTTGAAGTCTATGGAACTGGAAATGTAACCTTAGCCGGCCTTGGTGTGCCGTATGAGGCGTCCAATTCCATTCTTGCTCCAGTTGATTCTACGTTCGTTTTGGAAATGAATGGCGCTCGCTATGGTTTGTCTGCTGCTGGT
>MDSW01179498.1_pt1 | contig 13206 bp, 7 predicted proteins | sample 811171 | NCBI WGS metagenome assembly MDSW01 (sample SAMN05326641, study PRJNA326480) | marine metagenome | isolation source: seawater | place: Atlantic Ocean: North West | collected 2012 | reverse complement strand
TGGAGACGACATCACGTCGCGTCGGATCGCGGGGTACGCGAGCACTTCGCGACGAGGCCGCGGAGGAGGAGGAGGAAGAGGACGCGCCGTCGTCGCGCGCGTGGCGAGTGACGAGACCTAGCCAGATCTCGGGGCGTTTCGTCCGTTTCGCGTTCGGGACGATTATTTGTCCGGTCAATTCATCAGTCAGTGACATGATGAGTGTGTTTGAAAGCGCGAAAATGCTTTCATCGCGCGACTCCTCGCCAAGTCTTCGCAGCAGCTTTCCACAGTCCACGTCACGGGCGGTGGTTCGTTCTTTTATCCGAGTCGCGCGTCGCGTCGCGTCACTCGTCGGCGCGCGTCGTCGACCTCGCGACCTCCCGAACGGCAAGCTGGCGCGCGTCGCCGCGACCGGCGCGGCGGCGACGGCGTCCACCGGCCGCGTCCTCGCGCTCGCGCTCTCGCGCGTCTCGTCGAGGCCCTCTTCCGCGCGGCATCATCTTCAGCATCGTTTCGGAATCGGACGCGTCGTCGTCGTCGACGTCACGGGCCGTCGCGCGCTCTCGTCGTCGACCGCGCTCTCCGCGGCGTGGCGCGCGCGCGGGTTATCCTCGGACGACGCGCCGCGTCACACCACCGGTGGCGGCTCGTCCACGCGCCGCCTCGCCGCCGCGGTCTTCGTCTGCCGCGCGTCGTCGTCCTCCTCGTCCGCGCTCGCGGCGGCGTCGTCGTCGTCGAGCGAGATGCCCGCAGACGACGCCGCGTCCGCGCGCGTGCTCCTGTGGTTCCGCGGCACGGACCTCCGCCTGCGCGATAACCTCGTCGTCGACGCCGCGAGCGCGCTCGTCGCGAGCGGGAGCGGCGACGTGGACGTCCTCCCGGTGTTCTGCTTCGATCCGCGGACGTTCGCGGCGAGCGCGTGGGGGACGCCCAAGACTGGCGGCCGCCGCGCGCGATTCTTGCTCGAGTCCGTGCTCGACCTCAAGCGATCGCTGCGCGACGTCGGGAGCGACCTGCTCGTCGCGGTCGGGAAGCCCGAGGACGTCATCCCGAGGTATTTGCTGGAGGGGGGGACGAACGTCGTCCTGACGCAGGTGCGGCGTCGACGTCGCTCGCTCGCCGCGTCGTCCGCCCGTCCGTCGTCCCGTCCCGGCCGTCGTCGTCCCTCCGTCGGAAGCCGCTGAGGAGAACGTATTCATCACGGCAGAGCGTCGTCGCTCGCTCGTCGAGCCGTCGCGCTGAATGTAAACTGTAATAGTTTGTGCTATCTGAGGCTTCGACGAAGGGAACGACAATAGTAACGCGGAGGGATTGGCCGTTTCGTTTCGTTTCGTTTCGTCGCTCGCGCGCCGCCAGCCCGCTCCCGCCTACCCCGCCGTTGACGCCGCGTCTTCCCCGCCGTCGCAGGAAGAGGTGCACCAAGAGGAGAGACGCGTGGACGCGGCGATCGCCTCCGCGGTGAAGATCGCGAACCCCAAAAACGCGATGCGCACGGTGTGGAACAGCACGATGTACCACGTCGACGACATCCCGTTCAACGCCGACGCGTCGGACGTCCCGAACGGGTTCACGCCGTTTCGGAACAAGGTGGAGTCGAAGGCGACGGTTCGCGCGCCGGCTCCGTCGCCGAAACCGGGCGCGCTGCCGCTCGCGAAAGCGTCCATCGACGCGAGCGTTTTGGAATACGAACCGTCGCTCGACGACCTCCCGTTCGCGACCGAGGACGAACGAGCGCGCGCCAAGGCGCCGACGCACCCGAACGCGGTGCTGCCGTTCGAAGGCGGCGAGACGGCGGCTTTGGCGCGCGTCGAGTATTACGTGTGGGAGAGCGAAAAAATCAAGACGTACTTTGAAACCCGGAACGGCATGCTCGGTGGCGACTACAGCAGCAAGCTGTCGCCGTGGCTCGCGCACGGGTGCGTGTCCGCGCGACACGTCCACCGCGAGGTTCGAAAGTACGAGCGCGAGCGCGTGGAGAACAAGAGCACGTACTGGCTCATCTTCGAATTGATCTGGCGCGATTTTTTCATCTACTTTGCGAAGAAGCACGGCAACGCCATCTTCACGCCGCACGGCACCGCGGGCCGCGGCGGGACGTGGACCGGCGGCGCGGGCCCGTGGCGCGACGACCCCGCCGCGCTCAAGGCGTGGAAGGAGGGCAAGACCGGCTTCCCGCTCGTGGACGCCAACATGCGCGAGCTCGCGGCGACCGGGTTCATGTCCAATCGCGGCAGGCAAAACGTCGCGAGCTGGCTGTGCCTCGACGCGGGCGTGGACTGGCGGCTCGGCGCGGAGTACTTCGAGAGCGCGCTGATCGACTACGACTGCGCGGCGAACTGGGGGAACTGGGTCAGCGCCGCGGGGTTGACCGGGGGCAGGGTGAACAAGTTCAACATCGCCAAGCAGACGAAGGACTACGACCCGGACGGGCGGTACGTAAAGACCTGGGTCCCGGAGCTGAAGGACGTCCCGAAGGGGTTCGTCGCGGACCCGCGGCGGATGCCCGGAGACGTCGCGAAGAGCGCGGGGTGCGTCGTCGGCGTGGACTACCCCGCGCCGTTCAAGCTGCCACCGAGGATGGCGTACGACAACGGCGGCGGCGGCCGGGGGGGAGGGAGGGGCGGGAGAGGCGGTCGCGGCGGTCGCGGCGGCGGGAGAGGCGATGGCGGCGGCAAAGCGAACAGGAAGGCGTTCGCGGGGAAGAAGCGCGTGGGGCCGCAGGACGTCGACGTGTACGGGTGAACGAAGGAAAGAAGAAGAATCGTACAGTACATTCAATCAAATTCAATCAATCCATCCGTCGACTACCGCGTCGTCAACTTCTAAACTACCTTCGTGATCGCCTCTCGTCGTCACGTCACGTCACGCGCGGTTCGACCCCGCGAACCGCTCCCGCTGCTCCGCGTGCATCTCCTTCGCGAGCGGATCCTTCGCGTCGCCGCCGTCGCCGCCGCCTCCTCCAACCTCGCCGCTCTTTCCCCCTCTCGCGCCCTTGTTGAACGCTTGGTAGTACAGCGACGCGAACACGAGCGCGGTGCCGAGCCACTGCTGCCACGTCAGCGGGTGCATGAATATGAGACACGACAGCAGGATGGACAGAAACTGCCGCGTCGTCATGATGGTCGCGAACAGCAACGCGCCGAATTCGCGAATCGTGTACAGGATGCACAGCTGTCCGCACGTGCTCGCGAGCGACAGCGTGAAGCAGTCCACGAGCGCGGCGGGGTGCCGCTGGATGAAGGCGATCGCGGCGCCCATGGACGCGTCGCCGAAGAGCCACAGGCACGACACCGCCGCGCTGCACGCGTTGACCCACAGCATCTGGTTGTACGTCTCCATCTGATACCCTCTGAACAGCTTATCTTGAAACGTGGACGTGAACTGCGATCGATCGCGATCGATGAAGGGGGATGGTGACGCGTGGGTGGGGTGAACGTCGAGTCAGTTGGAAAGTCCTCGAGGAACGACGTTCGACGCGCGAGGAGGAGCGTATGGGACGGTGCGGTCATGAGAAGAGAACGCGCACCCCGTCGAAGCCGAGGTAGCCGAGCATGAGCGCGACGCCGTACGCGCCCGTCTCCGCGGCGGTTTTGCCGTGCTTCTTCGACGTCGTCGGGCCGTACGTCGCGAAGACTGCGCATCCGAGCATGACGCCGACGGCGATGGCGTAGTCCTGGAGTTTGTACGACTTGCCGTTGATCGCGTAGCCCCAGATCATCACGGGGATCATCTGCGAAGACGGGGAGAAGACGAGACGGGGTCGCGTCAGATTTGTGATTTCTTTCGTCCCGAGATCGGACGACGTTCGCGCCGCCCGCGTCGCGCTCGAGCGCGACGCGCGCCCTCCTCGAGAACCCTCGGGAGACACAGCAGAAGACGCGCGATGGACGCGCGATGGACGCCTCCTCCGCCGCCCGCCGCCTCTCGCTCACCTTGGCGCACTTCCCGAGCGTCTGCACCGGAAACGAGACGTATTTGAGCGCCTCGTACTGGCACGTCGTCGCCACCACGTTGGACGCGCTCACCGCGGCGTACTTGTACATCGGCGCGACCGGCTGCACGGCGCCGCGCATCCACGCCAACGTCGCGACCGCGACGGCCATCGACACGATCCGGTTGTTCATGACGAGGAACACGGAGTGCGTGAACGACTCCTCCGATCCGCCGTCGTCGTACGGCTTGGTCATGATACGCTCTTGGAGGATGCCGTACACGAGGAGCGACCCCACGACGCCGACGACGCAGCCGACGACCTTGAGGATCATCGCGGCGTCGTACGCGGGGGCGCCCTGGGCGACGCCGGACATCGCGCGGCGGGGGGGCGCGATCGTGGCGACGCGGGCGAAGGCGCGTCCCGGGGCGGGGTGGGGGTGGATGAGATTTGGCGCGGGACGTTGGTTTTTTTGATTACGACGGGTCATGCAGGCCGCTCGCCGACGATGGGCGGGAGTACGCGCGCGCTCGCCTGACTGCTCGCCTGTGAGGATTTCGGGGTTGAAACGTACGCGTACTGCGGCGATTCAAACAGCTTCATAAATCCTAAATTTGACGTTTTGGGCACATCTCATTCGCGAGCGTCACTGCTCGTGCGACAAAGTGATCCCCGCCCGCTCTATGGTCTGATAGTGTAGTTGGTTATCACATTGGTTTCTGATCTGAAAGAAAGGAAAATACCAATGACCGGAGTTCGAATCTCCGTCGGACCTTAACGCTCTTTTTTTGCCGTTACGCATCGAAATCATCATCTACATGATGTAAGGAACCTCTCCACAAATTTTCAGGTCAATCGGAGCGGTTTTGAGGCGGCGGTGGTCGCGTCATCGTCGAGCGTGGTGCACGTAATGGACAAGGCGCCGGTCTACGGAACCGGATGTTCGTGTGCTCGTCTCGTTCGTTACAAACGCGTGATTCACGTCGACAAACATGAACGAATAATGTGAATTACCTTATATATACAACGTAGACACGATGGATTATCTACGACCTAGGGTGTACTTCAGGCGGGCGACCCGACGTCGCCGCCGCGTCACACCGGCGCGACTTGGTTCCCCGCCTTCTTTTTCGCCAACCGCGCCATCAAGTTGTCGTGTTTCGACTTGTTCACGTCCTCGAGCTTGTTGTTCATCGCGACGAGCTTGTCGACGTGCTCCTTCATCATCGCGGATATAGCCTCTTTATCCATCCCTTTCGTGCCGCCGGCCAGGGCGATCTGTTTCGAGATCGTCGCCGCGACGGCGCGCTCTCGGGCCGCCTCCTTGGTCCGCCCGAAAAACCCGAGCTTCTTCTGTGGCCCCGTCTCCTCGCGTTTCGTGAGACGGTCGCTCAGATCCTGGTTGTGCCGCGCCGCGGACTTCTCGAGCTGGCGGCTCATCGCCATGGTCTGCGCGTCCAGATCCGAGCGCGCGTTCGCGAAGTTGAGAGCCATCCCCGCCTGCGCTTGGTTCAGAATGGACGCGACGCCGTCGAACTTTTCGTAGTCGCGTCCTTCAAACCCGGCGGCGATGACCTTCGCGGTGAGCTTCTGCAACATCTCCTGCGCGTGCGCGTCCGCGAGATCCAAGTTCGCGAGCTGCTCGAGCGCCGCATTCCGCTCGTCCGCCTCTTTCGCCTGCGACGCGCTCAACGCTGCGATCTCGTCGGCCAGAGACGTCTGCGCCGCTTGCGAGAGATCGTTCGCGACTTGGTTCTGGTCCTCGGTCAGGTCCTTCGACGCCTCCGGTTCGATCCCTTCGGGGTGTTGGATCGCGAGCACCGACTCCGCAGCCTCTTTGAAGTCGCCCTCGAGCGTCGCCGTCGCGCTCGCGGTCGCGGCTTCCACGTCCGCGTCGTTCGGCGGCCCGTTCAAGTTCGCCGCGTCGATGATCATCTTCATCAGCGCGCCGTGACGGCGAGCGGAGATTGTTTCGAACTTGTCGTGCATCGATTCGAGACTCGTCGCGAGATCCGCCGCGTGCTTCGCCGCCTCGAACGGGTCCATACCTTGCGCGTCGAACGCGTCCGCCATGTGACGAGACATGGCCATCTGCGCCGCGGGGAGCGCGCGTCCCGCGAGCGCTTCCGCTTGCACGGCCACGGTGAGATTCGCGTCGGAGAATTTCCCCGGATGAATCGCGAGTGCGAGGCCGACGGCGGCTTCCGCGGAGAGCCGCTGCATGTGCAACGTCGACTCCATGATCGACTCGAGGGCGATGACGCCGACGGGATCCGTCATCGGGAAGTCTTCCTCGAGAGCCTTCGCCTTTCTCGCGCCGTACGCGGCGTCGATTTTCGTCCGGCACTTGTTCGCGGTGTTCGTAATCATGGGACCCAGTTTCGCCTTGGCCCGCGCGATCGCCGCGTTCTTCTCCGAAACCTTCGAGAGCATCTGCAGGGTGGACTCGATCCCGGCGATGAAGTGATAGCACTCCTCGATGTCCGTCTTCGCCTCCGAGGCGGCCTCGGGGGTCCCCGGCGCGGGCGCGGGGTTGATGCCGCGGCGGTTGATGCGCGCCTGCGTCGCGTACCGCCTCGCGAGCGCCGTGAGGTTGATCCGCTCCTCGATCGCCTCGAGCGCCTCTTGATACTTCAGCTTGTGCGCGTCGAACTGCGGGCCCTTCGGAAGCGTGAGCAACACCTCTTTCGCCTCGTTTACCGCTTCGATGGCGTCCAGGTGCGCGGCCATGCAGATCGCGGCGGTGACGTCGTTCTCGATGTCGTTCGCCTTGGCGACGCGCGCGGAGAGTTTTTTCGACAGCGACTTGTCCGTCACCTCGGCGACGGCTTCGAGCGTCCCCGCGGCGTCCGCGTCCGCGGCTTGCTGCGTCGCCGTGCACACAGCCTTGACGGCGACGTCCACGGCGGCCATGATTTCGTTTTCCTCCGACTTGGTGATCGAGGTGCCGTCCGCGCCCCAGGTGTACGTCATCTGGTTCACGGCGCTCTCGACGGCCCGTCGCTGCGAGCTCACGACGGGAGCGATGTCGTTCGCGAGCGTCTCCGCGTCGAGACCGGTGAGAAGCGCGGCCACGGCGACGGACGCCCTCGCGGCGGCGTCCACCGCGCTCGACGCCGCGGCGGTGACCTTCACCTCGCGAGTTAAATCGTCCATGGACTGCGCCGCGACGCGCTCGCGCTCCGCCGCGGAGTCTATGAGCCCTTTTCCTTGCGACTCGCGCATCTGCCTCATGATGATCTTCACCTTCTTATCGCCGGGGCGGAATTGCACGCAGCAATACACGATCATGGCGACGATTAACGCGCAGATTAACGAGACGACGACGATGTAGACGTCTTCGGACGTCTCGCACGCGTCTTTCTTCGAGTTTGGCGTCAACCCCGGGCCGCAGACCGTGCACGTTTTGGAGCCCATGGCGCTCACGGAGACCGACGAGCACTGCGTGCACTCCGCCTGGCTCTGCCCGCCCGTGGTGGCGAGGAAATACCCCGCCGGGCACGGCGTGCAGCTCGGGCCCGACGCGCTCTCGTCGTCGTTGAAATATCCCGCGGGGCACTCGTAGCACACGCCCGCGACCGCGCCCGCGGGGGAGTAATGCCCCTCGCCGCACCCCTCGCAAGAGTTCGCCGCGTTCAGGAAATAGCCGAGCTCGCACGACGTGATCGTCACGGACATCGTCCCCGTCGTCTCGAGCGGCCCGGAGTACAGGAAGCCGTAGTAGTTGGAGTAAATCGTGTTCATCAAGTTGAACGAGCTCACGGTCTCCATGTCGTTCTGGAAGACGAACTCGATATCGTACGTCCCCGCCTCCGCGACGAAACCGAGGTAAATGCTCCCGGTGCCCCGGTACAAGTCCGTCATGCCCCCGGACGTCATCGTGACCCCGTCCGGGTACGTCGCCCAGACCGTCGCGTTCGAGGTGGAGCCGGACGTCACCGTCTGACCGTACACGTCCACGAGCGTGACGACGATCGGCGTCTCGGAGACCACCCCGGGGGCGAAAACCGTGTTGGCCTCTTCGCCGACGGCGACGTAAGCCGCCGTCGCCGACGCGATCTCTGGGCCGTACGCCACAATGTAATCGATGACGAACCCGTCGTCGGTGTACACGTACGAGCCGTAGGTGTCCTCGTACACCTGGTTCCCGGACAGGTCGTTGCACGGGAGCGTCGCGTCGACGTGAATCTCCTGCGCGATGGCCGTCGTCGTGCACGCGCCGCAAAAGCACGCGATGGGCGGGTTCGTCGCCCAGTACACGCCGCCGCCGGCGCTCCACGCGCCGTTCGACGTGATCGTGTTGTCCGTCTGCAAGAAGTATTGCGCGCACGTTCCAAAGTACTGGTCGTAGTCGTCCTCTTCGCAAATTTCCGCGAGGCCGCCGCCGTATTGCGCGTTATTTCCGCTGATCGTGCTCGTGGACAGCGTCACCAGAGGAAGTGTGCCGACGTCGTTCGATCGTCCACCGCCGTATAGCGAGACGCCGCCGCCGTACCCCGTCAACGCCGTGTTGCCGGAGATCGTGCAGCTATAGAACGTCACCGAGGCCATGGATTCGAGGAGGACGCCGCCGCCGTCTCGGAACGCCCAGTTATTAGAGATCGTCGCGGTGGAGATCGCCGCCGTTCTCCCCATCAACGCGAGCCCGCCGCCGTAGAGTCCGTAGTTGTATTTGTACGTCGAGCCGTAGCTATGGAGATAGGTCAGCCCGCGAGTGTACACAGCGCCGCCGATGCGGTACGCGATGTTGTTATCGAACGTGGTATCTATGTGCTGAGTGGTCGTGTCTTCGGAGAAAACCGCACCCGCGGAAAAAGAAAAATGATTCTGGATCGTCGAGTCCTCGATCACGACATTGTTCCCGCCAATCTCTGCACGGCAGTCGCGCGAGCGGATGGCTGCCCCGCGTAAGCCGTAGTTACTGTCGAATGTAGATTCCAAAACGTACAACGTCGACAGAGTAACGAGCACACCGCCGCCGTCTCGGTTGGCATTGTTGTTGTTTACGCTCGAGGAACTCCAGATGCCAACGATGCTGGCGCTCGCGAACAGTCCGCCGCCCTCGTCGGTGGCATAATTACTGGATAAAGTGCACCCATAAAACATCATGAGTCCGCGATTCATAAAGACGCCGCCACCCGCGAACGCATTGTTTCCAGTGATAGTCGAGCTCCACGCTTGCAGGCCGCGCCGATTGTAGTCATCGTACTTGTCCACGGCGTAGAAAAGATCGTTTTGACTTATGTAAATTCCGCCGCCAAGCCCTTCGTTTGAGACCGCGTAGCACCCGGATATCGTACTGTCGGTGAGGAAAGACACGACGCTCGTCGTACCTTCAAGGTTAATCCCTCCGCCGTGCTTCGCGTACCCGCCGGACAGGGCCGAGTTGACGATCTCTATCGTTCCCGTCGAATATATCAACCCGCCTTGGTTTATCCCGGCGGCGAAGCCGCTGTTCGCCGCCGAAAGGTCGCCGCCGACGATCGTGACTTCGTCCATCAACAGCGGCTGCGTCGTGTCGTCCTCGAAGTACACGCATCCGCCGTACAGAACCGCCGCGCAGTTTGAGATGGTCGTTTTGAATACGTGCATGTTGCGCTTCGTGAATATCGCCCCGCCGGCTTTCAGCGACGTGCTGTCCGTGAGCGTCATGCGTTGTAAAAACACGAGCGCGCTGCCGTCGGTGTTATCGTTGTAGTCGTGCCACTCGAGGTTGTCCGCGTAAATCGCGCCGCCTGACTCGGCGAACGCCCCGGAGATCTCGAAGTTATCGAGGAGGACCTTCACGCCGCCGGTGATGATGAACCCGCCTTGAAGGCCGCTCGCGGCGACCACCGCGCCCGCTTGACCGGTCACGACGACGGGGCCGACGCAGGTTTGTCGCCACACCGCCGCCTCCGACGCGGTCGTCGCCGCGTTGACGTTCATCGAGCACGTCGTCGGGTACCCAGCGGCCGTGGAGGCTAAGTACGTCGCGGAGGAAATCACCAGAGGGCCGGCGACGTGAATATCGTTGCTCCCCGCAATGTCCGTGTGAGAGCCGCTCATGAGAACCGTCACCGGGGCGAACCCGCGGTTCACGGCGTATGATATCGTTTGGAACGGAGAGGTCGAACTTCCGTGAAACTCGTCCGTCGAGTATTTCGTGTTGCTTCCGGTGGGGGAGACGTAGCTCACGAGCTTGTACCTCCACACGAGTCCGCCCGGCGCGACGCTGGACTCGGATGTAGGGTCGACGAGCGAAAACGTGTACAAGTGCGTGCCGCACAGCACGGTCCGGCTGGACGTTCCAACGCCAACGGAGGACTCGCTGAAGGACTCGCGCGCGAGCCCGGTGGGCGCGGTCGCCAGAGATATCCTGTCGTCCACGGTGAGAGCGGAGTACTCCGTGTCGCTTTGCTCGCCGAACTCGTCGACGAACGCGGCCGTGCCGGACGGTTGCGTGAAGACGTATTCGCTGACGCAGTGAGCATCCGTCAAGCAGTTACCGCCGGCGACGACGACGCGGGACTCGCCGAGCGTCACCATCGCGTGGTCCCAACGGTTTCGATCCGAGGGAACGGACTCCGAGGACCAGCTCGTCGCCGTGTACTGCGTCCAGGTGTACGTCGCAAGGTCCAACTCCCACTGATCGTAGAGCGAGGATACGAACGCGGGCGTGCTCGAGGCATGCCGCAACCCGCCGGAGATGCGAACAGAGGTGGTCCCCACGAGCGTCGCCGCGTGGCGGCCGCGCCCGAGCCCCCCCTCGATGCCCGCGGCGTCGACTTCAGAGGTCGTGCACGCGGTCGTCGTCGCTTCCGGGGCTTCCGCGACGAGGGACCACGGGGCGGTCGACGCGAGAACGCCGGCGTCCGTCAGTCCCGCGTCGAACGCCCACACTCGACCAGTCGCGTCGGCCGTGCAGTCCGTAGCGTACTCGTCGAGGGTGTGACTGCCGAGGTGGAAGCCGCCTTGAATCATGAAAGAGTTACCGATGACCCACGCGACGCTTCCGAAACGCGCGGGCATGCTCGAGTCGATCGTGCTCGAGTCGTACGCGTACAGAAGCGAGATGGACACCGTGATCACGCCGGAGGTCAGATCGATCTTTCCGAGGTAAACGTTGTACGCTTGTTGTTCCTGCGTCGTCGTGCTCGGGCTGAAGGCGGAGCTCACGCGACCGCCCGTGATGAGGAACGCGCCGACGATGGTGTCGGGACAGGACGAACACGCGTAATCGTCCCAAGCCGCGATCGCGGGGAACTCGAGCTTGTCTACGTCTTCGTCCGCCGTGTGCGTGTATTCGATCAACGTGGACGTGTCGTACACGGTGATCCGCGCCCCCGCTCCAGAGCCGGAATTCCAGGAAGGACCGCCGACGCCGACGATGTATCGATCTTGCACGGTCACCATCGCGCCGCTCGCGGAGCGTTTCGTGACGATGCTCCCGGCGCTATCCGTCCTCGTCGTTAACCCATCCGAATCGAGCGAGTCCACGAGCGTCCAGATCAGGTTCGGGCGCAAGATCTCTTGCGCGTGGAGCATAAACTTGAAATACGTCGTGATGTGGTCCTGCCTGTTTGTCTCGTCGCAGGACCCAGGCGCGGTGGAGCACCCGGAGAAGATGGACAGGACGTGATTCCCCGAGGACCCGGTCGAGGCTTCGAGATGATACCCGGGCGTCCACCCGCTGACGGCGTCGGGCCCGTTGTATACGCCGGTCGTCACGCGTTCGTCCACGACGGTGACGCCGTCGCTCAGCGTGTACGCTTTGATCGCGACGCCGTACGTCAACCAATCGGCTTCCGTTTGAAAGTACATCTTCGTCAGCGACTGCGGGCCGATCCATACGAAGCGACGTCGGGGTGGAGTTGAAAGGCGTCAGAAGCGGAGTTGAAAGGCGTCGCGGGCGGGAGTTTAAAGCGAGGCGTGGGAGGAGAGAAACGCCGGGAAAAGTCCTTAAGGATCGGCGTTCACCACGCCGACGCGGTCGTATGGGGACCAGTGTACAGAACGCGCCTGCGTATCCTCGTCCGGGAGGGGGTCGTACAGGTCGTAGACGCCGTTTTCAACGGTCACGTCCCCGTCGTTGCTCCTCCGCAGGATGACCTGCATCGTGCTCGCGGTCTCGTGCACGTACACGCGATGGGACGCCATGATCATGTACGGGTTCACGATCGTCGCCTCGTCCGGTCCGACGTAGTACGTCGCCGCCTGCGCGATGGCTTTGTAGTCGCTACCGACGCCCGCGCGCGTGTGCGTGAAGGACGCGACGTATCGGTACGTCCCCCAGCACGTGCACGACGCGGCGCAGCTCGTCTGCCCGCCCAGCGTGAGGGCGAGGTAGTCCGGTATGGATGCGTACGTCGTGTCCCAGAACCCGGAGACGCTCGTGTCCATGACGCGGTAGCTGACCGTGGAGTAGTCGAGGGAGGTGGAGGCGCACCCGTTGTAGATTGACGAAGCCGTGGAGCCGCTCGTGTCCGAAACCGGCTTGAGCGCGATGTAGTACGTCTTCCCCGTGGGGACGTTCAGCGACCACGATACCTGCGCGCGCGGGATGAAGACGGTCGGCGGAGGTCAGGAGGTGACGATCGACGACGAGGCGAGACGACAGACATTTGGGCGATTAAAAAAAGATCTCGAGGTGAAGAATTGTCGTAATTAATCGTGCACGTTCGTAATCGTCCTTCGCCGAGAGGCTGCCGAACGCGATTCGATCCGCGCGCGCGCACCTTCGTGACTTTCGTGTTCGTGTTCACGATCTCGAGGTTGCTGTTTTGCACCACGTTCCCCTCCTGGGTGATGATCGCCGCGTGCCAGACGTCATTCTCCAAGTAGAGCATTTTCAGCTCGACGAGGAGGTAATCGACGCCCGTGTCGTCGAATGTGTAGTGCGAGGTCGCGGCCGCGCCCGTCGCGAGCGACGCGAGCGTCGCGAGGAGGAGAAAGAACGCGGCGGCGACGCGCGAGCGCGTCGCACGGAGGGCGGGCGGGCCCATGGCGGCGCGCGGTCGCGTGCGATCTCGTCCGCGGGGACGGTGCGCGCCGCGGCGCGTTGTGACTGTTGATCGCACCAGGGGCCGCGTCAGGGGGGGCGCGGGGGGTGTTTCGTACTTTTCGTACACAGAAATGAACCCAGAATTACACGTACAACGTACACGTACTGTAGGCCCTACAGTAGCTAGTAAACCCTGAAAGAAACCGCGCACGATCTCTCGCTCGCGCGTTCACTCGAAGGGCATTTAGGAGGCTTTCACCGGTTCAGGGCGATTCCATATCGGTCAGTTGAAAGGCGACGCGATCAAATA
>MDSW01198851.1_pt1 | contig 13207 bp, 11 predicted proteins | sample 811171 | NCBI WGS metagenome assembly MDSW01 (sample SAMN05326641, study PRJNA326480) | marine metagenome | isolation source: seawater | place: Atlantic Ocean: North West | collected 2012 | reverse complement strand
ATGATTATACTAAGCTTAAAAGATTTCTTAAATACCTGATTTTATTATTACTTTTTTTATTTATTTACAGGTCTTGTTTTTATGATGAATGTAGAAATAATGCTGTATGCTATTATGAAAAAGCGTTAGATGCTGAAAGTAAAGCTGAATTCGATATAGCATTCGACAACTACAAGAAAGCTATAAGAGTTAATAGAAAATATATTGATGCATACAACTCAAGGGGATTACTTTACCAAAAACTTGAAAACCATGAAAAAGCAATTAAAGATTTTACAAAAATCATTGAAATTGATAATGAAAATTGGCTAGCTTATCATCACAGAGGAAACTCTTATACAGAACAGGGAGATAAAAAATACAGTATTGAGTTCAAACGAGCTATGAAAGATTATGATAAGTCAATTGAAATAAATAGCTCAAATCAGAATGGTATGAGTTTTTTTAAAAGGGGTTTGCTTAAAGAAAAAATTGAAATTGAAGCTTGTGATGATTTTGTATATAGTTGTGATCGCTCCTACACTGATGGTTGTGATAGATATGATAATATATGTTACCCTAAAAATGGATCTTACCCCCTTACAGATGAGTTTGGGCGAGGTGTTTTTTCTAATTCAAGCAAAGGAAAAATAATTCTTGATAACTCGAACGGTAAAAGAGATGTAGTTGTAGTTATTAGAAGGTATATTTCTAGAGATTTTGATGGACCTCGCATAAGAGCACAATTCATGAGAAAAGGGGAAGTTATAACTATGGACAATTTTCCAAATGGACAATTTTACACGCAGGACTATTATGGTGAGTATTGGATAGAAAACCTAGATCCAAAAAATAGATTTTTGAGAAATACCACATTTCAGGATTATAAGTTTAGAGCATTTACAATGCGTGGAGGTGAATATAGAATCACATATAATGTTGCTGGAGGAGATTCAGGTGATGATATAAGTGAAGAAGATTTTTTCAATAATTAAAATATGATAAAAGAATTTAAGATACACTCAAATTATTTAATTGATGGAGCCAATGTAAAAGTTTCATGGAAAACAAAAGACGCCCTTTTTATTAAGTTCCATATCGATTCATGGACAAAAGGTTGGCTAAATAATAATGACTCTATTAATCTTAATTTAAACAGAGATGTCAAAAAAATTACTCTGTATGCTATTGGAATTAATAAGTTAGAGAAAAAAGAAATAATAATTGAGCTTGATAAATTAAGAGATTTAACAATTCGAGGTAAAAAAATTAAGAAAAATGAATTTGAGAGTAAAAAATATATGATAAAAACATTCACAAAGTTTAGTCTGTCAAATTCAATAAATAGATTAAAAAGAAATGACTTTAAATTAAAAAATAAAGAATTTAAACCTAAAATAAATTACAATAAACTAAAACTGGAAAATCATGAATAAATCATATTATACTACCCCAAAACCAGGAAGATTAATGAGAATGCTTTGGAATGCCGCTGGCGCGGACCACTACATATTGGAAAAGAGCACATATTCAGACCACATTAAATATGCTTGTCTTGGAGGTATAGTTGTTGCAACCGGACTTATGGCTTCAATGGCTGGTGGTTATGCTTTTTATATAGTTTTTGGTCAAAAAACAGCAAATTTAGCACAAGGTACTGAAGCTAGCATTGAAGCAGCATCCTCTGAACCTATAACTGTTATTTTATCAATGTTATTTGGGATTATATGGGGTTTAATAATTTTTAATATTGATAGGTTTATTGTAGCTAGTACTGGTAAAGGAGATGGATCAGAGGCAATAACCCTAGGAGAAATAAAAACTGCAATTCCCAGAATTTTGATGGGGATTATAATAGCAATTACAATTTCCAAACCTGTTGAATTAAGAATGTTTCAGCAGGAAATTGAAGTTGAACTAAATAGCAGAAGGCAAGAGGTGAGGAAAACAAAGCTTCAAAAAATTGATGAATTATATCAAAAACAATACGATGAAATCTCAGATGAAATTGAAAGACTGAGACAGGAAGTTATCGATAGTGATAAAGTAAGAAAAGAAGCGGAAGCAAGCTATAATCAAGAAATTTCAGGTGAAGGGAGTTTGGCAGGAAGAGGTATTGGTCCAATAGCCAGAGAAAAAATGAAACTTCTAGAAATTGCACGAGCAGAATATGACACATTAAAATATCAAAATAATATTAAAATTAATGAATGGGAAAAAAGGAAATTAGAAACAGATAACAAAAAAAATCTTGAAATTACTAATGCAAATATTAGTGCACAAAGTTTAGATGGTTTAATGGCAAGGCTTCAGGTTGTTGATGAATTAGCAAAAGGAAAAGATGAAGACGGTAATGTAAATGAGGACGCCACACCTTGGATAATCATTTTTATCACCCTCCTCTTTATGGCAATTGAACTTACACCAATTTTCTTTAAGATGATGTTAATAAAAAGCCCATATGATTATTTAGAAGATAACATTAAAGCTCTTCAAAGAGCTGATCTTGGAATTGAGGTAAAATATGATTATTACGAGGATCGAGAAGGTGTTCAAAGAAATCTTGTTGTATATCATCAGGCTAATAAATTATTAGCAGAGAAAATAAAATTAGCTCAAACTCAAACTGAGCTAAATGATTTTATAATTGATAAATGGAAAGATATTGAAAAGAAAAATATAACCAAGAATCCAGGGGATTTTATAGACAAGGGATGATAAATAAATTTCTTGTAAATATATGTGGTTTCGATCCGGTTATTCTGGAAAAAAATGATATTGCAGATTTAACATTTAGAAGATTTGCGTTTGGATTTTTCTTGGTAATTCTTTTAAGTTTTATTTCTACACTGATTGTTTTTATTAACACAGTTGAAAATATTATTGCTAGTATTTTATTGGCAATATTTTTTACGTCAATAATAGTTAATTTGTATAGATTAATAATTGTTACCTCCAGCCCTAACAATCTAAAAATTCAAAAAGAAAACTTTCAGGATTTAATTGGTCATTATATTGTTAAGTCTATTTTATTATTTATGGTATTTATCATAATTTCTGAACCTTTAGAAACTTTTATTTTTAAAAAAAATATAAGCTACCATCTTGATGAATACAAAGAAATATTAGTTGATAATTTTAAATATAAACTTGAAACTATTTCTAATGAACAAATTGATAAACTTCAGTACGATTATGAATCAAAAACGGAATATAACTTAATAAATAATATTGAAACTGATCCATTAAGCAAGCAAAATCTAGATGATAAAATAATTTCAATTTTAGAGGAAAATGAGTCTCTAGTATATAATCTAGAGTTAAAAATTGAAGATTCAAATTTTTTCTTTCAGCAAATAAAAATTGTAAATTCACTGATTCCTCAAAGTTATCTTTTATCGATACTTATATTTATAATTGTGTTATTTCCAGTTTATTTAATAATGTATGATGAAAACTTCAGAAAATATTTTGTTGTCGAGGAGAACAGTAATAATTTTATAATTAAGAATAATTGGAAAAAATATTCAAAAGAGCAAGAAGAACTTTTTTTAAAAAGAACTGGAAAAAAACTAGTAAGACAGAACTTATACCAAGACCCCCCCTTTAATAGAGTCAAGAGTACTGATAAAACAAAATATTTAAAGAAAGGATCATTAGTTAACTGGTTTAACAAAGACTATTAATTGGAAAAAATAAAACTTACAAATAAAATTATCATTCATGGTGATTTCGAGGGAAAATATCATGGAAATGAGATATTAACTAAGTCTTCATTTTCTGATTATGACATTAAAATCAATAATTGTAATGTTAAAAATGCTGTAAAAAAAGAATACCTCGAACTAATTTCAGAGAAATCGATTTCATATAAAACAAGAAAGCTAGAGAATGTTAAAATCCAATTAAGTGATGAAAATTATGACTCCAAATATGTTTTTTTGGAGGACTTAGAGGAGGTTTTAATTTATGATATAAAGTTCTCGAATGTTATAAATGAGGGAAATTCAACATATGGTGAAATAACAGGAAAGATATATGGCTCCTTAGCATATGAAGAGGAGGTTGAACTAGCTAAATTACCACCAGAACCTCCAAAAAAAACAAGCGAAATATTAAAAAATGCAGCATTTAATTTCAAAGATAAAGCTGAAAGAAATTTTTTTCCAAGTCTTAGCATCTTATTCTATATATTTCTATTCTTATGTCTAGCTTTTCTATTAAAAGAGAACTTAATTATAATTCTCTTATTTGCAGCAGGAATATATATTTTAAGGAGTATTTTAATTTTTTTAATAAATATTTTATTTAAAAGTTCTTACACAATTTTTATCTTATTGATATTATTGGGATTATGGTCTGTATTTTCTGATGGATTAGATACAAGTAGAGTCGAAGATCAAGATGTAGTTGTAGTAGATCCACCTGAGTTTGATGAAATTATTACACGAACGTTTAAATGGCATGATTACGATAATAGAAGTTATTCTGCCAATATTAAATTTAAATATGGGGATTATATTAAATCAATTAATAATAGAAATAAATTAAGTTGGACCATAAATGGAGAAACTGAGGTTTACAAGAAAATGTATGAATTTGACAATACTAAATTTGATTTAATCTTCCAGGAGCTAAAAGAAATCAGAAACTCAAATAATTTAAATAGAATAAATTTCGCTAAAACTATAGTTAGTATGGTTCAAAGTATACCTTATTCTTATGTTTTTGAAATGAGTTGTCAAAGCCCGCTTATTCCATTAAATTATAGAAATGATATAAATAATGGAACATTATGTATGGGAAATATTAAAAATGGGGTGGCTACTCCGCTTGAATTTTTTTATAACAAAAAAGGTGACTGTGATACAAGGACTGTTTTGATATATACAATACTTAAGAGATTTGGTTATGATGTAGTAATATTAAACAGTAATTTATATCAACATTCTGTTATAGCAGTAAATCTTCCTTCATATGGGGATTATAAATTGATAAATGGTAAAAAATATTTTTTCTGGGAAACAACAAATACCGGATGGATGATAGGAGACTTACCACCTGAAAACAAAGATATTAGCAAGTGGTATCTTGCATTAAAATAATTATTAACTTTAAATAAATAATATGAAATTTAATAACGAACTTTTCTTTAATTCAATAACTCAGCTGATTATATCCATTGTCATTGGGACTATCGTCTTATATAGTAGCTACAAGATTATTGACAAGTATATCAGGTCCAAGCATGGAATTGAGTTAAATAATAGTGCATATGGTATTTTATGTGCCTCCATACTATTCTCTGTTGGGTATTTAATTTCTGGTGTTAAAGATCCGATAATAAACTCTGTAGAATTAATTCAACGAAATCCTGACTTCTCAGGGTCTGTTTTTTTTGAAGGTTTAAAATATTCTGGATTATTTCTTGCAATAAGTGTTTTTGTGATATGGCTAATAAACCTACTCTCGATATATTTATTTACTATTATGACCAAAGATGTAAAAGAATTTGAAGAAATCAAAAACAATAATCTGGCAATTAGTTTAATAACTGCAGTGATTGTTATATCCATTTCATTGATGGTGAAGCCAAGTTTATATTTGATTCTGGAATCATTTGTTCCCTATCCAGATATGCCAACTATTATGTGAAAATGATGAATATCATGAAAAAATTATCAACTTTGATTCTTTTTCTGTTTATTGGTTTAATATTTTCCCAAAACGAAAATACTGAAATATACGATTTAAAAGATCAAGAACCTTATAATCTTCTTAGTGTAAATGACTCCGTTAAGCTGCCATATGAAGTTTACATAAATTTAACCAATGTAGGAGTTAGAGATTTAACATTTAAATCAAATTATTTTTTTAGTAGATTTAATGCCAACACCTACACCAAAAATGATACAATATATATTTCTCAAAACAAGGATACATTAGATATAAATATGATATATAATGTTGGGTTAATGTACGAAGAGAGTGATAAAACATATGTTGGAGGATTACCTTATCGATATGAAAAAATCGATGATAGTACTAAATATTTTTCTACTGGTGCCTATTATGAAAACCAATTTTATCACAAATGGGATTTGAGAAATTACCCATTTGACAGTCAAAAACTTAGGTATGAATTTATTACATACCAAGACACAAGTATTGTTTTTGTTAAAGAAACTGAATTTGCACAAAGTGAGCTCGATGCAAACATTGAAATAATTGATGGTTGGGAATTTAAAGGTTTTGATTATGAATCATCTTTTTTTGAAAATCCTTCACTGGATAAAGTAATGACAAATATTGGTGAAAGATCAGGTGTTTCACAAAGATTTTATGTAATATTAAATTTAGAAAGAGATGGGTTGTTTTTATACTTCAAACTATTCTTTGGGACTTTCTTATCTTTCATAATTTCTTATTTGGTATTTTTTATAGATAAAAAGTACTTTGAAACAAGAATAACTCTAAGTATTGGTGGAATATTTGGCGCTGTTGGTAACAGGTACTTTGTTGAATCTATTATGCCCGAGGTTCAAATTCTGACAAAGGGAGATTTGATTAATAATCTAATTATTTTCTTGATTGTTATGAATATATTTATTGTGATTCTTCAGAACAGAAAATCAGTAAATAAATTCATTGCTGATAATAGATACCCTGCCATTTTTAGTTTAATAACATTTATTTTACTTAACCTGATAATAATCTTTATTTAAATATATATTCTTAGAAGAAATCATCTTCATCTGCTGATTCTGTTTCTAAATTTCCGTTAAAAACTTGTGTCAACTGTAGAGTATAACCGCCTCCATAATATCCATACTCAAATTTAATATAATCTGAAGGCTTATCAGATTTGGAAAAAGAAGCATTTTTAGTAAATCCGCCTCTAATACGACCGTTATTCATAGATTTAGAATTAGACCAGTCATTTCCAGAAAAATAAACAAACTTATAAGTACCATTCGGAATATCAGTTAATCTAAAAGAAGTATTTTTTCTGATAAATTCATTTCTGATTGTTCTTCCTGTACTAACATCTTTTAATAAAAATACTATATCTGATCTGGTAGGAGCGCTAACTACAATAAAATTAGCATCTTCAGAATTATATATTCCACTTCCGAAATATGAATTATAAGGGGAATAGCCATTTTGAGGAGTTTGCGAAAATACTATTGTAGCAAAAAACAAAAGAAAAAAGGTGAAATAATTTTTCATAATTATTAAATTTTAAATATTGTAATTAATTTACAAAAAAATTTGATTTGAAATAATTTTGTAATTTATTAAAAAAATAATCTGATATGGTAGTATTTAATTTTTTTAAAAATAAGTCACCTCATGAAAATCAATTTAAAGATGAAGTGATGAAAATTATAAATGACTTTAATAATGAGTTAAAAAGTAATAACAACCAGGACTACCCTCCACCCTTTTGGTTTGATATTATTGTTGATAGAGCTAATTATATGAAAGATGATGTTGAGGCTTATAATATTAGTATTAATGAAGTTGAATCTGAATGGATATATATGCATGCAGATGAATACAAAAAAAAATATGATTCACAATCAAATGAAACTGTTATTGATGCTATGAGTCTAAGAATAGAAAGGTTTGGGTTTATTTATGATACACTACTTTTTTTTGAAAAAAAATTATGTTCAAAAGCCAATGATTTTAAAAAATCAGAGCTTATCAAAAAAATATATGATGAGCCAACTAGATGGGTTAATAGTTCAACTCAGGATAATTTTACTGAAACACTTGCAAATTTCATTCTTAGAAGATTTTCAGCTTCTTCTTCATTATATGGGGCAATCAAATATGGATTAAATATTGGCTTGTCAAATAATGAAATAAAAAAACTATACAATAATTTTATTTTTGACAACGAAAAAATAAACGGAAAAAACCCTTTTGACAAGTTTGGTATTTCAGAAAAAGAAGCACATAAAATTATAAACAGAGAAATTGAAAATTTTAATGAAAAATATGGCATTGAAATGAAAACTATTAATGAAAATACTATTTCAGATCATTACACAAAAATTTCTAAAAGAAATTTATCAATGTTGTCAAAACTTTCAATACAAAAGAGATATGCTGTTTTTACTATTTTGTGCCACATAGCTAATTATGATGGTATGTCAGATGATGAAAATTTGATTTTACAAGATATATTACTTGAATTGGAAATTGATGTTAATGAATATAATAATTGGGCATTAACTATGAAAGACAATCAAGCTATTGATCTTTTATTGGATTTAAATCAGGAACAAAAAAATGAACTATCAAGGTATATTATTCTAGTTGTTGGAGCTGATGCAGAATTTTCGTCTCAAGAAATGATTGCAGTAAATGAAGCTGTAAAAGAATTAAAACTAGGAGACGATATTTTAATTCAATTAACTGAAAAATATTGGTAATTATTTAAATTGAAATTATTATGAAAAAATACTTTATTTATAACAACAACTACATTAGCGGGTGGAGATATTGGTTAAGGATTCTTTTACAAAGTTTTTTAATCTATATTTTTGGATTGGGTATCTACTTACAAGGAGTTACAGCATATACAAGAGCAAAATCTCTGGGACATTCTGATGGAGTATGCTGGACTTTTGGAATCTTAATCCCAATCTTCATAATATTAGCCTTGCTTGCATCAGTTTATCCAGATCCAAGCAGTAATATTTTATTATTAATTCTAAATATACCTCATTGGTACCTTTGGTTTAAGGACGGTCCTGGAAAAAATAATCTGGAAATAAATCCAAATAAAAATACTATATCGAAAAAAATAAAAGATGATAAAAGTAAATTAAGCAGTAATTTGAAAAAAAAGACTGTAGACAGTCAATTAATAGAGTCTGTTATTCCCAAAGAAATAAAAAATAAAATTACAAATTCAAAAAAAGCTACTATTATTGAAATTTCCAAAGATGAAATGGATAATTTATCAGAAGTCAGAAATCATGATGATGAATATGAAGGTAAAAATCCAACTGTAGCTAAATCAAAAATATACTATGACAAAGATAATAAACCATTTACAGGCATTTTAATGAGTAAAAAAACCGAGGATGATGGCGTTATAGAATGTGAATATTTAGAAGGATATAGGAATGGAGAATATATACAATATGATAATGAAGATGAAAATAAGATATCACTAACTAAATTTTACAAAAATGGAGTTTTACATGGTCCTTTTACTCACTGGTATGAAAAGTATAAAGACGGAAAAAAACCAAAGGAGGATAAGGAGATTCCGAAATTTGATAATCCAGAGTTAGATGCAATGTTTGGATCAATCTTAAAAAAACATGACATAATGTTGCAAATAAATTATAAAGATGGTTTATTACATGGTAAGTGGATGCAATTTAACTTTAACGGAGGAATTGAGTACGAAATAAGCTACAAGAATGGTAAAAAAGATGGTGTGTGGAGAGGTTATTTTAGTGGTGGAATTTTTGGAGGTCAAGGTCGTCTTAAACAAGTTTCTGTTTATAAAGAAAATAAACTCATTTCTTCTAAGTATTATGATTTTGAGGGAGAGGAAGTTGATTTAAATGATGTCGATGATGAATGGGGTGAGCAAATGTTTTAATAAGATATACCTTTTAAATTTAAATAATCATTAATAAATTTCTTGCCTTTTAAACAATTATCCTTTTTCCTCTCCTTTCTGTAAAACTAATGCTTTTAAAAAAGTGCATATTTTTTCTTTCTTATAAAATCGAACTAAAGTGTAGTAAAACTGTAATTTTTAAAAAAAGAAGATATAGCTATGGTTTAGTTATTTAACCTTTATTAAAACTACGTATTTAGCAATCTCTTTAATTTGTTCAGTAAGAGGTAATGACTGTAGTTTTGTATTTGAGGGTAATTCAATTTTTTTTGGTAAAACATCAATTAAATTAAGAACATAATTTGATTTAATTGTGTAACCAACATTGTCAGCTATCTCTTTATTAATTCCAGATGAGTTAATTCCTAGTAAATTCCCTTTATCATCAAATAAAGGGCCACCACTATTACCGCCTTGAATCGGGGCGGTAATTTGATAAGATGTGATATCACCTTCAAATCCAGACTTTGAACTTATTATTCCATCGGTAATTTTTATTTCTTTGCCCATTAATGTAAGGGCCATAGGGTATCCATAGGCGTATACTTTAGTTCCAACATCACTTGATCTTGTTTTGAAATTGTATGGTAAATCATCAACACCAGTAAAATTTAAATCTGATATTTTAATAATTGCTAAATCATTTACTTTATCAACTTGTACAATTTCAGCATTAAATGTTTTAATTTCTTCATTAAAAATAAATTCTACCTCTATTTTATTAGTGCCCTCGATCACATGATTATTAGTAATTATATGACCATCCTTAGAAATTATTAACCCGGAACCATTTCCTTTCCATTCATTTGAATTTTGTTCATAAGCAACAGCACTGTTTTGAGATAAGGTTTCAAAAATTGATAGAGGTTCAGAAAAAATACCTACATAATTTTTTTCTGAGTCATTACTTAAAACCCCATGAAAATCTCCGTATAGTGAAGTAATTCCTTCAATAGAACCTAAAAGTTTTTGGTTTACAGAAAAATATATATCATTGCCAAATTTACTTACTTGTAATATGTTAGGTTTATCAGAATTTATATTTGATGATGAATCCCAACTCTCGGTTTGATTTGGACTTATGTCTATACCATTATATATGTGATTTATTTTATAAGATTTATCCTTAGTTATATAAAATGACATGTAATTGTCCCAGTCTTTAAATCCAAAAACTATCCCGTAAGCGCCAAGATTACCCCCTGAAGTGGGAGTTATTGTTGCCTTTAAAATAAATTCATCGGCTTTAATTTTATGTTTTATAAAATATGATCCTCCCTTTTTTAATTCAAACCCTCTTTCTGTGGGAATGGATTTATCATTGGTTGCTAAATTATTTTTTGTTGCTGTATATATATTTTGACACTTTCTATTTTCATCACATAATAAATATGGCATTTTAATCTCTTGGCCATCCTCTTCGTAATCAACAACCAATCTTAAATTTCCGGATTCGTAATAGTCTTTTCTTTGAACATTAACCGAACCGTTTGCTTTGAGTTTTTTTGAAATTTTACCAGACTTATAATACCAGGTTATATTACCACTGGTAATAGATTTAGAGTCGTCATCTTTATCTATGTAAGCTGCTCCTTCAATAGCACATTGCAACTCACCTGTAATATAGTAATCTCTAATTCCACCGATAGGTTTGTTAGTAGAATCTGACTTAAAAACTCTATAATATTCCGCTTTATCTTTGGTTGTACCCTTCCAATTTTCATCATAATATAAAATAGATTCTTGATCATTTGTAAAAACCTCATCAAGAAAATCTTGACCGAAGGAAAAAAAAGATATAAATAGTACAAGAAAAGTATACTTTTTCATAACTGCAATTTACAATATTAATTTTTTTTCATTATTTTATATAAGTAGTTGATTATCAAGAATTTACTTACCGATGTGATAAGTCACCTCTTCCCTTCCCTATCTGTTAAATTAATAATTTGAAAAAAGTGCTCACTTATCGTTCACTTCTAAAAACGTGGTAAACAGTGGTAAAACTGTTAGTAATTATATTTTGACTTTACCGGTTTTAGTTTCCAACACAGTTAACTTCTAAATGTGTAGTTGTAGTTACAGTTAAATCTTCAGGATATGGTATTACAAACTGAATAGGAGGATTAAAACCGTTTTCATCAAGAGGATAATTACCATTACTATAGAGAGCCATATTTGTAGGCAAATCTCCTGCAAAGACAAATTGTTGCTGTTCTGGTGTAGTTATTATAAAATAAATCTCATTCCCATAATAAGTTTGTTGGTCGTTTGAATTAATTTCAGGACCGATTTTAAAATACCAATTAACTTCATTTGTTCCATCAGGAACATCAATTTCGTACATTGCATAATTTGTATATTCACCTGAACCTCCGTTTCCAAAGCTGTAAGGCAAAGAGTAATCATTGCATTGAGAATCAATACAAACTGAAATACCACATTCAGTCCATCCATCTCCATAACCATCATACATTTCTAATGTGTATGTTCCTGAACAATTACTTAAAAAATCTATATTTCCATCACAATTATTATCTATACCGTCAATTATTTCTAACATATATGGTGTGGGGTTGACATTTTCATTTTGATCATCACAATCTCCTTCATCAGGTGTATATCCATCATTGTCCTGATCATAATAAATTGAATTATCAGTCTCTAAAACATATGAATCTCCATAAAATGTACCAGAACTATTAGTAGCATAAGCTCGGTAAAAATATTCTGTTGTTTCATTCAATCCACTCATAATAGATTCAAAATCTGAAGCTCCCGCACCATCGTTTGTTTTTGTTTCAAGTGAAATCGTTGGGTTTGGTAATTCGCTCCAAACAACTCCTTTTTCAGTAATAGAAGAGCCTCCATCAGCAGCTATAATTCCACCACTATAAGCTGTATCAAAAGTAATGGTATTAGCAGGGGATTCTATTGTTTCGATAATAACCTGATTTTCTTCATCCACAGTTGAGTCTGTGGAATCATTTGATTGCTCATCGGCTGATTCACTACTACAAGTAAATATTAATGGGATAAGCATTAATAAGATTATTTTTTTCATATAATACAATTTACAAAAATTAATTTTTTTTTCATTATGTTTACATAACTAATTGATTATCAGCAACTTACTTGCCGATACAAAATTTTGAAAATATATTTCCAAGAACTTCATCATTAGAAATTTCACCGGTCAGTTCACCTAAAAAATAAATCGCCTGTTTAATATCTATTGCTAAAAGGTCTGATGATATGTTTTTAGAAATTGAAATTTTTACCTTGTGAATTTCCTCATAAGTTTTATTTAACAAGTCATAATGTCTTGAATTTGATATAGTAGAATTATCAATTTGACTTGTTAAATTATTTACGTATGAAAGAATTTCATCTCTTAATTTATCAATGTTTGACTTATTTTTTGCACTAATTAGTATGGGGCTAAATTCATCTAAATCACTTACAGAAATTTCAGATTTTATATCATTTTTATTTAACAATGTGATCAGTTTTGTATTTGGAAATTTATTATCAATCTCACTTAAATAATTCACATAATAATTTAATTTTTCTTTT
>MDSW01172889.1_pt1 | contig 13208 bp, 13 predicted proteins | sample 811171 | NCBI WGS metagenome assembly MDSW01 (sample SAMN05326641, study PRJNA326480) | marine metagenome | isolation source: seawater | place: Atlantic Ocean: North West | collected 2012 | reverse complement strand
TCACGCTGCCGCTCGCGCTGTCTCCAATATTTTGGAAATTAACGTTGTCTGAACATTTGTGGAGGGGGGGGTACAACTAGTGGTCGAGAAGATCGAATTCTTTGTCTTCTTGCGTTCATGGGTGGAGGTGTGCCCCATTGATTTGGTACAACTGTAGGCCTAGAACGAATTACTTTGACCACTAAAATTGTGGATAATAGTACTACAATTCCGACAAGGCTGTAAATCAATAAATTGGTTTCGACCATGGTTTGATTGAAACTACATTAGTATATGAAATACTGTAAATCACCAATGATGCATATTGTAAATCCATCAAGAAATTAATTCTCGTTAGATGCAACCGATTCTGATTGTTCAGGTTTAATTGAAGTTAGAAGTAAAAGAAAACAAGCAGAAACGGGAAACATGGTGGCAAATAAGAACTTTAATTCAAATTCCATAAGGCCGGATGTCCAACCATAAATCTCTAACAATACAGTCGAGCCAAGGCCTAATGCAAATAAACGTCCGAATATGTGTAAATTTTCCTTAACATAAATCGCTACAAACCATTGCATTAATCCAATAAAAATTGCAAAAACACCAACGTACTTACTGACAAAGATGCCGTACTCAGTAAGATATGGGCCAACAGCTATTGCAGTTTTTGGTGATAAAATAAATGCTGTACCGAGCATTATTGGTAGAATGCCTGTCAATTTCATTATTCCTGCTAAGCCAATAATTGGGCCATCTTTTTCTTCCATGTTTTCATAGGCCATTGAAACATAAGAAATTGCCGCCATCGTGATGTGGAATATGCTGTTTGTGATCTAAACCCCTGTTCTCAGGGCTCAGAAAAGTCAAACAACTCTCAGTGGAAGTCCCACTGATGCGTAGCGATTAAACCAAAGTTTTGGTTCGCAAGGGTACTGCCACTGTGGCTTAGGGGTATAGCGACGCCTTGGTAAGGCGTAGGTCGCGAGTTCAATTCTCGCCAGTGGCTCTCTTGGCATCTTCATGAATTTGTTATAAACGCCATATCAAGAATGAACATTCTTGCAAGTTTATAGACCCTAAACAACGGGCGTTAGCCTTGAGGGATAGTTCCCTCGGATGGGATTTTTATGAAGGCATCAGGGAAGCATAAAGAAACAATTGAAGGCGAAATGATGGACGAACTACGCACTGAAGTTGAAGAGTTGAGAGAATTAGTTCACACACTACTTACAATTATCATGCAAGAGGCGGATGGAATACAGACTGGAGCTGCTCCAATGATTCCTAATCATCCAAAACGAAGATTTAGTATGTAACCAAATTTTCAGTCTATATCCTGAAGAACAGTTGTAAATTTTTCCGGCACAAATTGATGCGAAGTTAGTATCTCGGGTAATTCCACATCCTTTCCATTCTGGGCAATATCTCGTGCCCATTCGATGATTGCCCCATAATGAGATTGTTCACTAAGTCCTCCGAGCCAAATCTTCTCTTCTTCAGTAGATAAAAGAGAGACATTATGCTTACTACAAGGGCCTAAGCAACCCGATATTGTGAGTTTCACATGTTCACTAATGTTGTTTTCTTCCCACAGTTCTTCCAAGAAATTGATTGGGACTTCGTTATGCCCCTTCTCAACTCGTCCACAGCAACAGCCATTGCACACAATTACCCGCGCAGACATAATATCAACTCAAGACATTGGTCTAACATATTGGTCATTATCTATTGGGACCCAAACATTGGATCTTTCTTCGTTCATGATTTCAACTCGATATGGATTCCCTTCATCCCAACACTTCAATATTCTTCCAGGAACAAATTCTCCAACATTGGCATACACCATATCACCTGCGTTAAATCGTAATTCTTCAGCTTTGCATTCCATCAAACCTGCTTGTAGGGCATCATGATCTAGATCACGTCCAATGAATACGAAACGACATTCTCGAGTCTCCCCCTCTTTCCAAGGTGCGACATCTTTACTGAAATTCCCTGCAAAGAGCATGTGAACTCCTTGGAAAACAAACTTTCTATCCATGCCCTTAACTGCTAAGACGCCTTTATATCGAAACAAATCTTGACTGTATTTATCCAACAACTTTCCAATCCATTTCTCTAGTTTGTTAACATTAAGAGAACCTTCAAACTTGGAACTTGTAGAGGTCACACGATCATCATGTTCATGCTCTGCATCGGTATCTAGAAATTCAGGATCCATTTCTAAAGTTCTCTTTAAATCGAATGATCCTATGTTGATTAATTTGTCTGGAGAGATAATACTATTTTCAGTATGATAGATAGGGGCAAAACCATTGATTGATTTGATTTTACCTTCAACTTCTTGTAATTCTTCTTCGGAAACAAGATCTATTTTGTTTAACATAATTCGATCTGCAAAAGCAAGTTGTTCAACTGCCTCGTTTTCAACACCTTCCGGCTTTTCTTCTTCAAGATGCTGAATAAGATGCTTAGCATCAACTACGGTAATTATTCCATCTAATTTGTAACGTGAAACGACGTTATCATCCACAAAGAATGTTTGAGCTACAGGAGCAGGATCTGCAAGGCCCGTAGTCTCAATCAATACTCCATCGAAGTCTTTGATTCGATCATACATCTGATCGAGTAATTCGGTAAGATCACCTCGCACAGTACAACATATACAACCATTCATCACCTCAATAATACTCTCTTCGGAACTTTCTACCAGAATATTTTCATCAATACCTATATCGCCAAATTCATTCTCAATAACTGCAAATTTCATTTTATGTTCTGTACTGGTCAAAATATGGTTTAGTAGTGTAGTCTTACCTGAACCTAAGAAACCAGTAAGTACTGTGACGGGGATACGTTTGTCTGTCCTTCTTTCTTTGCTCATGTAATCAACCCTATGTCCTTGGGCCAATGAATTTCTATTTAATTAAAACTAATAATTCTTAGAATAAAATTATTAAATTGTATTTATACAATTTGAATTAATCTCCTTGAATCTTGTTGCTTGTTATTACAGATTTGGCCGTTCCTTTGAAAACACCTGCCTATGTCCGCAATACATGGTCTCAGAGAAGAACATACTCATTGCTGCTGTAATCGTTTTCGTTGGATTCGTAGCAGTCTCTTTGATTTTCGAAGATTTTGGAGTTACAACAGATGATGAAAGAATCAGAGATGGGTGTCTAAACGGGCACGGTGCTGCAGTCACTCACGATCACATTTATCTTGACATATGGATAGCCGACGAGAATGGGAATTTACAACAAATTGCTCCATTAGAGGATGTAGGCTCTGGAGTAACAGATGGTTGTATGAAATTTGTACATACTCATGACGCTAGGCCATATGGCGAAGGCGCATCGTCCCAAGAAGTAACTGCTTATCTTCATGTAGAGACACCTTTTCAAATCAATATCTCAATGAAACATTGGTTTGAGATCTGGGATGAAGACTTCCCACAATCGTACGGTGATTGGGATCAAGTTGATGATACTCATGAAATTGTTGCCACTAGAAATGGAGAAGTAATCGAAGACTTTTGGAATGAACCGTTGAATGGACAAAGTGATTTGATTCGCTTGGAATATCGTCAGAAGTAATCATCCTTTGATAACAGCCAAAGGAGTTAGTCTGGCCACAGGTCTTGCTAATCCTGCATTATTTGTTAATCGGATTACGTCATCCACATCTTTGTATGCGTCAGGTGCTTCTTCTGCGACAATTGCTGGACTTCTTGCACGAATTTCAATTCCTTTAGATGCGAGTGATGCAATCAGTTCTTCGGAGTTGATTTTGTCTCTAGCAGCTTTACGAGACATCCTCCTTCCTGCACCATGACAAGATGATGCAAATGCTCTGTTGGAACCATTAGTTGGTCCTGCAAGAACCCATGATGCAGTTCCCATGTCTCCGGGTACCAAAACGGGTTGTCCAATCGAACTGTATTTCCCCATTAGTTCAGTATGGTCTCCCCCTAGGGCTCTTGTTGCACCCTTTCGATGAACACAGCATTTACATGAAACTCCGTGGACTTTATGATCTTCAATCTTGGCAATATTGTGGCTTACATCATAGACCACTTCGACATTCGCCTCTCTCCCCCCAGTAATTTTTCGTAATGTATTCCGAAGACGTTGAGTGAGTGCTGAACGATTAGCAAAGGCGTAATTTCCTGCAGCATGCATGGCATCGAGATAAGCGATTCCTTCTTTGCTATGTATTGGGGCAGCAGCAAGTTGTCGATCAGGTAGCGAGTAATCCCATTTTTCTGAAATCCAATTTCCTTCACTTTTTTGGTACTGTTGTTCTATTTGATCAACATGTTCACTACAAACTTGGTGGCCAAGTCCTCTGGAGCCAGTATGTATCATTGCAGTCAAGCCTCCTTCAACAAGGCCATAGGCTGCTGCGGCCTTTTCATCAACAACTTTGTCGACAATTTGTAATTCAAGGAAATGATTTCCACTTCCTAAAGTACCTAGAGCTCTCAATCCTCTTTGCATTGCTCGTTCTGAAATAGCATATTCATTCGTGGGGAGTAATCCATGGCTCTCTATCGATTTAAGATCGCGATCTTCCCCTAATCCTAGATCTATTGCGGCCGAGGCTCCTTCACATAAAATCGAACTCAATTGAGTTTGAGAGATACTCGCTCCACCTTTTGATGATGCTCCTGCAGGAATTGCATTGAAAATTCGCCTTGCCCATTCCTTACGCTCTGTTCCAGTTGGAGCTTCTAGATCGATGGATAGTAAACGAACACCACAGTTGATATCGAATCCTACCCCGCCTGGAGATATTGCTCCCCCAAGTTCACCTGCTTCTGTATCGGTCGCTACCACTCCTCCTATTGGGAATCCGTACCCGTAGTGCCAATCTGCCATAGCCCATGCCTCACCAACAATTCCAGGCATTGCTGCTGTGTTGACCACTTGTTGAGGTGATCTGTCATCCACTAAATCATTCCAAAGTGATTCATCAGCAACCATCATTGCATCAACTGCCATTGAGCCATGTCGTTTTATTCTGACAGTGGATTCATCCTCACGGATTGCATAAGCCTTCCAAGTGGGTTCGTCCATGTCTTTTCCCCTTGCTCTGCCTTCAAGGCAATTTCGGCTAGAATCCCCATTCTCGTTGAGTTTGCCGGTTGGCTTGAAGTGCATGAAGGCTGTCCGTAAGACATCAGGGTGTTAGCGTGGCGTTCGGGGACATCGAATCTCCTTACTTCAATGAGAATGGATTTATTCGTAAGAAATGTCGTGTTTCTGACCTTTGGTTTTGGACACGAGATCACGAAAGAACCACCAGTGGCGATACCGATGAAGATGAATATACATTCATTGGAAACCCCATTGTAAAGGGATTCAGTCAACGAGGAAAGGCATTGAAGGATGCAATGCGTTCTACATTCTTACAATTCTTTGCAGACCGTTCTCATGCTCCTATCCAACCATATCCAATAGTTGCTAGATGGAGAGACGATATTCATCTCACTATAGCTAGTATTGCTGATTTCCAACCTCATGTTACTTCTGGGCAAGTCCCACCTCCTGCAAACCCTTTGACCATCTCTCAACCATGTATTCGATTAACTGACGTTGCAGCAGTCGGCCGGTCTGGTCGACATCTTACAACATTCGAAATGATGGCTCATCATTGTTTTAATCGTCCTGATGAAGGTCAAGTGCATTACTGGATTGATCAGACGATTCAATATTGTGATGAGTTATTTACTGAGCATTTGGGTATTGATCCAAAGGAGATTTCGTATGTTGAAAATCCATGGTCAGGTGGTGGGAATGCTGGACCAGCAGTAGAAGTAATTGTAGGAGGTTTGGAGTTAGCAACTTTAGTTTTCATGAATCTTCATGAAGATGAGAATGGAGAAGTGGAAATTAAAGGGGTAAAGTATAGTGAGATGCCCTTACAAATTATCGATACTGGTTATGGACTAGAGCGATTTTGTTGGGCTGCAGCCGGGACTCCAACAATTTACGAAGCAATTTATCCAGAAACTGTTTCATGGCTTCGTGAACTCTCACAATTTGATTCTCGTCTTTCGTCCCTCGATGTTGATGTTGATCTTCTTCTTTCTGAACTTAGTAGGTTAGCGGGAATTTTGAATATCGATGTTGGTACCGATGTTGAGCGGTTATACGACCGATTAATCGAAAGATTGGCGGAGAGAGATGTCACTCTTTCTGTTGAGGTTTTGAAATCAATTACTGAACCGCTTTCATCGATTTATGCGATTCCAGATCATATGCATGCGTTGTGCAATATGCTTGCTGATGGACTTGTTCCTTCGAATTCAAAGGCAGGTTATCTTGCTAGAATGATGGCTAGAAGAACGTGTAGGATGAAGGACGATTTGGGCCTAGAAATCGGACTTGAAGAAATTGGGGCTCACCATTTAGACGTCAATATGTCTGGTGCAGTAGATGGACGGAACCGTGAGAATATTCTCAAGATTTTGAGTCTCGAGGAGGCAAGATATAGAGAAATGTTGAGAGCAGGTGAAGCAGCAGTTCGAACAGCATTCAGAGATCTTCCAAATAATTCTGAAAATATACCCAATGAAATTTTATTCAAGTTGGCAGAAGAAAGAGGGCTTCAACCTGAAATGGTGGTCAGCATCGCTAATGATTCTGGCTGGCCCTCGGTGACAGTGCCCGTGGGATTCGCTGCTGAAATGGCTGCCCGTCATGCTGAACAAGCACGTGCTTTAGCGAAATCGAAGAATTCTGATGATCATTCAATGGCAACCAATGTTCCTCCTACCGAGAGGATGTTTTATGCCGATACTTCCGCAGTGAAATTTCAAGCGAATGTAATTGCCAGTATACCAGTTCCAGCGACTCTATCTATTGGTTCTGAGTCAGCAGGAACTGCGTCTCATGCAATTGTTTTGGATAGGACACTTTTCTATCCCGAAGGAGGCGGTCAATTAGCAGATCAAGGAAGTTTATCTTCTGAAGGAGCGACAGTTTCAGTTTTTGATGCTCAATTATCTGGAGATGTAATTCTTCACTTAACTGATGGCCCACTTCCTCAGGGCCCAGTTCAAGGGGAATTGGATTGGAGTAGAAGAAAACAACTGATGGATCACCATACAGCTGTTCACATTGTCGGAGGAGCAGCTCGCGAGATTCTAGGGGCACATGTGTGGCAGGCTGGCTCAAACAAAGGTGCTCGTTATGCTAGATTGGACATCACTCATCATAGTAGATTGGACAGGGCAGATTTGGATGCAATAGAAGATTTGGCAAATTCTGTTGTAGCATCTAGTCCTGTAGTTGAAAAGATGGTTTTACCTCGTTCTGAGGCTGATTCTAGATTTGGTTTTGAACTGTATCAAGGAGGTCCTCCTAAGCATTCAGAAATTCGAGTAATCAAGATTGGAGATTTTGATGTCCAAGCATGCGGAGGAACTCATCATGATGATGCTGGGATGGTTGATTACGTTCGTGTCATTCGTTCTACATTGGTTCAAGATGGTGTTGAAAGGTTGCATATTTTAGCTGGTTCAGCGGCAAGGATTCATGCAAAGTCACAGGAGGACCTACTTACTGGTTCGGCGGAAGTTCTTGGTGTACAGCCTGAAGATTTGCCTTCCGCTGTTGGACGTTTCTTCAATGAATGGAAAGATCAGAAGAAGAGAATTGAATCACTTGAAGCAGAAATTGTCAGATTACGAACTTCAGGTAGCGGAAATGATACGGCTCAAGTTGATGGTATTCGAGTTGTTGTAATGGAGGTTGATGGTGGGATGAAGCAAATGCAAGCCATGGTGAAGGAATTAACTTTGGATCCATCTGTTCCTACTGTCGCAGTTTTGGGTAGTCGTGAAGGTGGAGGTAAATTGCTTGTTGCTGTGACTGAAAATACAGTTGCTGCAGAGAGAGTTGATGCATCTTCGTTAATCCGGGAAATTGCTACGCACATCTCTGGTGGAGGGGGAGGTAGACCCACATTTGCTCAGGCCGGTGGTTCCAATTCAGAAGGGATTGACGCATCATTGAATGCTGCTAGAGAATTACTTGGCGTCTAATTGCAATTCATTTCTACTGAATTCACGCATCTTCTGCTAAACGTTGTAATGCCTCGAGTGCTTCTTTATCAAAAATTGATGCTGCTCTCTGAATAGCATCTGATAGAGAAAACCATGCTCCTTCTTCAATTTCATCTGGTTTAGGACTAATTGCTGGCCTCTCATTCAAATCAACCAGATATGTGAACGAAACATATTGGATTCCTTCTCCACTGAAAATTCGTTCTTGTATATGGCAAAAATCATCTCCAGGATGTGCCTCTCCTGATTCTCCCATCGGATCTGCAATTACTATGTCGATTCCCATTTCTTCATATGCTTCTCTAATTGCACCTATTCGAGGATGTTCTGAATAATCGAGATATCCGCCAGGTAGTGTCCAAAATCCTTTGAAATGCCCTCGTAGAACTTTGCCTAGTAGAACGTGTCCTTGATTATCTCTGATGATTACTTTTGACACCAATCGATGCATCGTTCGATACACTGATTCCCGAGCAAGAGGGTGTACTCCTGAATCAGAAATGACATGGTCTTTCCATGCCCAGTTCGCGGGCCACTCAATCATTGGCGTGGCATAGATTACAGTGTGGATTTCGTTGCCGTCATCCATTGTATTGATTCTTTTTTGATTCCATTTTATTCCCATTTTCTCTACTTCTTTTTCTGTAGGTAAACGGATAATCCATCCTGATTCACCAGTATCTGTTCTCCCTGGAATAGGGATTTGTGGGCCACTGCCATTAGCATCAACAAGTAGCAACTTACCATCATGCTCCAAGTGGAGATGACGCTGATTCATACCCTTAGGCAGGGGCAGTCAGTCATCAATCCGACGATTCTATTTTTTATCCTAGAAGTTCACTTACTGCTTCACGTTCTTCAAGTAGGGCAGCCACATTTTCGTCAATCTTTGACTGTGCAAACGCATCAATTTCAAGATTTTCAACGACAATTATTTCTCCATTCTCGCATCGACATGGAAAACTAAACACTATCCCTTCAGGAACTCCATACCAGCCTTCGGAAGGAAGTGCAACAGAAACAATTCTCCCATTCGAACCTTGCCACCAATCTCGCATATGATCCGTGGCAGCCGAAGCGGCTGAAGCCGCAGAAGAAGCACCGCGCGCCATAATTATCGCTTTTCCACGTGTAGATACGGTTTCGAGGAAGGCACCTTGCAACCACTCATTGTCGAATAATTCGGTGGCCGATTGTCCATCAACGGTTCCGAAACGTGGGTCGGGGTACATTGTGTTTGCATGATTTCCCCAAATGAATACGTCTTGAACTTGTGAGGCAGGCACTCCTGCACGTTCGGCCATCTGGCCTACTGCACGATTCTGATCAAGGCGAGTCATTGCAGTAAACTGTCTTGATGGAATACCTGGTGCATTAGCGCAGGCGATTAGTGCATTGGTGTTACATGGGTTTCCCACTGTAATCACTTTCACATCACGTGAAGCCACAGCATCGATTGCCTTTCCTTGGCCCACAAATATGGGTCCATTGGCAGCAACTAAGTCTGCTCGATCCATATCTTTTGTTCTCGGTCGAGAACCAACAAGGAATATCGCATCTGCATCATTAAACGCAACCTCTGCATTATCTGTGCCAATAATGTCGTGAACCAAAGGGAATGCCGAGTCTCTTAGCTCCATTATAACGCCTTCAAGACGTTGCATTCCTGGAGGTATTTCCAGCAACTGCAGAATTACTGGCTGATTTGAACCAAAGCAATCTCCACTTGCAATCCTCCACAATAGGGCATATCCAATGTTTCCTGCCGCCCCAGTGACGGCAACTCGAATCGGTTCAGTTGTCATGCCCAAAGGCGTGACTCGACTGTCTATGACGGTTACCCCACAAAATAGGATGCTTTCAAGTGTAGAAACGGTCAGTTTCGTGTATGAATGGGGTCAGAGTACGTCCCAATTTGGCATTGTTACTCTTGATTCCAATCCCTTCGATTGGAGTCCTCGCAAATGGCACTCTTGCGGAATCAGATGTTTCAGCATTAGCACTTCTTGGTTTAGCGATTTGGGCATTATGTAAAGTTTGGATTATTGTATTCCCTGCTTATTGGCATTCAAAAATTGATGGTGGACAATACGGTTTCTCAAAATTGCCCGAAGGTTCTGGAATTCGTCCGTGGGCAGAAGGTTTTGGGATTGGATTTGCTCTTTCGATTACATTGCTAATTACATTTCTTCTTGTCAAATCATACATTGATATTGAGGAACTTGGGGCCTCGATTAGAGCATTTGGATTAGATTCGTGGGCAATGGTAATTCCCGCAATTCTATTCTGGGTTTTTGTTAATAGTGTAATTGAAGAGTATGTGTATCGTTGGTTTATTACGGAACAAGCAGCAACTTTCTTTGACGGTAATCCAATTCGTTCTGGTTCTGTTTCAGTTTTTGCATTCACGCTTCATCATTTTATCGCAGTAGCATTGGTCGCTCCATTTTGGGTGGCATTACTCGCCGCTTCTGCTGTAGCTTTTGGCGGTGCTGTGTTTTCATGGCTTTACCATCGTCACAACTCTATTTGGCCTGCTTGGGCGTGTCATGCTGTACTCGATGTTGCAGTTTTTGGAGGGGTGGCTTGGATTGCTCTTGTGGCCACTTGACATTCAATTCTTGATACATAGGGTTCAAGTGCCGAATTCCGGTGGCGAGAACATCTTGTTCAGGGGTGTTTAACGATGGATTATGTTGTGCTATTGAAGCAGGTTCCAAAGCCGAAAGAGATGAGGGTAACTGCTGAAGGTACACTCGATAGAGCATCTGCTCCAAGCCAAATCAATCAGGATTGCCAGCATGCATTGGAATTGGCACTTTCTCTCAAGGATTCTTACGGTGGGCGTGTTGTTGTTGTTTCTATGGGGCCACCGAATTTCCAAATGTCTCATATCACTGCAATGGAGCGAGGTGTAGATGAAACGGTTCTTTTGTCTGATAGGAAACTTGGAGGTTCAGACACATGGTCGACTGGTTATGCATTATCTGGAACTCTTCAACACTTAGGCTACAGCTCAGATCGCAATGATTGGATAATCATGGGTGGTAGGCAAACCACTGACGGCGATACAGCACATGTGCCAAGTCAGGTTGCTGAGAATCTTGGTATTCCTCAAGTTACATTGGCAGAAACATGCGAAATAGATTCCTCGTTTGCAATGGTTAGACGAATTGTAGAAGGGGGAAGTATGGATTTGCGAATGCCACTCCCGTGTATGCTATCTATAGCGCCTACTGCTGCCGCCCTTCGAGGTAGGAATATGAAGGCAGCAGTCAAAGTGAAGAAACATGTTACCAAAGATGATCGGGGGAAAGATGTATTCAAAGAAGATGCTCCAATATTCAAATTACTATCAGTTGATGATGTAGGCTTGGAAGAAGAAAAGGTCGGACTTGCAGGTTCTCCAACGATTGTTGCTTCAGCACCTAAAGTTGAGAAAGCAACTCGAGATTTACAGATTACTGATGTCGATGGATTACAATCAATAGTGGAGGGATGGGAATGAGCGATTGGCCAGAAGACGCTACAATACAGCGTTTCAGTGATGCTACTTCATCTCAAGGAGTAATGGTATTCGCTGAGATGGTAGATGGGGTTTTACTGAATGTAGGTCGAGAACTCATGGGCCCAGGTCGCGAAATGGCTGATCAATTAGGCGTATCATTGACTGCAATTCTAATCCATCATGATGTGGGTTCCGCTCCTCAGGATTTAATCTCCTTAGGTGCAGACAAGGTTGTGGTTGTTTCAGATCCTCGCCTAGAGCATTTTACTACCCTTCCATTTACGAGAGCACTCTCCGATTACTTGGTCAATGTGCATCGTCCTGAGATCTTACTTATGGGTGCTACAACCACTGGAAGAGACTTAGCTCCTAGAGTTGCTAGTCGTGTTGATGCAGGAGTAACTGCGGATTGCACCAAATTGAGTGTAGGTCCATTCTACCATAGAAAGACAAAGACAGTAACGACTCACATGCTTGAAGCGCATCGTCCCTCATTTGGAGAATCGAAATTGGCCTGTATCATGTCCAATCCTCAGCAATTATGGGCTCCAGCAATGGCTACAGCCCGTCCAGGAATATTTGTGGCTCCAGATTCAGATTCATCGAGAACCGGGGAAGTGGAAGAATTCACTCCGAATTGGTCCGAAAACGACTTCGATGTCGAAGTAATCGATGTTCGACGCGGAGGGGGAGAAAGAGTTGAACTTGGACATTGCAAGGTCATTATTGCTGGTGGAATTCCTTGTGGACAGACTGGATTTAGAGAAATACACGAATTATCTGAAGCTCTCAAGTCAAAAGGGATTGACGCAGAATGGGCAGCAAGTAGGGCAGCAGTAGATGCAGGGCATGCTCCAAGTACTCGTCAGATCGGTCAGACAGGCCAGAGCGTCAGACCTCCAGTGTATGTTGCAATTGCCATTAGTGGAGCTCCCCAACATATGGCTGGGATGAAAGATAGTGCTAGAATAATCGCAATCAATACCGATGATAATTGTACAATGGTGCAATCAGCAGATGCAGCAATAATTGGAGATTATCGTGAAGTTATTCCTTCAATAATTGCAAAAGTTGAATCTGGATTCACTTTTGGACTTTAACAATTCATATTGTGGCGTTTCCGCTTAACTATAATTCAAATCATTATCGTGTTTTTATAGATAATTTTGAGTAACTTTCATGAGTGCCCTGATTCACACAATCCCCATGTCTCTTACAATGCAAGACAGTAAGTTCGCCCGAATCGGAAACCTCTGTGTTCTCTATTTCTCACAAGGTGTACCTTGGGCTTTCATCACCGTCGCCTTTGTGGCAGTGCTGGTTGAAAACGACGCCATTGTCGATGAACAAGTCGCCGCTTTGACCTTCGCGGGTACTCTTCCATGGATGTTCGGAAAATTAGTACTTGGCCCGTTAATCGATAGGGTCCGATTTCCGGCATATGGGCTGCGTCGTCCATGGATTATCATCGCCCAACTCGGCATGATTGTCACAATGGCTACCTTCCTAACCCTCGATGACCCACTCGCTGAAGGAAACCTCGAAGCTGGTCTTCCGACCATAATGCTCTTCTTCCTGATTCACAATGTATTCGCTACGTTACAAGATGTGAGTTCAGACGCCCTCGCGGTTGACCTCATTCCC
>MDSW01037827.1_pt1 | contig 13208 bp, 12 predicted proteins | sample 811171 | NCBI WGS metagenome assembly MDSW01 (sample SAMN05326641, study PRJNA326480) | marine metagenome | isolation source: seawater | place: Atlantic Ocean: North West | collected 2012 | reverse complement strand
TTTCCAGTTTTCAGTAGCATGAGGGAAATGGTCAGTATAATGAGTCATCACTCCGTTATTAAGAACTATAGTGATGGTTCCTAATTCTGATCTTACTCCGGTTTCTAAGTCTAAGCCTGACATTCCAAATGCTGCATCACCCATAACATTAATTACAGTTTTGTCAGGGGCTGCAACTTTTGCTCCTAATGCCAACCCAAGCCCATATCCTAATTGAGTGGATTTACCCCAACCTATATAAGATCTAGGTGTTAATGCCGGCCAAAAAGGAACTAATTGGTTTCTAGGGTATCCTGAGTCATGGGTAATAATAGTGTTTCTAGGGTCTACTGTATTCATAACTTCGTGAAATACTCTGTACGGACTCATAGGTGTTTCATTAGAAGTAAGTCTGGGCATCCATTCATTCATGAATTCAGTTTTGATTTTTGCTATTTCATCTTTTGCACCATTCACATCAGCTCGTCCATGTTCCCCTAATTGAGATTTAGCTTCTTCTATTAATTGCCTTAATACTAGTTTTGCATCTCCAACTGCTCCGTACTGTACTCTGTAGTCTCTATTAATGTCTTCTGCAGTATTTGTTACTTGAGCTTTAATGACTTTTTCAGGCATTGGAACTGTGAAATTGTTAATCACAAAACTTGTACCTAGCCCTAAGATAAAATCTGTTGTTTGAAGAAATCGGTCTACCATCAATGTGCCAGTATTTCCTCCTGTTCCTAGTGCAAGTGCATGATCTTCTGGAAAAGCACTTTTCCCTGCCAAAGTTGTCATTACTGGAACGTTAACTAGCTCAGAAAATTCAATTAATTCATCTGACGCTTCGGCATATAAAATTCCCTGTCCAGCATTTATGATGGGTTTTTGTGCTTTTAGTAACGCAGTTACTATGTCTCTCACGTCTTCTGACGCAGCAGCAGTTTTGTACTGTCTAGTGACTTGGTAATCTTCTATATCTGAAGGTACTTCAGCCTTACCAACATCGCCTGGTAATTCTAATAAAACTGGTCCCGGTCTACCGTTTTTAATCTGAGTAAATGCTCTACTAACCATTTCGGGAATTCTTTCGACTGTATTTATTCTTCCAGCCCATTTTGTAATATGTTGGTAGTTGGGAACAGAATCGAAATTTGGATGTACGCCAACTCTTCTTTCAGTATATCCACCAGGAATAATTAACATTGGTACATTATCAGCATAAGCTTGAGCTACTCCACCAAAAGCATTTTCAGACCCAGGGCCATGTTGCATGGTGAAGACACCTATTTTATTCCCGTTATTTATTCTGCTGTATGCATCTGCCATATTTACTCCTGCTCTTTCTTGTCGGCAGAGTATTGGGCGTATGCCTTCTTGAGAACAAGCTTCAATTAAAGTTTGTGCAGGGAAGCAAGAAATCCATTCGATTCCTTCTTTTTTCAGAATTTGAGCCATTAATTGGTCGCCATTCATTTTTTTCTCCTTAGATTATTTTTTGTTTAAAGCAAATTTGGCAGCATTGTCGCCAGAAATTTTTCCAAATACTGCACCATTCATTAATCCGGATCCACCCGGGTAATTATTATAAAAAATTCCTCCTACTATTTCTCCTGATGCATAAAGACCTACTATTGGGAGGTCAGCATTGTCTATTACTTGTGAGTCTGAATTAATTTTAAGGCCACCAAAAGTAAATGTGATTCCACAAGTTACAGCATATCCAGTATATGGAGGTTGATCTATTTTTTGGGCCCAATTAGATTTTGGAGGAGTAATGCCTTCAGTATGTTTTTGATCTAAGATAGTAGGATTAAATTCCCCATCTTGTACAGAATTGTTGAATTCATTTATTGTTGTTTTTAAGCCCTCAGGATCAATGTCTAACCCAAGTGCTAGTTCATTAATAGAATCCGCTTCAAATTTTGTGACTTGATTAATAAAATATTCGTCTCTAAGCAAGTGTGTGGTTTTTTGATCAAAAATTTGGAACGCTGCTCTCTGGGGTTGATTTAATATTTCTCTTCCGTATTTTGCGTAAGTATAATTTCTGAAATCAGCTCCTTCATCTACAAATCGGTCTCCGTTGACATTGACAATTACACCAAAAATGTATGAGTGTTTTTGAAATAAGTCAGCGATATTCCTATCTCCGTAAGAGGGTGAATTTAAATCCCATGCTACAGAATGGCATCCGCTCCAATGCCCAGCTGATTGGGCTCCAATATCTAATGCCATATTGATTCCATCACCGGTATTAAATTGTGTTCCTCGTACTTTAGCTAATTCCCATCCTGGGCCAAGGTAACGGGTTCTCATTTCTGGATTTGCTTCAAATCCTCCACATGCTAATACAACTGAATGGCAAGAAATGTTTTGGTATCCTTGAGGTGATTTAATTCTAATTCCACTGATTTCGCCGTTATCGCTTTGTAAAATTTCTGTAGCTGAACTTTGATACTTAATATCTATTTCGGACTTCTTTACAATCTCAAACAGTGAGTCAGATAATCCTTTTCCACCTCCCACTGCCTCTACAATAAGTCCGCCAACAAATCTGCGAATTCCTTCATGTTCGTAAGATTGTCTCCCGTATGCAAGTATCCATGGAACACCTTGTTTTTTCATCCATTCCATAGTGTTAAAAGAATTACTTGTTAATGTTTGTAACAAGTCTGAATCAGAAAGACCTTCTGTGACTCTCATAACATCTGAGTAGAATTCAGACTCTGAGTAACTGCCTACGTCTAATTTAGATTTTTCAGTTTCTGAAAGTCCATCAATTAGTTTGTCGATATCTTCTATTCCGGTATAAGCAAATCTGAATAGCCCTCCAGTAAAATATGAATTCCCTCCACTGAGGTGTTCAGGGGCTTTTTCTAATACTAAAGTTTTCGCGCCAGCTTCTTTTGCAGCTAAGGCAGCGCATAAAGCTGAGTTTCCTGCCCCCACTACTACTACGTCATAAATTTCATTCATTCTACAAGTTATACCTTTAAATCTTTGCCTGACTAACTTAATCTAATCTACATGAATAATCAATGTTGCTTGACCCTTAAAATGATACATGGGAAAATTTTCAACTGTGGTCTTATAAAATTAATAGGGTTAAATGAATTATAACGTTGCGGGTTTGCTAAAAGAATGCAGTGGTTTTAAATCCATGGAAACTATTGATGATATTTTTTTTGTGGAAGAAATGAATCGTCAAGCAGATGTTTTTGGTAAGGTTGTTTTTATAAGAACAGACAAAGGTATATGGGTAAGTGCAGACACTGTAGTGTTAATAGAATTAGCTTGTGGAGGATGTTTGAATCAATTTGAAATTCAATTTGATATAAATATGGAAGAAGAATTTTTTCCTTATATTGATATGAAAAATAATTCAATTATTCATGTCCAGCCAGAGGATCAACCTTTCAGGATTGATGCTGACAACATAATAAGTTTAGAAGAGGCGTTGTCTCAGTATACTTTTATGAAAATCCCATTTTCTCCAAGATGTACTGTTCAATGTAGGGGATTATGTGTAAAGTGTGGTATGGATTTGAACATACATAAATGTGATTGTAATACTAAGCAAATTGATGCTAGATGGGCGCCTTTAGTAAATTTGTTAGATTCTAAAAAATGATTGATTTAATAATAGAAATATAGAAAGGAAAAGATATGCCTCCATTACCCAAGAAAAAACATTCTAAAAAGCGTAAAGGTGGAAGAAATGCGCATAATGGAATGAAAAAAGTAACATTTTCAAAGTGTGCTGAACCAGGTTGCGATAGCATGGTAATTCCACACAGAGCTTGTACTAAATGTGGAAAGTATGCAGGTCGTGAAGTGGTAACAAATGAAGAAACCCAATCAGGGGTATAGGTTTTAGAATGAATCAGCAAACAAAATATGCATTTTTATTTCCCGGTCAAGGGGCACAAGCTGTTGGAATGGGACTAGAGCTTTATAAAGAATCAAATGTAGCAAAAACAATATTTGATTCTATCGATCAGTCTTTAGGTAGATCTCTTACTAAAATTATGTTTGAAGGACCTGAAGATGAATTAAGGGAAACTATAAATGCACAACCTGCTATTATGGCAGTTAGTTTGGCTTGTTTGCATGCTATGCGATCGGAACTTGGAGAGTCTTTTTTGTCTTCTCCTTCTATGATGGCTGGGCATAGTTTAGGCGAATACTCTGCTTTGGCTGCATCCGGTGTTTTATCAGTTTCTGAAGCATCTCTTCTCGTTCAAAAGCGTGGCGAATTAATGCAACTTGCATGTGACCAAAATCCTGGAACAATGGCTGCTATATTAGGAATGAATCAAGAAGATATTATTGAAATTGCAGAATCTTCAGGTACATATGTTTCTAATATAAATACCCAAGAGCAGATCGTGATAAGTGGGGAAAAAGAAAAAATCCAAACTGCTATGGATATGGCTTCAGAAAAAGGTGCGAAACGTGTAATTCCTTTAAATGTAGGCGGAGCATTTCACTCTGGTTTAATGGGGCCTGCAAAAGATGGTTTAGCTGCAGCTGTTGAGAGTGTTGAATTTTTTAATTCCACGGTACCTATAATTGCAAATTGTAGTGCAAAACCTATTTATGATTCCTCTGATATAAAAGATGAATTAATTACACAAATTTCTGGATGTGTGAATTGGCGACAAACAATTGAGTATATGATTGACCAAGGGGTTACAGATTTTTATGAAATTGGTCCGGGAAGAGCTTTAAGCGGAATGGTTAAAAAAATTAATAAAGAAATGAATACTTATAATGTCTCTGATTTAGCTTCCATTAGAGAATTAAAGAATAGTTAAAGTGATCAGTTTGGAAAATGTGAACACAAAATCTCATGCTAGGACAGTGATTTTGCAATGTTTGTGTGAATATGATCTTGTGGATCATGATATAGTTCCACTAGTGTCTAGGATTTTTGATAATTCAGTTTTTTCAAATGAAGCAACACAATTTTTGAAAAATACTATTGAAAAATTTCAAGACAATCAATCTGATATTGATCAAATAATTAGTCATAACGCGCCTACTTGGCCGATTGACCAATTACCTACAGTAGATAGAAATATACTTAGATTGGCTCTTGCGGAGATAATTTGGGTAAAACAAGCTCCATCTGCAGTTGTGGTTAATGAAGCAGTAGAATTAGCAAAAGTTTTTGGGTCTGAAGGTTCATCAAAATTTGTAAATGGTGTCCTTGGCTCATATTTAAAAAATAATTAATATTGGGGGTAACACATGTCACTTTTAGAGAAAGTACAAGCTGTCGTAGCAGATAAATTAAGTATTGATCAATCTGAGGTAGTTCCAGAAGCTTCGTTTACAGATGATTTGAACGCAGATTCTTTAGATTTGGTTGAATTAATTATGGCATTTGAAGAAGAATTTTCTGATGGAGATGTAGAAATCGAAATATCAGACGAAGACGCTGAAGGAATCACTACTGTTCAAGCTGCAATAGATTATTTACAGTCTCATGGCGTAGAGGGTTAGATTCTTTTTTATAAATTATCTAAATACGATTGAAGGATTACTGTAGCTGAAGCAGAGTCAATTAAATCTTTAGGAATTGTTTTCTTAGACCTCTTTGATTTATTTAAATTTATTGATTCTAATATTTTCTTTTTGGCTTCAATAGTAGAAAATCGTTCATCAATGGTGATTATGGGGATTTTTGTGTAACTAGAAATTTCCTTGATAAATGTTTGGGTTTTTTTAAACTGGGTTCCTTTTAATCCTGAAGGTAAATATGGAAGTCCAATTAGAATTGAAGATGCGTTATTTCTATCTATGCATTCAATAATTTCATTTAATGCATTAATTGTTTTAATTGTTTTAACTGGAGAAGCTAACGTTTTAGTTGGATCGCTAATTGCAATTCCTATTCTGGATTCACCTACATCCAAAGCTAATATAGGTTGTTGATCATTTAGCATTTAATTGTTCTTGGATGATTTGTGGTACTAATAAAATTGCATCGTTAAGTTTGTTTGTGTTTTTCCCTCCTGCTTGAGCTGAATCTGGTCTACCACCACCACCTCCTCCTAGTATGGATGCGATTTTTTTAGCTATATCTGAAGAGTTTACTCCTTTTTCAATTATATCTTTTGTTGCCATAACTATAACTATCGGGTTGTCATTGATCACTGCACCTAGGCAAACTGCACCGCTGCTAATTTTATCTTTGAGCCAGTCTCCCATACTTCTAAGTGTTTCTTGTGAAGATGCTTGAGTCATTGAGGATATCAGTTTAAACCCGTTAATTTCATATGTTTCATTTAAAAGTCTTTGAGCTGATAGGATTGATAATTCGGACTCTAATTTACTTTTTTCATGATTAGATTGTTCTAATTGTTGTAAAAGAGATAAAACTCTTTCTTCAATTTGAGCAGGATTAGTTTGAAGTATTTGGGAAATTTTCGAATCAGTGATTGATTTTTCCCAAATCATTTTTTCAGCAGCCTCACCGCTTACCGCTTCAATTCTTCGCATACCAGAACCAATACTAGATTCGTTTAGAATTATGACCGTACCTAATTCTCCAGTTTGTGAAGCATGTGTGCCGCCACATACTTCAAAGCTAAAAGTATTACCATTTGAAATTTCAATTAAGCGCACATTTTCTTCATATTTGTCACCGAAGAATGCCAAAGCTCCTCTTCGGATAGCTTCTGAATATGTATCTTCATCTTTAATAATTTGAGCATTATGGCGAACTTTTTGATTTACTAAATGTTGAACATTCCATAATTCTTCTTCAGTTAATGCTTGAAAATGACTGAAGTCAAATCTTAATCTTTCGGGAGTAACTAGAGAACCTGCTTGGCGCACATGATCTCCTAAAACTTCACGGAGTGCAGCATGTAGCATATGAGTAGCGGTATGATTTCTGCCAGTATTGATTCGCTTTTGAGAGTCTACTTCAGCAGAAACATTTTCGCCTACTGAAAGACTTCCATTAAGGATTTTTCCATAATGTACAGTCAAACCTGGTATTGCTTGTTGGGTATCTGTTATCTCAATTTCACAATTGGGAGTAAGGATTTTTCCGGTGTCACCAACTTGTCCCCCACCTTCAGAATAAAAGGGAGTTTCTTGTAAGATTATCTCTATAGAATTATCGGGTTGTGAGATTTTTCCTACAGAAATATCATTGGACAATAAGCCTACTACTACAGATTTATTTGTCGTGGTTTCGTATCCTAAAAATTTCGTTTTTCCAATTCCTAGGCTGTCGTAAGTTCTTAGTTTTGCATTGTCGTCTTTAAACTGAGATTTAGATCTGGCTCTAGAGCGTTGTTTTTCCATTTCTACTTGGAAAGAGACTAAATCAACTGAAACATTATTTTCAATTGCAATTTCTTCAGTCATTTCTATTGGAAAACCATAAGTGTCCCAAAGTTTAAAGGCTATTTCTCCTGATAATTGTGAGATATTCTCTATTGAGCCCTGAAGCATGTTAAATCCATTTTCAAATGCTTGTTCAAATTTATCTTCTTCAAGCTGAAGAACAGTTTGAACAAATTCTTTGTGCTGAATTAATTCAGGATAAGTTGCACCCATTTTATTGGTTACCTCAGCTGATAATTCTTTTAAAAATTGGCCTTCAATTCCTATTTTTTTTGCTAGCCGTATTGCTCTTCTTATTACCCTTCGTAATACATATCCTCTGCCTTCGTTGCTAGGAATAACTCCGTCAGTGGTTAAAAATGTACAACTTCTTGAATGCTCAGCAATTCCTCTGATTGCATAATCATTCTCAAGGTCTTGGCCATATGTTACGCCACTTAATTTTTCTATTTTTTGGATGAGGTTTTTAAATATATCCGTCTCGTACATTGTTTTAACATTTTGCATAATGATTGTAAGTCGTTCTAATCCCATTCCAGTATCTATACTGGGAGCAGGAAGAGGAGATCTTTCACCTGATGGATGATGATAAAATTGCATGAAAACTAGATTCCATAATTCTACAAATCTTGTACATTTCTCGTTAGATTCCATGATGTTTTCGCAATTGGGCTGACAGTCTGTTTTGAGACACCCATTTTTTTCGCCAAAATCATAATGAAGTTCACTGCATGGTCCACACGGACCTTCATCACCGTGAATTGGAGGTCCCCACCAATTGTCTGTGTCTCCAAATTTAAAGATTCTATCTTGAGAAATTCCTGCTTGTACCCATAAATTTAAAGCCTCATCGTCAGTATGGTGAACAGTTATTGCAAAATCTTCTTTTGGTAATCCCATTGAAGTTGTTAAAAATTCCAATGCATATGAAATCACTTCTTCTTTAAAATAATCCCCTATGCTGAAATTCCCCAACATTTCAAACATGGTGTTATGTGTAGCATCTCCTACCTCGTCTATATCAGGAGTTCTAAAACATTTTTGTGAAGAGGTTAATCTTCTATTGGGGGGTTCTTGTATTCCTGAAAAATAAGGTTTGAATTGGTTCATTCCAGCGATAGTAAGCAGTAGAGTTGGATCTCCAACTGGAATTAATGATGAGCTTGCAACTTTTAAATGGTTTTTAGATTCAAAAAATGATAAAAACGATTCTCTGATTTCATCGCTAGTCATAGTGGTAGGCATATTGATCCTTTAGTAAATTCAGTACTTAAAGTATACTATTTTCCGATAATTACACTTAGTATACCAAGACAATTAAGGATAATATTTTTTCATGAGTAACCAAAAAAGTCATGTTGAAGAATTGGGTTTTTCTTCAAAACACTTGTTTAGCCCCCTAGAATTAGTGGATAGATTTCCTAGATCAGAAACTGCATCTGAAACAGTTCAGAATGGTAGAGAAACTATTCATAATATTTTAAATGGTGAGGATAAAAGATTACTGATAATTACTGGGCCATGTTCTGTTCATGATGAAGAAGTGGCTTTAGACTACGCTAGAAGATTAGTTGATTTGAGAGATCAACTTAGTGAAAAAATATTTTTGGTTATGAGAGTATATTTTGAAAAGCCAAGGACCACAGTAGGTTGGAAAGGTTTAATTAACGACCCTAATCTTGATGAGACTTTTGATATTCCTCAAGGTTTACAAAGAGCTAGAAGACTTTTAAGAGAAATTAATGATATGGGAATGCCTGCAGCTAGTGAATTTTTAGATCCTGTTGTTCCCCATTACATAGAAGATTTAGTCTCTTGGGTAGCTATTGGTGCCAGAACTACTGAAAGTCAAACACATCGCCAAATGGCTAGTGCTATAGGTATTCCGGTAGGCTTTAAGAATGCAACTGATGGTAGTTTACAAACTGCTATAGATGGAATTAATGCAGCTCGTCAAAGTCATTCATATGTTGGTACAGGACCTGATGGTCATGTTTGTGTCTTGAGAACGGACGGCAATCCCGATGGTCATTTGGTGTTGAGAGGTGGTAGAAGTGGGACTAATTATGATTCTGATTCAGTTGAACAAGCTACAGATTCTCTCTCTTCAAATGCTTTACCTAAAGGTTTAGTAATAGATTGTAGCCATGCAAATTCAAACAAAGACCATGAAAAACAACCCGGGGTTTTTGAGAATGTAATTACTCAAAGAGTGAATGGCAATGATTCCATTGTTGGAATTATGCTTGAAAGTAATATTAATCCAGGTGCACAAAAATTAGGTAATAATCCTTCCGCATTAGAATATGGAGTTTCAATAACTGATGCTTGCGTAGGATGGCAAAAGACTGCAGAAATTTTGAAATGGGCTGATTCACAACTTAATCAGTAATCATTACCATAATTGCATAGAATCCAAAAATAATTGTTCTAGATCTTTTTCATCTACACTTCTAGGCGAAAGTTTAATGACTCTATGTTGTGGAGCAGCTCCAAGTGCAAGAGCCTTTGCGTCATTACTTTTGAACCCAACAGCTGATAATCCGTTTGGAATATCTATTTGTTTTATAAGATTAATTATAGTATCAGCTAATATTTCTCCAGCGTCTTCTAAGTTGGCATGTTTGATGTCAGCTCCCATCAATTGAGCAGCTTCCAAGTGTCTTTCCGGGTTTGATGGGGCTGTATATCTAAAAACTGCAGGTGCATTTAGAATCACTGACATTCCATGAGGCACTATTGGTTTATCAGTGGGGTAACCCTCTACAATATTGTTGGTGACCATTCCAGCTACGGGGTAACTCATTCCATGAGGTAAATGACAACCTGCATTTCCAAATCCTACTCCTGCAAAAGTAGCTGCTAGCATCATTTCACTTCTTGAATCAAAATCATTTGAATTGTGCACTGCAGATACTATGTTTTTTGAACACATTTGTATTGCTTTGGCAGCCCAAACATCACTTATAGGATTTGATCCTTGATAAGCAGGCCGAAATTCTGGAGATGATGGAGCTTCTCTCATACTGAATGGCATAGCAGTAAAAGATTCTAATCCATGAGATAAAAGGTCTAAGCCACTACAGGCTTGGACCATTTTTGGCATAGTGATTGAGTTATTAGGGTCTACTAAGCCTACATTTGGACGTAAGTATCTGTGTGCAATTCCTGTTTTGGCTTTCATGCTAATTAGATCGAAAATGGCTACTCCTGTAGTTTCACTACCTGTGCCACCTGTTGTTGGAATAGCAACTAAAGGTTTGAGTGGTCCTGGTACTGGGGTTCCTAATCCAATAGGTGCGTTAACGTATGTTAAGAAATCTGCTGGATGAGATGTGTAAAGGTTTGCAGCTTTTGCTGTGTCAATGCTAGACCCTCCTCCAACAGCCACAAAGCCATCAAAATTACCCTCTAATGCAAATTCAATAGCTTCTTTGAATGAAATATCAGTCGGTTCTACATGAACCTGATCAAAGATTGTTACAGAAATGTTTTCAGCTTCTAATGATTTTTTAGATATTTCAACAGGTTCAGAATTTGTAAGGTTGGGGTCAGTAACTATCAGGACATTTTTAGCCCCAAGTCTTTTCATCTCAAATCCAACTTCTTGGGTAATACCTACCCCAAATTTTATTTGAGAGGTATCAATACTGAAGCCGGTTTCAAAATTTGTTTTATCCATATTTATTCCCTTAACAATTTAATCTATGTACATTCCCAGTCTTTTTCCTCCTAATAAATGAAGATGTGCGTGTGGTTGTGATTGCATGCCATCATCTCCAAAATTTGAGAGGATTCTATAACCGTTTGGGCATAATTTTTCACCTAAATCATTTGCGTATTTGCCCATTTTAGATAAAAGTACCCCAGAGTTCCACAATTCATACTGAGTTAAGTGATTTGTAGGAACAATTAATAATTGAGTTGGTAGCCAATTTAAATTGTTTTCAAACACTACAAAATCTTCTGATCTATAGTGAAATTTAGCTGGAGATATATCAGCAATAATTTCACAAAAAATACAACTTTGAGAATTTATCATTTTAATGTCTGTAATTTGGTGCTGTAATTTCTATACAGATTCCTATAGCAGGATCTGCGATTCTAGAATCAGTAGCGCTACCTTTTTCAGCCTCTTCAGGTATGTTGTCTCGAGAAGTGAAAATAGTTGATAGTCGATTATCATGTCTATAAGCAATTAACTGGTAAAGTTTTTCATTGGCCCATTCTGACTGCGTTCCTCTACCTAAATCATCTAATATCAAAATTTGACTTTCTTTGATTTCTTCAAAAATCGTATCTCCGTTAAGATTATTTCTAGAGTCATAAGATTTTCGAATATAATCCATCAGGTCGGAGGTTCTGAAGAACAATACCTGTATGTTTTGTTTGATTAGTTCATTAGATATAGCTGCAGCTAAATGAGTTTTTCCAACTCCAGTAGTCTTATCGCTCCAAAAGCATAGCCATGTATTTTTTGGCAGGGATACAAATTCCTCAGCAGCTTTGAGCGCTGCAGTTAAATTACTTACATCTGATTGGGGTGCAGCACTCCCTCGTGCACCATAAATATTGAAATTTTTAAATGATAAATCTTGATAACTTTTTGGTGTTTGTCCAAAATTATTAAACCGTGAAAAATATGGCGTTTTTAAGTTACCAGTTGTGATTAATTCATTAGTTTCACTGGAGTTTAGTCTACTTTGTAAATATGGGTCTAAATTGTATATATTTTCAGAAGTTGTAATCACAGTGGGTAAATTTTTTAAATTTCTGTGATTTAAAATTTGCAATATTTTTTCTGAGGCCCATGGGGTGTTATTTGAAGTGGAAATACCATCAAGTATTAAAATGGGATAATTGCGAACTTGATCAATAAAGTCGTCATATATAAAAGAATCTGTGTTTTGGAATGCAGATCTGAATCGATCTAATAGATCTGGGAAAAACATAAAAAGTACTGAGTTACCATTTTGAATACATTGGTTTCCAACAGCAGCCGCTAGATAGGTTTTTCCTGATCCGTTTGGTCCTTGAATAGTCAGCCATCCAGATGGGTTTTGAGCATACTTTTTTGAAACTTTTAAAGCCTCTCTAAAATTTTTAACATTATCTTCCCCTTCTAAGTTACCCGAGGTATTTATCTTCTCAAATGTTAAATGACTCATTTCAACCAAATTGCTGAATTCAATTCTTTTTTTGATAATGTCAGGATTTTGGTTACTTTTTTTACAAGAAGGGCAAACAATTAAATCCCCAAAGTTTTCATGCCAAATAGGCACTGTTGATGTAAGCCACCCTTTGTCTAGGCATTCATCACATTCAAATACCACTGGTGTGATCTCAGCGGATGTTCTATTTAAGGGGTCTAATGAAGGATTAGATTCTTTTAGTTTGTCTAATATTTGCTGAAGGTTCTGCACTATATTTTCCTTGTATATTCCATTTCGTGAGTATAGATGAGATATAAGCCCAATTTCTTTTGTTATTTTTAACAGCTTCAGTGAAAGCTTCATGTATCCAATCTGGTGGATAATTTTCTTCTGCTTCTCGTAATTTTTCAGCTATTATTGGAGTTAATGTAGAGATGTTTTGTTCGTAAAGTGCAAAAATATTTGAAACAAATTCATCTCCCTCCCAAGGGTCTAGTTTTTCCATTGAATGATTTGAAAATTTATTTACAACACTTCTATTGAATTTTGTGTTCAGGAAATAAGCTTTTTCATCGTCAGATTTTTGAGAGATTTTGATTATTAGCTCTAATTTGATTAATTGATTAAAAGACTTTTCAATAATTTCTTTTTTGTCAGATTGAGGATATGTTTTTTGTAATGTTCTCATCAGAATTCTGTCGGCTAATA
>MDSW01027553.1_pt1 | contig 13209 bp, 3 predicted proteins | sample 811171 | NCBI WGS metagenome assembly MDSW01 (sample SAMN05326641, study PRJNA326480) | marine metagenome | isolation source: seawater | place: Atlantic Ocean: North West | collected 2012 | reverse complement strand
TAAATTAATAAAAGAACCTAAGCTATTTGTCTCATCCACTTGCGCGAACTTAAGATTATAAAAGTATTCGTCAAGAGACAATTTATTGACTATTGGCAGCTCTTTTACATCAAAATTTCTAGCTAGCAAATTATTGTAAGAAAAAACTTCGACATTACCAAAGGCCGCGAACCTCTGTACAAACTCTCTCTCACAGCCAAGCAATACATACAGACTTGGATGATATGCAATGTGCCCCTTGGCAAAATGAAAATCGTCGTACTTTTTTCTAGTAATTTTTGGTATCTGGTCTATCAGTATTTTTATAGAATCAAACCTGCTGGCGATTGCCTGTAGCAAAATGGAAAAATCACTGTCTAGATTGTTTGAGCCTGCAGGTGGATCGTATGCCCACTGTGGAACCGACCTGAATACTAGAGAATTGTTCAAGTCATCATACTCTTTTCCTATCTTTGTTAAGACAGCTAAAGATTCAGTAACCCTTGAAGATGCAGCGTTTATTATTGGGTCCCCAAGCTCGGTCTCAGTCGAGGCGGAACTCAGAGATATGGCAGAGCCACTGCCCCTATTGGATGCCGCGTAGCCTACAAATTGTCCATTATTTAATCGTCCAGAATAATCTAGGATAATTTTATCTTGTGTGGTATTCGATACTGTTCCTTCGTTAAACTTATAATAAAGACCTAAAACACTATTTATTCCTTCGGTGTCTGTGGCTCCATTGACCGGGAAGTCAAAATAGTTTCCGATATCTTTTGCGGTTCTCTTTGCTTTCCAAAATCTTACCTCGTCCAAAGAGCCGCTCAATTTACCATAACCTAGGGAGCCACCGGAATTTTTAGCAGTCGCGAGGGCCCCAATTGTTCCATTAAAATAATCGGTTACAGCACCAAAAGTCGCTGCAGAGGTGTGGGTTGTTGTATTGTGAGTTCCATCCACATACATATCGGCAACTAGCTTTGAGCCACTGTGATTTACCGCAAAGGCATAGTGGTGCCATTGGCCGTCTGCAACTGTCGCGTCCGTTACGGAGGAACCCATCTGTACTCGGTCCATGCCGGCTGCACCGGACATATATGTTAAGTAAAAAGGAGACCCACTGCTTGATGACAGCTCCAACAAGAATCGACCATACCCGGTGGCACCTTCAGCGTTATTTGCTGTGTGTGAATCAAATACGACTTCGGTTTTTGTTGATGACGAAACAAAAGAGTTCTTTTTCATCCAAAATTCTAATGTGTTGCCAGTTGAGCCGTCTATCTTTAAACTACTCTCTCGATTAGTTGAAGAATCAAAAGTCGACTTAATATAGGGCCCACCGGAAAATTTAATATATTCAGGGTCTGCGGATAGAGAATACCTACCTGATGTTGCTGAGACAGTACCCCACGTTTCTGGTGTGAAGACCACAAACCCTGTTTCTTTCGGATATTCATGCTGTAATACTGCCAAGTCCAACGCCGATGCACTTAGAGACCACTCTAGCTTTTCTAGCCCTGAGCCATCATAAGGATAAGAAGCGTGTATATATTTAAATGCGCTGTCATAATATTTTTCGGCACTACCATAGAATGCGAACGTTTCTGGGTGGCGGACTCTTACCTGAGGAATAAACCTTTCTGTAAATTCCTTATATGCTTGAACATATTTTGTTGACTCGACCGTGTTATTGTAAAGTGTTTCGTCGTGCTTTGAAATAAGTTCTTTTCGTTTATTCGCGAAATCCTTATTTCTTCTTAGTTCGTTTTGAAGTGTACTTAAAAGGTCTTTTCTAATCATGGATCAACTCTAAATCTAAATTTTTCGGACAGCTCTATATAATTAGGCCCGTCCTTAAAAACAAAGTTAATTTGATATGCATTATTCTTTTCTAAAAGAGACATATCTAAGTCAAAATAGGAGCCATCTTTATCATAAGACAAGCCAGAATAGTTAGGATTACTTGCTGTTGAGTACGAAATTATCTCATAATTGTCTGAAACTTTGGTAACTTTATAGAATAATTCTCTTATTGTGTTAACGGGAGCTGCCTGAGTTGCTACAGTATAAATATTTGGATTCCAGTTTTTATTTCTTGTGTAGACTCTAAATGTTGCCTTTTCCCCCTGAAGATACGAGGATTTCAAGTTAGTAATACTTGTGACATAGTTTGGAATTGGTAGAGAAGAATCAACGCTATCTGTATTAACGGTGAAGCCTGAGCCGGTTATTAGAGTGGTCTCAGTGCCCGCCACAGACCTTGACCAAACATCATAAAGCTTAGCCTCAGACCCAGAAAACGCGAACGTAGCCTTATAGATACCTGCACTTTCTCTAGATGCTGAAACAAAAGTTGCGTCTGTTCCGGATTCTTGAACCATTCCTTTCGCAACCGTATCGCCTAATGTCTCATAAAATCTAACTATGACGCTAGAGCCTGTATTTGGAATATCTACAAGTCGACCTTTTATACGATTGTAGTAGTAAATATTGTTTAAATTATCTGCTGCAGGGGCAAGACTGCTCGATTTTAGTATATAATTTCTATCATCCTTTGTGGTACTGTCCCATTGTGCCTCTATGCGCGGCTTTAGAAAAAATTCATGAGAACTCCTAGAATAGAATTTTTTAGTATAGTATGACCTCTCTTTGGTGCCATCCTCATAGTCATCCCTTAGCTTGGTAATTAATCCATAATTGGGCATGGAAGAGCCACCGCCAAAGCCGGCGACAGAAGCCGTGGTTGCCGCTATACTAGAACTAATGACTGTGTTTCCATGTATCCCGGCAATAGATTGTGTAAGCATCAGCAAGGTAGAAAATCGTGACGCTGCTATTTTTGAACCAAAGTCAGAATTAATTCTATTCACTAATGACCCAACAGTTGCGGCCTTAGTGCCCGAAAGCTGCAAAAAAACATCGTTGCCAACAGAATAAGTTGATGAACTTATAAAAGTATATGTGAATTTTTGACCTTCATGAGAATGTAAACTTATAATTTGATTCGAGCCACTTGGATTTTCTAAGAAACTTATGCTAGCAGTTGCAGATTGCGTCTGCCCTTTATAGTTTTTTATCCACTCTTCGGTTAGTGCAGTTATATCAATTTCAATATCTTCAATACCAGAAGAAAAATTTTGCACATATTGCAATGGCGCTAAGCCCGGTGTTATGTATGAGGCTGACGCGTAATCTGATCCAGTACTGTGCCAGAGAGAATTATCACTAGCTGAAAGCCAATTACTGGCTTCAATATCTAAGAAGTTTTCCATGTCAAGTCCGTCGCCTTCTGTCCAAGGCCTGACAATCGGATGAGAAACTAGGTCGTAGTTTTTAGGTGTCGTTTGTCCATGTGGGGTGTTTGACATTTTAAGCTTAAAAGTCACAGAGCCACTTGCTGGTATTATCCCCGAGTCTCTGTCGTCTGATATACTGTTTATTGGAAATTCAGTCAATATCCTTGCTTGCTCCAATGATGCAGATGAAGCTTGACCAAAGATGGAATAAATTTCTAAAATATCGCTGGCTCCTAAATTGCCGGCCGTCCCTCGAAAGGATAAGTTCTCTCTAAGAGCATTAACAATTGTATTGTCCTTTTTTGAATTATATCTCTTGATGGTCATTTTAGATTATGGTTCCTCTGATATCGTCTATGTATTTTATTTCCCAAATAGAATTCTCTGGTATATAAATATAACTTTCGTCTAAAGACATGTTTTCTGCGGTATCATAGGAATAGGAGCTGTGAGTTCCTGAGCCTACTAGATTTCTGACTATAACCCCATCCCTAAGTGGTATGTTGATTATTTCAGGTATTTGTCTTAAAATTTTATATACTTCTGAGATGTAAAATGACTCTCCAATGTTAGGAGGTATAGTCATAAGCTCTTCATAAAGTTTTGTTTTAATCTCGGCTAAGAGAGATTGAGGGTTTGATGTATTTGACGTTTGAACTTTTATATCTAAGCCTAAATTTATTATTTTTGCGTCAATAATATCTATGCTGTCCGAAATCATTCTAAGAGAGTCTAGCCAAGTTTTTACGTTTTGTTTCAAAAGAATCGATGGCTCTTGAAACTTGCCATCAGCGCCTTCGGCCATTAAATACAAATTTAAATTTCTTCGAAGGTCGTTAGTGTCTCTTACGATTCCGGCGCGCTTAATCGAACCATAAGAAGACGGCATAGCATAAACAGAACTTATATAGTCTTGTTTTGTAACCGCTCGACCTTGTGTTGCATAATTTCCTAAATATCTCATTTTTAGTTCTTCAGTGTTTGGTATACTTACAAAGCCATTTATTGGCTGTTCGTTGTAAATTTCAAGGTTCTCTCTAATATAGCTTGTTTTTGTAGAGTCTAAAAGTTGCTCATTTGTGAAGCTGAGCCTTGCTGTTACTATCTGGTTTAGTGTCCCTACTGCCGCGTTTACATTTAGTGTAGAGTTAGAACGATAAGTTACTGTTATTGTTGTGTTTTGTGGGGCAACACCGAGGGCGTTAGAGGTAAAAATGTTGTACGGGTTCTGCCTAGGTGTAGATATGTGCTTCATACCTGTCTGGTTTAAAAGTGGCTTTGATGGGTCAACTAGTGAATTAGTAGATAAGTCTTCATCAGACCCATAACCAAATTGAATATATGTTTTATTGAGACTCTCTTCCACGACATATCTTCTAGGGACTGGAATGTTTTTCATCTTGATTTTTGTTGTGTTGTCGGTTGAGGAAAGATCTGTTATCGGCATGAGTACGGTATCTATCGATAGATTGTCAACCTGAACGTATTCATTGCCTTCGGAGTCAAGCACACTTATTATTTCTGAAATGTTTGCATCGGGTATCTCAATCTTCAAAAATTTTCTTGGGTCACCAATATCTACAGAAAAATCTCTAACTATACCAGACTTAACGGGTACTGGGACTCTCAAGATATAGTAACTTAAGCTTGAACCATCATCTGTTAGTTTATGGCCTATTATATCCGCAGTTGATGCATTTACTAAAATATCTTTTGCTTGGCTAAAAACATTACCACCTTGGGTTTTATATTCACTTGAAGATAGAACTACAACTTCATAGTTTTCATCTATCCCTACTCCACTATCTTTTGCCGGAAATGGAACGTACAAATCGACAAGCGCTGGGGCTGCTGGCTTTCTAATTTTTAACCCATAAGGCATTAGATGGCCTATTACATTTTCTGACTCTTTTGCAAAAACAGGATTTGCTTCGTTAGCATTGTGGTCAATGTAAAAATGTAGCTGGTCTCCGAGGTAAGACATTAAGTCTATCATCATCGAACCAAAAGACGATGCATTAAAGTCTTTATATGAATTTGGATAATACCTCTTAATGTAGCTGCTAAGTTCTTCTCTTATTTCATTAAAGCCTCTTTTTGTATAATCTATCGGAGTCTTTTTTTTGGAAATCGATGTATCGTATATTGACATTTTTTTTAATCTCTTTTGTTTGTTTGTGTAAGTAAATATCTCTTATCTTGCATAAACAAAGCTTTTTGTTGCTCCATCAAGTTTAAAATTAATTTCGTCCACTAGTCCATAGCCTTCTATGGAGTAGACAATTTTTAAAATAGTGTTTAGGGAATCTTGGTCAGATTCTGTATGTATAAAGTCCGCTTGGATTAATTTTATTGCTGGTAGATACTTGTCTAACTGTTTTTTCGCTCTCTCTTTTAGCGCTTCTAGTTCTTGCGAGCCGTATGTTTCGAAAAGATACTGGGCAAGGCCTATGCCTAAATCCGGATTCATTGGCCACTCGCCAGGAATCGTCTGCAGTAAAAAAATAAAATTTTGCTGGATTGACTCTCTTGCTTCTTTTATAGACTCATAAGGACCTGAGGTGTCACTCATCCTTAGTGGCCATCGCGGCTGAAGTAGCGATTCGTTAAACCCAAGTTCCATATACAATATCTCCTAAATTAAATAGGTCTATTTTAAATATTATTTACTCTTCAAATTCATTTGGCTCTGGCATGCCACCAAATGGCGGCTCTTCACCTGCGCAGTCATTATCCTTAGAATCCAACCTGGCACGGAGAGAGCCTTCTGCGTCGAAATCATCCTCGCATCGGCCAGACATTTGCCTTAACCTCTTGTCCCCTCTAAGTTCCGGCATCGCAAGAGCTATGTAAGTCAAGGGGGTAAATGGGTGACCATACCTACCAGAGTTGAACGTGCTACCAGGGTCCCATGTTTCAGCAACATCCTTGCAAGGAAATTGAAACTGGAAGCCCCCATCCAACAAAGACAGAGGGCCCTTGTATACATAATTAGTAATATGACTAACAGCGTGGGCCAAACCTTTGGCCCCGTCACTCATTTGTCCAGGTACAAACAGTCGACTGATACTCCAACCTATATCAGCAGCCGAGGTGACCAACAAGGATGCATACTTCTTGTTGCCTGGTTCTCCTGGGTCGCGAGCTTTACCGTGGGCTCCACCCTGGATTGAGTTTCTATCTTTCGCAGTGAAAGGCTTCCATCCGCTGTAAGTTAATTTCTCCATATCACAATCATCCCAGTGCATCTTCATTTCTTTATATGCCGGATCAATAACGTTAGCAAGACCACGGAATAGTACTGCTGGGAATTCTTTTATTTGCTCCCATAACAGGTCCAAGAACTGGTCTAGGAAGTCTTCATTGAACGGTAAATCGAAACACTTCATGGCCCTTGGTTCAGAAGATTTATTGTCTGATAAAGATTTAAACAGCTCTGCCTGACTCATGTTCTTGAACATTTCCATCCTTTCTTTAGACGACATGGAGCTAATACCCATCAAAAAAGAAAGACTCGATTTTGGGGCCCTCATCAAAGCAGGCATAGTTGTGTAGCCTGACATACTAGTGGTTGCAAATATTGTTGCGAGCGCTTGGTATCTTTTTGTTGGAAATATATACTTTAGGAAAAGTTTACAACTGTCCTGAGATAAAAGTTCCTGGGCCATCCAACTTGTTTTCTTTTCAAAGTCTTCTACTAAAGTATCTATAGTATAACAAGACACAAGAAAGTTGTCGCTTTCTTCGTCTCCTGTCATTCCAAATTTAGACATTGCTTCTCTATATTCTGCTATTGGCACTGACAAGGTCATATTGCCTGAATCGAAGCCGGTCATGTCTTGGCTTTTTGCCATTAAAATACTTCTTTGCTCTTCAGCCATGAGCTGAAATGCTTTGCTTGTTATCATCTCTGTAACGTGGTCACCCATAATTCCCAAGTCATTAAAATTTATTACAAGTCTTGCTACCTGGTCTATTTTAGAATTTTCAAACAATCCGTTTATAACTTGGTTATTTATAATTGCGGCTGAATCGAACATTGTTGGGCCGATGGCTTGTGGTATTCCAGTGTTATTCTTGAGAGCCTGCTGGTATCTAAATTTCATAAAAAATGCAAAGGTGCGGTAATTATCAATGCTCTGGTCATTATAGAAAGCTTGCACTTTTTTAAGTGTATACCCTCTGGCGGCTTTCGGAGACATTTGTGCAGCTTTTTTAGAGTCTGCTGAAAAGCTAGCATCTTTAATCTGCATTGCATTATATGCTTCTTTACCTAAAATTAGGCTTAGGTTTCTCTTTTTCAAGGCATAATCGTGGTCTAGGCCGCGGGCAGATGGCCAACGATAAAGTGTTGTTTTAAATTGATTTTTTCTTGCTATTTCTGCATTGAGATTAGATATTGCACTTACTATTCCTTCTGCTTGGTCTGTTAAGCCCTCTTTTTCCATTGAGAATCCGCGGCTGATGAATCCCCTATCCTTTAGGTATCTTATTTTATTGACGAGATGCTTATGCACATCTACTGTGCCTGACTCGCCGAGCGTTTTATAAAAGGTGTTTCGCCATTTTCTGTCGGGGTGTTTCTTAAGGTTAACATCCACGCCGGCTTCAAAATACTCTAGTCCGGATTTTATAATTTCAGCATAGGCGCCTCGTTCAAAGGGCGGGACAGGGGTGCCTTGTCCACCAAAAAGATATAGCTCCCAATCACTCTTTGTCATCATTTCTCTAGAAACTAGTTTAGAAAAGTCCATAATTCGATATGTGTAGTCTATAATCTCCCTATTTGTCAGAGGCCTGCCGAGTGAATAATCATAGTTCCAATCACCAATTCCACTTTCTCCGTTCGGCTCTAAAAACTTTCTAAGCTTGTTGATGCCGGCGCCCTTGCTACCGTTATCGAGAAACAACCTTCTAGTGTGGCGTGCTTGTCCGTCGTGCGAGCGGATGCCCTGGTCTGATACTTTCACTAAGTTTGTCCAAATAACTTGTTCGGAGTTAAACGTACCCACTGGGATTATTTTCTGCTTCACTGTGGTTATCATCTGAATCATCCTATTTGCAATTTCGCCGTCCTCTTGATTCCTGATGCCCATTTCTCCGATATTCCAATTGCCTCGGTCGTCGCGGTGAAGGCCAAATTTTAAAACATAAGTAGAGCCGTCTCCACCGGGGGGACTATAAAATGTATACCTGCCCAAATATACGTTGGGCTGGGAGACTATGTTCGCGAACGTACCACGCGGTTGGAAGGTTTGATTATCCGTCGTTAACGGTTTTTCCTTATGGTTGCCTACATACCACATATGTATCCACATTAAACAACAAAGAGCCCAGTCAGCCTCTGCTTTGCTTTTTATTGATGCAAAACTGGATTTCGGAGAAAATTCTTTCAAAATCACTTTTGCAAAATCATACCCGCTCATAGTAAGCAATAGTACTATCTTTTGAGTATTCAAATCGGGACTATCACCTTCATAGGAATCAATTTTGTTTAAAAATTTCTTTAGAATACTTAATTGCTTTAGAGATTCCTGATTGGAGGCAAAAATTGAGTTCTTGCCAGTGTTCTCCATAAATGTCTGAAAACGCAACTGGGCCCCACACTGTTTTATTGAATAGTCTAGCAATTTTTTAATTTCTTGAATGCAGTTCTTGATGGCCGTGGATAGGCGCCTGTCGTTGAAATCTTGTATGAGTACTTTTACAATTGCTGAGTTTGGACTGTTGTTTGGGTGGATGCCGCCTATACTCAGAGGCGCATCGGCCGGTGATGGGCCGTCGTCACCTATTACTAGCAAATAATCTTTTATAAATTTATAATTTTGTACTGATATATTCCCTTCTTCGTCCTTAAAGAAATCGGCCTCATCTTGGGACCGGTCGATGGAGGCTACTATAACGGAACCTGCGGCGGGATCTAATTTTTCAAAAATATTGGAAATGCTTATTTTCATAGCCGTGCTAATATCATCCATGGTAATGCGGCCATCAGCGGCAAATAAAGAGCCTCCAGTTTGCAGCATTGGAAATGCATTTAACCTGTTGTAGTTTGTATAATAATCTCCAAAACTATCTAACAAGGGAAATGATTTAGTTAAATCAGGTGCACCAGTACCAAGCTTCCTGTTTATACCTACTAAATATTTTCCAGGGTCCGCTGTTGCTCGGTCAAGTACACCGCCTTTATCTATTGAAGAGCCAATAATTTTATTTTTATAGTCTAGCATGATGCCGTACCAATTGCTGCTATCATCTTCGCTTGGAACATAGTCATTTGAATTAGTCCAATTATGGTCTAAGCACAGGGCGCCTTCTGGATATCCGGTGCTGTAACGGTATTGTGAGTACTCTTTTGTTCCAAATTGATACTCTTTATAAAATTGCCATGCGGATGTGCGTAAGCCGCGGCCTTGATTATTAGCATAGGTGAAGAATCCCATCTGCCATGGACTGCGGTAGGGGCTGCTCTTATTGTCCGCGATGTGAAGAAAACCATCAGTCACGACTGTCTTACAAAGGCGCCCGAGGGGAAACTTTTGTTTACCTCCCCAACCATACTCGTCGGTCGTAGAATCTCCACTATCTTGTGGCGTTAAAAGCCCCCACAAGGAGTCGTGCCTTCTAAACCTCAAAAACCATTGCATTACATTGTTCAGCGAGAATACGACCCTGTGAAAATCGTTTGCTCTTATATTTTCCGATACTAAGGATGTATCCTCAGAAATACTATAAAAATAATTCAAAGATTCTAAATAAGTAATCCTGTCAGAATCTTCATCAAATTTTGATAAAGTGTTTCTTGAGACATTAATTTGCTGTCTCATCATTAGTTTACCGCGGTCTTCAAACAGTCTATCTAGCTCTTCTTTAGAATTCCAAACGTTAGCCTGGCTTGCTTCTATGTGAAAAGCTTCTGAATATATCCTTTCTATCGAACAGTACTGCGCCACTGTGCTCTTGTCTATGGCACTAAATCTTCTTCCCTCGCTGGTTTGTTCTGAACCTTCTATCGTTTCTTTCTTTTTGAAATCAAAATGAAAGTCTCTTGTAAATTGTGGCTCATTTCCTTGACGATTTGGGCTAACTGCGGTAAGGTCCTCTAAAAAATCTACATATTCATTACATATCTTTTGAATTGATTGATTCAAATATTGTTTATTTTGTGCAACTGACTCGGGGTATTGTCCGTTTGTTATCTTCCTGTCTGATAGATTTTGAATATATTTTGGTGGAACAACTCTAGCGTAAACCTTTTCTACATTTCCGTCTATATAGACTTGCGTAACTAAAACTCTAAGAGGGATTCTATAAATATTTGGTGGCAATAAGTATTGTGCAGAATAAACTGGAAGTGTACCTGCTAATAATGGCCTACTATGTATCATCGATTTTATGTCAGAGTAGCTATCCAAATTATCAGTACGTGGGGATAGTCCGATAATTGGACGCGTCCTGTCGTGAATTATACGGTTTGAGCCGTTAGATGTATATGATGGGCGAGTAAGAGAACGATATTTTGTTTCCTGACCTGCGGAGCCTGCGGAGCCAGGCTCAAGAACTATTGTTCTTCCATAAGGTGCGTAGGCTCCCAAGACAGGTGTATCCGGAGAGTCTACTGCCCTCGTGAGAAGCTTGCTTGTTAACCTTCTATTTGTCAACTTGTCTATTCCCATCGGGCGCGCTATAAAAGGTATATTTTCGTCTCTATTGCCAACTGTCGTATTAAACTGTTCCGTTTGCTCTTCTTCAAGGCTTGGATTCACTGCGCCGAATCGTTCCATATATTCTTCGCGAGTTTGGGCGAATTCTTGTTTTTCTCCAGCCAATGGCCAAAATGTACGGCCATAGCAAACTGCAGGGCTGTTCTTGAATAGTTTTATAGAAGTATTACCATGCCTTTGTCTGATGGCAGCAATCACTCTTGCCCAGGCTCCCTTAGTGTTCTCATCTGGGTCAAAAGTAAAGACTGCTGGGTCCATGGTTTCTCCTATGGTATAGGAGCCGTAGACACCTGCTAAAATTGCACTGTCTCCTGAAAATTCGTAAACTGTTTCAACCCAGTGCTCTTCTCTAATCGCCACTTCGGCAAGAGCGGTGTCAAGGACCGGTGCAGTATCACTCAAAGAAGTAATTTTACGTATCGCATCATCATAGTCTTGCTTTGTATCAAACTGTCCTATTTTGTTTTCAAAAACAATTTCTTTGTTTCCATTTTCGGACCTTTCTACTGTTAATTTGCCGCCCTCTATGGCGCCGGGACTATTGGTAACAGACTTGTTCCATGAGATACCAGCGCTTTGGCCAACCGGTTTTGAATCTACCCGAACAAGACCTGGGGAAACGAAACCCTTAAACTTGTCTCCGTGGGATTTCTTATCAATATTTGCATGCCCATTATCTTTTCCGGTGAAAACCTCTGTCCTAATGATGTCGCCTGATGGAACAAATGCCAATTCAGAATTGAGGTACTCTTCAGATATCTCCTCTGGCATTTTATCAACAATTTCGTTAATTTCTGATGCATCATTATCCGTAAAGAGATTGTCATCGAGAAAGTTACCTTCAAGCTCTCTGAAGCCATTATCATCCTTAAATTGTTTGATTTTATCAAATACTTCATATAACACTTCAGCGTTTCCAGGATTAATATAATACTCTGTACTCTCTTGTTGTAGCTCCGCCTTGTCCTTCCATCGGTTGAATGTTTCAATACTCTGATTGCTTCTATTGTTACCTAGAAAGCCTTCGGGACCATTGACACCGTATAAAGCATTTTTATACTTTTCAACTCCATTCGTTTGCATTAAATCGTCGAATAAACCAGTAACAAAATCTTCTTTAAATTTTACAATTCTTCTAGTTTTTTTAATAAATTTAGTTGGCAAACGCTTAACTTCTTCCGGGTATTCATCAAGGAGTTCATGAGACGTGTCTTGAATGGGACCTGTTAAGTCGAGTTCCTCACCTTCTTGAGGGTGATACATATATCCTTGAACATGTCTTAGGAACTTCTTCATGTTGCCGTCTGTCACTTTGAAATTTAAGCTTTCTTTGAAGTCCTTTATATTATATACTTCAGTCGATTCAGCATATGTATTTGGGTCTACCTCTCCCCTAGAGTTTAGCTCTCGGGCTTTTTCTAATGCGGCGCCGGCTGCACCTTCGGGCTGAGTAGGGTTTGCCTGGAAGCCATACGAACCCAAATCAAGCCTTGGTAAGTTGGTCCTCATTCTTGCATCGTTTATATTCAGGCGTTGTGGGGAACGAACTTGAGCGCTCCCCACGAAAGTGCTAACCTTTCTTATCGCCTTCGACTCTTCGGTATCAGGGTCTGCAGTAATTTTTGAAATGTCCGCATTTAATATACTATTTGTTATTGCACTTCCTGGTATAGTTATACCTTCGATTGACGCCAAGGGTCCTTGAACTTCTACTAGATGCTCAATATGAAAAAACGGGTCGTTAGAGCCTACAAGGTCTCTAAAGTTTTCTGTAAGGGCGGTGCCCTCCTCTCTTCTTATTACATTGTCCGTTCTTATATTACTTATATCTAAAAGCGGATGAGCCCAATATATTACCTGTGCTCCACCTCGGCGAAAATCTCCGGAGGCACCAACAGTACCTGTGGCAGTATCAAGCTCTTGAAGACCTAATGACATCGAGCCTGATCGAATGGCAATCTTTCTTGAGCAGTGCGTCTGTGGTATAAAGTACTTACTATACCAGTTGTGATAGTCGGTTACATCTGCGTCACTATTTTGATATATCTTCTTTGAAACATCAAGCATTTTCATGCTTTGGTTTCTTACAAGTTTTTTCAACGCGGTTTCGGAGTTTTCAATTCCAGTGATACGGGATGCCATTTTTTCCCAGTTCACTTTCATTGCTTCTTTGTTGTTTAGTTCACTTTTCACATACTCAAAAATAAACT